>OFMJ01001187.1_pt1 | contig 20537 bp, 17 predicted proteins | sample 1541801 | NCBI WGS metagenome assembly OFMJ01 (sample SAMN04209234, study PRJEB22552) | human gut metagenome | biome: gut; material: feces | host: Homo sapiens | place: USA: Oklahoma
GAGCAGCGGTCTCCAAAACCGCGTGCCGAGGGTTCAAGTCCTTCTGCCCCTGCCAGTGAAATACGGTTCAATCATATTCGATTGAACCGTTTTTTTGTGTTGTTTATTTGACACTTAACTTCGTTTTATCGTATTTTGATACGTAGAAGTTGTGAACTATTTTCAATCATTCCAACTACTACATTTTGATTTTACTTTTTATATCGATTACGATGTGAATTGTAATTACCTTGTTTTTCACCAGAACTTTTCTGTTATATGAAAAGTTGTTAAGTTGCCATACCTTATTGTATATTGTCTTTCTTATAGTGAAGATGGATAACCTACGTTCTGTTTGATTTCCAAAAATACATGCTTTAATGCTTAAAAATACAAAATATTTTATAGAAAAAATTTTTTGAAAAAATTTTTGAAAACATAAAACTTTTTTACTGCTTCATTTGTCACAGTCGTGTAAGAGGGGTGAGAGTAACGAAAAACGGAATATTATTTAACAGCTTGTGTGCTTGTTTTAGAAAACCGGCTGCAAAAATGTTCCGAAATGAAAAAAGTAAAATTATGAAGGAGAGGGAAAATGAGTTGACGGTTGGCACGAAATTTGGCTAGCGATGAGTTGCAAATGCATATTTATCGAACCACCGGATTTTTAAACATGTCGTTTTGGAGTTAATGATTCCAACAGAAAACTTCATGAAAGAAAATCTGAGCGTAAATTGTACTGGATTAATATGGGCTAAAATTACAAGGGGCACGCTTGTAATTATTAAAAAGCAGAAAAACGTTTGGCAGGGTAAGCCAAAACAAATGAATGGTTTATTAGGAGGAAATTATTATGTACTGTTCAAAATGTGGAGCACAAGTCATGGAAGGAACTTCATTCTGTATGCAATGCGGAACTTCATTGCAAAATAATCCGCCTGTGCAGACGAAGCCGGACAGTGAAGTAAAAGAAAATATGAAGCAGGAGAATTTTACACAATCCACACAGGCAGTCGAGAACACAGCGGTTCCGACCCAGGAATTTTACGGAGCACAGGGCGCACAGAATACAGGGAAAGAATCCGGGCAATATTATCCGCCTCAACCCCAGCCTCAACCGATGCCTTATGGAATGGGAAATCAGGCATTTAACAACAACTATCATATCCCGATTAAAAATTATGATCCTTCTAAAGATTATACCCCAATTGGTATGTGGGGATATTTTGGATATCAGATTTTGTTTGCTATTCCGATCCTTGGCTTTATTTTAATTTTGATTTTCTCATTTGGTGGAACCAGAAACATCAACCTGAGGAATTATGCCCGTTCAACATTTTGCATTTTTATCATATTGGGTGTGATTGTATTGCTGATTGCGCTGATTGCTGCTTTGTTTTCAGCTTCCTTGGCAGGATGAAGTGAAAATATTTGTGTGAATTTCTGATTTCTTGAACATTTAAGCAGGAAGAGTCAAATTGAAAATTATTAAACTTACAGGAATCATGACCGCTCTTGCGTTGTCGGCAACAGTGTTGTTAACAGGTTGCGGTGATGGTACATCGGAAAAAATCCCAAGCATTGATAGCGACAGCAGTGTTGGAAGCAGTTTTTCTTCCAATGCGGCAGAGCAAGTGAATACGAGCGATTCTGTATTGGAATCAGAGCCTGATTTTACAAGTTCTACGAGCGAGATTTTATTAGCTTCCAGCGCTGCTGATGATTCCACTGTTAAGGAAAGACCGGAGTCATCAAAATCAGAGGATAAAGCTAGTACGTCTTCTCAATCTGTGACAGTTGGCGGAAATACCGGCTATTCAGACGGTGAAACAGTTCAAATACCGGTTGCTGAACCAGCGCCCCATGTACATAATTATACTGAAGTTGTGAGTTCCAATCCGGGTAACTGCTGCACTACCGGAACTATTACGAAGCAGTGCAGCTGTGGTGATCAGCAGACGACCGCAACAACCCTTGGAGATCATCAATGGGAGTATATTGAAGAGCAAAAACAATGGGTGCCGGATTATGAATACGCTTACCAATGCAACAAATGCCATAAGCAATTTGGTGATGACGATGATGCCGCCGTATTGCATGTTGTGACCGAGCGCGGTTGCGGATATTCCTATGTAGTTACAGGATTAAGTGAAACTGAGGGAACGTGGCATGTAATTTCGGAAGCATATTACTATTGCCCTATATGCTGTGAAGTAAAACATCCAGCCTGATACCAGAAAACGCATATTGGCCTAAAATTTTCCGCATGATTACCTGTCATCGCTGATGTTTCGGATAAAATATCCCAATTTTATGCAGTAGAAACTGCATAACACTAAATTAATCGGCGAGGAGATAAGCAAGAGGCGCTGAGAATGGTTTTCTCAGCGCCTCTTGCTTGCAGGAATCGACTTAAAGCCGCCTGTATTATAAAATACCCTGGAAAGAATAGAAAATTATACATCATGAAAAATGACTTAAAAGTCAAACCAATTGTACATCCCGCAAAACAATGATACAATGAAACCAGTGAAACTCCAACAGGATAAAGACAGAGGTATCAGGCTATGCAGAATATATACGAAGGCGTTTTACAATTCAAAGGAACATGGAGGCATTATCAGCAGCGTGTCCTGTTAAATTCCCAGAAGTATCTGGAGGATCGCAAGGTGCATATTGTAGCCGCTCCCGGTTCTGGAAAAACAACACTCGGAATTGAACTAATCCGCAGGCTTGGCGCTCCCTGCTTGATTTTGTCTCCCAGTATTACCATTCGTCAGCAGTGGCTGGAACGAATTACCGAAGGGTTTCTGGTGGAAGGGCATCAGCCGGAGGAGCTTTTATCCAATGACTTGAGAAATATGAAACGTATGACTGCCATCACCTATCAGGCGTTGTACAGCGCGATGAAAAACGTACAGGGTGCGTTGGGTGACCCAGACGAGGAAGAGGATGAAGAACTGACAGAAGTGGAAGAGGTGGATTTTCGTGATTTCCACATCTTTGATGCAATGGCCGAAGCGGGCGTTCGCACCATCTGTCTGGATGAGGCGCATCATCTGAGAAGTGAATGGTGGAAAGCGCTGGAGGCTTTTTTAAAGGAGCTTGACGGCGTAACGGTCATTTCTTTGACCGCAACCCCGCCGTATGACAGTACTCCCGCCCAATGGAAGCGGTACATTGACATGTGCGGCCCGATTGACGAAGAAATTTTTACCCCTGAACTCGTAAAAGAGGGCAGTTTGTGTCCGCACGATGACTATGTTTATTTTAACTGGCCGACAAAGGCTGAACTGGATGAGCTTGACGCTTATCAGCAGAAAGTGAAACAAGTGCGCCGGCAGCTTTTAGAGGATCACGCGTTCACTCAGATGATTGCCACTCACAAAGGGCTGCGGGACCCGGAGGGATACAGCGACCGGTTTCTCGAAAATCCCCCGTATTTCTCATCGCTTTTGATCTTTTGCCAGGCTCAGAATATTCCGTTTCCCGCCTATTTGAAAGACCTGATTGGAACAAAAAGCCGGCTGCCTGAACTGGATGATCATTGGCTGGAAATCCTCTTGCAAGGCTTTCTTTACGATGATACGAATTCGTATGAGGTAACGGATCAACAGCGGCAGGAACTGTTAAAAAAGCTCAAAGAGGCAAATTGTATTTACAGAAAAGAAATAACCCTGACCCACGAGAAAGAACTTCAGAAGCTCTTGGTCAAAAGCCGGGGAAAGATGGAGAGTATCGGAAAAATTGTAGAAGCTGAGCATTCGGCCTTGGGAAATGATCTGAGGCTTCTTGTGCTCTGCGATTACATTAAAAAGGATAAATTGTCGCTCATCGGAACCGATCGGGAACTTGTGACCGAAATCGGCGCAGTTCCTATTTTTGAATTTCTGCGAAGAAAACAGTGGGCAGGAATTCGTTTGGGCTGCCTGAGCGGAACGGTTGTCATTGTTCCTGCGGATACCAAGGAAAAGCTGGAGGCTCTGCTCCATCAACGGGATTGTGAAGGCTCCTTGTCCCTGCTGGGAGATACCGGGTACGGGGTATTTCAGATAAAAGGGAAGAGTACCCATGTGGTAGCGGCGGTGACGGAATTGTTTCAGCAGGGGGAAATCAATACGCTGATCGGTACAAAATCCCTTTTGGGTGAGGGTTGGGACGCACCATGCATCAATACCCTGATCCTTGCGACTTATGTTGGCTCCTTTATGCTCAGCAACCAGATGCGGGGGCGTACCATCCGCACCGACCGGGAACATCCGGAGAAAACGGGAAACATTTGGCATCTTGCCTGCGTTTTTCCGAAAAAGTCGGGTAAGGAAAAGAATGTGGATCTTTCCGGCGATTATGAAACACTCGCCCGCAGATTCGATGCGTTTTTGGGAGTATCTTTTGAGCAGGATGTAATCGAAAGCGGAATCGACCGGCTGGGAATCCCGAATTTTGATTCGCGGGAACAAATGGAAGGGATCAACCGAATGATGCTGCAAAGAGCGGCGGACCGCAACGCTTTGCGGATGCGCTGGCAGAACGCCCTCACAGAAATCCGTGGCAATATGGAAATTGAACAGGTAGAAGCGGTTCCTCGCAATGAGATCAAAACGGGTTATGTGTTTTTTAATGCGCTGGGGCTGGAAATTCTCAGCATTATTCTGGCAGTTCTCTTAGGTGTCGGACGGCTTTTGATGCTAAGCAGCGGCAGTACACGTTCTGTCTGGACGGCCGTTTTGGGAGTGGGAATGATCGTGGCGTGCTTTTTCTGTGCCCGGTACGGAATCAAGCTGTTCCGTTTCAGCACACCAGAACGAAGAATGAAACGGATCAGTCAGGAAACGCTGAATGCGCTGGTTGAGATCGGGGAGATCGAAGATCCGAAACATTGTGCGGTCAAGGTACAGTCAGCGGATGGTTTGCTCATCGGTACATGGCTCAACGGCGGAAGTATGCGGGATAAAACAACCTTTGCCGCTTGTATGGAGGAAATCTGGGGCGTGATCGACAACCCAAGGTATCTGCTGATGAAAGGGAAAAAAGCGGCGAGAACAGATGAATTTTACTGTGTGCCGGAGGTGTTTGGAAAGCAGAAAGAGAAAGCGCTTGTTTTTGAAAAACATATGCGGCGGGTGCTGGGAAATTACCGGATTGTTTATACACGCACACCGGAAGGCCGCAGGATATTGCTTCGCGCGCGAACAAGGTCTTTTGTCAATAAAAATCAGCAGGTCCTGTTGGGAAAAAAGGTGGCAAAAGGGCAGTATGAGTGACCGGAAAGGTCAGCTTGTTTCTGGTAGCCGATGCGTGCAAGGTTACCGCCGGATCGTTTGCAGTGTTTCCTCTTTGCCGATCATTGGTTGAAATGGAATGCCGTCCTTATCCTGTAACGGTGAGTGACCGATGATCCGCTTGTAAGCGCGGAAAAACGCAGAATAATCCGAAAAACCGGAAGCCGTCGCCGCGTTGGCGGCTGTTTCTCCGCCGAGCAGCAGAATCTGCGCGTGGGTGACCCGTTTGTGCAGCAGATAATCCCCCACTGTTGTACCGATTGCCTTGCGAAAGACCTTGTTTAAATGGTGCTTACTGATATAAAATTTTTCGGAAATACCGTCCAGCGAGATTGGTTCTGAAAGGTGGGTGTTTAAATAGTCCAGGATGCCGATGATCGTCGCCGACGGCGGCAGTACAGTGGGGTGTTCAGGGGCTGTGTGACACACCATCAATAGTTTGGAAAGCAGCGCTTCTGCCAGAATGGGCAGGAGCGCTTTTTGCATCTCATCTTTGAGATGCGCGCATTCTGCAAGCGCTTCAAAAAACGCGGGTACCTGTTTTTGATCAAGCCCTTCAAAATAGATGCTGTATTCCGGTTCCTGAGGCGAAGGAAACAGCGAAAGCAGCAGCTCCCTCCGTTCCGCTGAAAGGCAGTTCGGATTGAAGCGGAAGGAAAAACGCCGGTAGGGCGCTTCGCTGTTTACCCGTACGCCATGGAACAGATTCGGTGCCAGAAGAAGCATGCTGTGAGGGGTAGGGCGATAGTGCCGCCCTTCTACCAGATAGTCGACATCTCCTTGAACAAAATAATACAGCTCATAAAAGTTATGGCAGTGCAGGTCGTATTTTTGACTGCTTTGGGTGGATTCAGAATAATCAAAATAAACGTACCGTTCAAAAATCTGCGCGAAATGCGGCATGTGTTGCTCACCTTCCTTATGAGTTCAGTATAAACAAAAAACGCTATATTTACAATATAATAATATCTTTTGCAATGGCCTTCCCGGTTTGTATGGAGTACACTAAGCGTGAACCTGAAATCCGGCTTGTGAAAGGGGAAATATCTTGTGAATAAAGTAAGATTTGGTATTATCGGGATTGGAAATATGGGCAGCGGCCACTGTACGAATCTTGTTGCAGGAAAAGTTCCGGAATTAGAGCTCGTTGCGGTCGCGGATGTGAAGGAAAGCCGCCGCAATTGGGCAAAGCAGAATCTCCCGGAAACGGTGCGGATTTTTGAATCGGGCGATGAACTCATCCGTTCCGGCGTGTGTGAAGCTGTGCTGGTTGCTGTACCGCATTACGATCACCCCAAATATGTTATGATGGCGCTGGAAAACGGCTTGCATGTCATGTGTGAAAAACCGGCTGGCGTGTACACCGCGCAGGTGCGCAAGATGAATGAAGCCGCCGTAAAATCAGACCGTGTGTTTGGAATGATGTTTAACCAGCGCACAAACTGTGTTTACCGTAAGATGCATGAACTGGTACAAAGCGGGGAATTGGTTGAGCTCAAACGTGTGAACTGGATCATCACCGATTGGTACCGCACCCAGGCTTACTATGATTCCGGTGGCTGGAGAGCGACCTGGAACGGTGAAGGCGGTGGTGTTCTGCTCAACCAGTGCCCGCATAATCTCGACCTGCTCCAGTGGATCTGCGGCATGCCGACACGTGTGCAGGCGTTCTGCCACAATGGAAAGTGGCATGACATTGAAGTGGAAGACGACGTAACGGCCTATCTGGAATTTCCAAACGGCGCGACCGGTGTGTTTGTTACGACAACGGCAGACGCTCCCGGAACCAATCGTTTGGAGCTTGCGCTTGACCGCGGCAAGTTGGTTTGTGAAAATGATAAGCTGTTGTTGTGGAAACTGAAAACAAGTGAAAAGGAACACCGTTTCGCGTGCAAAGAAGGCTTTTTGAAACCGGAGTGTGAACCAGTGACCGAGGTGGAGACCGATGGCCTTAATGAGCAGCATGTTGGTGTGCTGAAAGCGTTTGCGGCACGCATCCTGCACGGTACACCGCTTGTCGCGGAAGGAACCGAAGGAATCAACGGACTGACCCTGTCCAACGCGATGCATCTGTCCAGCTGGCTGGGGCACCCGGTTGAGATTCCGTTTGACGAAGCGCTGTACCTTGAAAAGCTCAGCGCGCTTCGTGCATCTTTCCGCGAAAAACAGACGGTGCAGGAAACTACCTTTATGCAGGGAAACCAGTGAGAAAGGATGGACGGTGCTTCATGAAAGCTGCGATTGCGGGCTGTGGGGCGATTGCCGAAGCGCACGCTCAGTGCCTTTCTAAGCTGGATGGCGTAGAACTCACAGCGTTTGCCGATATAAGACCTGACCGGGCAGAGAGTTTTGCGAAACGATACGGAGGAACATCCTACTGTTCGATTAGTGAAATGCTGGCTTTCGAAAAGCCGGATGTTTTACACATTTGTTTACCGCATGACCTTCATGTTCCTGTGGCGATTCAGGCAATGAACGCGGGAGTTCATGTGTTTTTGGAAAAACCTCCGGTCATGAACCGGGAGCAGTTAAAACAGTTGCAAACAGCGCAGCAGTGCGCGTCAGTCCAGCTTGGGCTTTGTTTCCAAAACCGGTACAATCCCTGCACACAGGCGGTAAAACAGCTGCTTTTGAGCGGAAAAGCGGGAAGCGTTTTAGGAGTGCGCGGTTTTGTTACCTGGAGCCGTGGAAAAGACTATTACCGAAACAGCGGCTGGCGGGGAAGCCTTGCCAGAGAGGGCGGCGGTGTGCTGATCAACCAGTCTGTCCACACGCTGGATCTGATGACCTATTTTGCCGGAAAGCCAGAAGAGGTTGAAGCCTCCATGCAGAACCACCATTTGAAGGGTGTGATTGAGGTGGAGGATACCATGGAAGCGTATATCCGCTATGAAAACGGTGTACCCGGCTGCTTTTATGCCACTACAGCATATAGCGCTGACCCGAAACCGATTATCGAACTGCATTGCGAAAAAATGACCATCCGCATGGAGGACCCGGATGTGTGGCTGTATGATTTAGACGGAAAAAAAGAAGCTTTACCGCTTGCCCGGCCGGATTCATACGGAAAAACATATTGGGGAGGCGGGCACGCTGCCTGCATTGCAGATTTTTATCACTGCTTAAAGCAGGGAGAGAGGTTTTCATTGAACCTGGAAACGTTAAATGACACCATACGCCTTATGTTGGCGTGTTATGAATCCGCCCGATTGGGCAAAGTATTTGCCGTTTGAAGAAAGGAAGAATAGATATGTTAAAGAATTGTACCATTTCCGGCTTTGCCGATGAGATTGATGTTGACCTTCAAAAACAGATTGCGTTATTAAACGAACTGGGCGTGAAACAGGTGGAGTTTCGCAGTGCGAACGGAAAAGGTGTGGCCGATTATACCGAAGAAGAAGCACAAAAGGCAATGGAATTGCTGCGTGCCAATGGAATTTCGGTTTCAGCTGTCGGTTCGCCGATTGGGAAAATCCTCATTACCGACCCGTTTGAACCGCATTTTGAAACCTTCCGGCATGTGGTTCGTCTTGCAAAGGTGTTTGGTACCCGGTACATCCGTGTGTTCAGTTTCTTCATCCCACAGGGAGAAGATCCGGAACAGTACCGTGAGGAGGTGCTGCGGCGGCTGAAATGTTTTGCGGATTATGCCAAAGAGCAGGATGTTGTCCTTCTGCACGAAAACGAAAAGGAGATTTACGGTGATGTTGCCAGCCGCTGTAAAACCATTTTCGACGCGCTGTACAGTGAACATTTTCAGTGTACGTTTGATTTTGCCAATTTTGTGCAGTGCCGTCAGGATACGTTGGAAGCTTATGAAATGCTCAGCGGCTACATCAAATATGTGCATGTAAAAGACGCGCTTTGGAAAAACGGCCAAGTCGTTCCGGCAGGAAAGGGCGACGGCCATGTGAAAGAGATCCTTCAGAAGCTGGACAAAGCGGGATATTCCGGCTGCCTGAGCCTGGAACCGCATCTGGCGGAATTTGCCACGCTTCAATCCCTGGAGCATCGTTCGGATAAGAAGGAAACGTCAGACGGGGTGTGGGCATTCACCACAGCTTACCAGGCGCTGAAAAAGTTGCTGGAAACACTGTAAATAATAAATACCGTAAAAAAGGAACAACAGCATAAAAAGCGGTTGTTCCTTTTTGGTTTTATTTAGGGGATGTTTTCCGGCGTTTTTGAAAAAGAATTTGCTTGCTCTCTTATAAACCTTGTGGTATGATAGGTTTATATTGGAGAAGGAGTACTAAATCAATGATGATTTCAACCAAAGGCCGGTATGCACTTCGTGTTGCGGTGGATCTGGCTCAGAATCAGGCGGATGGATACCTGCCTCTGAAAGCAATTGCCGAGCGGCAGGAAATATCACTGAAATACCTGGAAGCAATTATTTCTGCTCTGGTTCGCGCAGAACTGGTCAGCGGCGTTCGGGGGAGAGGCGGCGGATATCGGCTTGCCAAAAACCCGGAACAGATTACAGTCGGCAGTATTCTGCATTTGACCGAAGGCAGCCTTGCCCCGGTTGCCTGTTTGGATTGCGGGTCGGTTTCATGCGGCCGTTCCGCGGATTGTAAAACGCTTCCTGTTTGGCGCGGATTACAGCGTTTGACGGAACAATATCTGGAACGAATCACATTGCAGGATCTTGTTACCGGACAGATTTCAGATTACAGACTGGAACAGGTTGGATTATAAACCTATTGACAAAGTAGGTTTATAGCGTTATACTAATAGCACAAAGGGCGATCCTTGAAATCGTTTTTAATGTTTATCAAAATGATGATGTGTGTTGCAGAGCAAAAGGAGTATAGAGTTTATGAAGATTTACCGTTCATTTACAGAACTTGTTGGGAAAACGCCGCTGTTTGAGCTTCAGAATGTGGAGAAGGAGCAGCAGCTGAAGGCAACGGTTCTGGCAAAACTGGAGTATTTCAATCCGGCGGGCAGTGTAAAAGACCGCGCTGCGAAAAAAATGATTGAGGATGCGGAAGCGAGCGGGAGATTAAAACCTGGCTCGGTGTTGATTGAACCTACGTCTGGTAACACCGGCATTGGCCTTGCCGCAATCGCTTCGTCAAAGGGTTACCGCATTATTATTGTTATGCCGGAAACCATGTCGTTGGAGCGGCGTCGGCTCATTCAGGCGTATGGAGCAGAACTGGTATTGACTGAAGGCGCAAAAGGAATGAAAGGCGCCATTGAAAAAGCGGAAGAGCTTGCTAAAACGATAGAAAACAGCTTCATCCCCGGGCAGTTTGTCAACGATTCTAACCCCGCGGCACATCGGGAAACGACCGGCCCTGAAATTTGGGAAGATACCGACGGTAAAGTTGATCTTTTTGTTGCCGGCGTTGGCACAGGCGGTACCATTACGGGCGTTGGCGAGTATTTAAAGGAAAAGAATCCTAATGTACGCGTTGTCGCCGTGGAACCGGCAGACTCTCCGGTTTTATCCCAAGGAACAGCCGGCGCGCATAAGATTCAGGGAATCGGCGCTGGTTTTGTGCCGGATATTTTGAATACGTCGGTTTACGACGAAGTGATTCCGGTGAAAAACGAAGACGCGTTTGTAACAGGGCGGATGCTCGGGCGCAAAGAGGGGATTCTGGTTGGTATCTCCTCGGGCGCGGCGGTATGGGCCGCTTTGGAGCTTGCTAAACGGGAGGAAAACAAAGGGAAGACGATTGTTGCGCTTCTGCCGGATACCGGTGAGCGGTACCTGTCTACCCCCATGTTTGAATAATTTCTGATTTGTTTGGCTTTAATAGTTGTATTTATAAAAAGCAGAACCACAAAAGTGGTTCTGCTTTTTTGTGCTGATTGAAGGAGCGGTCTTATTTCATTTCGCTTAATACCTTGTTGCGTGTATCATTCAAAAATTCCTGCACCTTGACAACTTGACCGGTGCGAACGCTTTCGATAGCGGCAAAAATGTGAGCGACTGCCTGAAGATTGTCTTCCACGTTGGTCTCCATAGGAGTTCCGCCGTCCAGCCAGTTTACGAATTGCTCAATCAGCCAGGTGTTGGCCCATTTTTTCTGTTTTAAAAGCGGGATTTCTTCTCCGTGGCCTTCCACACCCTCCGCCCAGGTCGTCTCTGGGTTGTAGGGAAATGCTTCCAGACGACGTTTGTTCAAAATAAGAGTGCCGTTTTCACATTCTGCACGGAAATATTCGTTGCCCCAGGTGTTGAGTGAAACCGCATTGGTTTTCGCGCCTTCATAAAACGCTTTCGCGCCGTTTTCAAAGGTCATGGTGATGAGCGCCTGACAGTCGCCCTTGAATTCCCCCCAGCGGGGATGCCAGGTCTGTGCGTAGATGGTGTCGCATTTCGCGCCCGCGAAGTCGGCCAAAATGTCCAGATGATGAACACCGCCTTCTAAAAGCAGCGCGTCGGCGATCTCATGGCGAAAATCGCCCCAGCTTCCGTACTTCCGGCAGTCGCAGGTGAAGCGGGCAATGAGATAATCCAGCTCGCCCCAGCGCCCACTGCGCAGCTGACGGCGCATGGAGGTTTTATCCTGATCGAACCGATGACTCATGGTGACGCCCATTTTCAGTCCGGCGCGTTTTACCTTTTCAGCAATCCGTACAGAGCCTTCCAATGTATCGGCAATCGGTTTTTCGGAAAGGATATGCAGCCCGTATTTTATCGCCAGGTCAACGATCTCCTCATGATGGTTCGGTGTTACGACATTGATGCAGAAATCCGCCGAACGTTCTTTGAAAGCGGTTTCGGCGTCAGTATAACACTGGCTTTCGGAAAGCGGAAGAAATTTTTTTGCGCAGGAAAGTGCCGCTGGGTTTTTATCCACTGCGGCTACGATTTCTACTGTGCCGTCGGCGATATTGGGCGGCAGAAATTTTTCACACCACCATTCGCCCCAGGTACCGGTCCCTACTAAAATTGCTTTGTATGCCATGATGATTTTCCTTTCTCGAGTGGATTGTATAGAGTGTTGTATGTTGTTTTATGATTCTGCCAGCCAGAAAATACCCCGGCGAACGATTTCACGGAAATTGGGGTTGGAATAAGAGGTATTATTATGCCCTGATTGGTAGCAGAACACTTTGGAGTTTTTGTGACGAGTTGTCCATGCAACAGTTGGGATGTTATGAACATGGTCGGTCGTCAGCAGGATATGAGTGTTTTCCGTTTCTTTCACACCGGCCATCTCATAGGCTTCATCCACCATGTCAAAATCAGCAAGCCCTTTTGTAATGGGGTGCTGTGCGTCTGCAATGCAGTAGTGCATGGGAACGTCCAGATAATAATCTTTATAGCTTTCCGGAGATACACCGCAGATGTTTGCCCAGAAGGGCCACTGCTGATACGCCAGAATGGAATGGTGCAGCATAAAAATGCCCTGCTTTGTTTCACCAAGCTCACTGAGTGCTTCCAAAGCCTTTCCTTCGTACCATGGACCGTCGTCAACCGGTGTATCCTGCCGCATGGTGTAAAACACTACAACGTCGTAACTCTCGCGTACTTCTTTCGTACTGCTGGTAAACTGCTCAATGTGCTGGATGTAGCATTGTATGCCTTCCATTGCCGTAAACATATCTTGGAATGGTTGAACCTCATACGAATGATGTCCAACAACGACCGCGACTTTAATTGGTTTTTGTTCCATTTGCTTGCTCCTTTTGCTGCGTATTTATTGTGAGTTCGATGGTGTGAAAAATCATACAAAAGAACAATACTATTATACTACACCGGCCAGGGGAAAAAAACAAGCAGGAAACGAATATTGATAATTTTAGCACTCTATAGCACAGAGTGCTAAAATTTAAAAATTGTTCATATTTTATGCGATTTGTGATAACAAACCGGGACTATATTATAGTTGTAAACAAAAAGAGAAACAAAGAAGGTGGTTCGAATGGGCCAGAATAAAAGAATAAATATTTAACAACAGAACGATTTGCAATTATCTTAGGAGGAATGATTTATGTTTGAGTTAATGCCGTTTGGCCGTGAAAACAGAAACTTGTGGAATTATTTTGACGATATGGAAAAAAGCTTTTTCAACAGCTTCCAGAATGGGCTTTCACGAGTACGCACCGACGTGCTGGATAAAGGCGACCGGTATGTGCTGGAAGCGGAACTTCCGGGATTTGATAAAAAGGATATCCATGTCGGCGTTCAGAACAACTGCCTCACCATACAGGCACAGCACAGTGAGAAACAGGAGCAGAAGGATGAGGATAATGGCCGCTACATCTGCCGTGAGCGCAGCTATGGCAGCTACTCGCGTAGCTTTGACCTGAGCGGAATCAAAGAAGATGAGATCAAGGCTTCTTACGACAATGGCATTTTGACGGTCACCATGCCCAAAGACACGCAAAAAGAAAAAACCAATGGCCGCAGAATTGACATTGAGTAATGGGTAACCATTTGAACAGGGCATCTCCATGAGGGGATGCCCTGTTTTTTATGTGGCTATTCATTTTGTGGTTTGCAGTTTATGCGGATAATCGGGGTTTGTTATGCTGTAATTTACATCAATGTCATTGTGTGCTATACTGAAACACAAAAAATAACGGAGGTTCAACATGGACGTTCAGGTTGAATATCTTCATCACAGCGGTTTTGCGGTTAAACTGCAAAATCACTGCCTGGTTTTTGATTATGATGGAAGCGGCATTCTGCCGCGCGCCGATTGGCTGACCGCCGGTGAATCAGCTGTTTTTGTATCTCATCGGCACGGTGACCATTATAGCCGGCAGATCTTTGACTGGAAGCAGAGTGCGCCGCAGATTCAATATATTTTGTCGGATGATATTCCGTCCGTCCCAGGAACCGTCTCCGTAGGGCCGGATCGGACCATTCAGGTGGGCGACCTTGTCATACACACCTTTCGTTCTACGGATGAAGGGGTGGCGTTTTTGGTGGAGTGTGAGGGGAAATTTATCTATCATGCCGGGGATTTAAACTGGTGGCATTGGAACGGGGAAAGCGAAGCGTATAATCGTGCCATGAAGCAGGCGTATCTTCGGGAAATTCAGAAACTTATTCCTTACCGGATTGATCTGGCTTTTGTGCCGGTTGATCCGCGTTTGGAGGATGCGGCATATCTGGGACTTTCGGCCTTGTTGGATGCTGTGAATATTAGCCATGTAATTCCCATGCATTTCTGGGAAGATACTGCCCCTTTTGATACAGAAAAACAGCGCCGTTATCTCCCGAAAGAGAAAACAGCGCTGCCGGATTCAAGCGGATTTCATGCTATGACACACCCTGGTGAGCAGCTTTTGCTGACCCTTTAGTCGAGGATTTCAATCCAGTATCCGTCCGGGTCTTCGATGAAATACAGGTCCATCTCATGGTTTTCATAGCAGATGCATCCCATCTCTTTGTGAAGTGCGTAAGCCTGTTTTTTATCTGGTACGCGGTACGCGATGTGGAACTCTTTGTCGCCCAGATTATAAGGTGTCTCACGGTCTCTGAGCCAGGTGAGCTCCAAAAGGGAATCGGTCTGCCCGTCTCCCAGAAAGACAATGATGAACGCGCCGTCCGGTCCGTTTACTCTGCGCACTTCGGTAAGACCAAGCGCTTTTCCGTAAAAATCCAGACTTTTTTCAAGATCAAATACATTAAAGTTTGTGTGAAGATAAGCTGATTGCATGGAAAAAGCCCTCCTTTTTTCTTCAGCATATCATATTTATGCCAAAAAGAAAAGAAGAGGAAATTTTTGCAATAGATATGTTCTCTAGGAACAGGATGGTTTTTTGTCCTGATTGTGATATAATACAATCAAATCATATCATAAAATGCCGGACGTTTCAGCGGGTGATCGGACGGCATATTTGTACCCGCGTCAGAAACAGTGAAAAGGGGAGGTGCAGTGGTTTATGTACCGTGAAAAGCTGATCAAAACAGCTCTGGGCGAATGCGAGCCGGACCTTGTTTTGAAAAACGGCAAAGTCATTCAGGTGCTGACCGGTGAGATCCTTTTGTGCGACATTGCGATCAGCGATGGCAGAATTGCCGGGCTGGGAAATTATAAAGCAACAAATACGGTGGATTTACAGGGGCGATACGTTTCACCGGGGTTCATCAATTCTCATTGCCATGTGGAATCTTCCATGGCCCTTCCGGAACGGTACTGCGCGGAGGAACTTCGTTTTGGCGTTACTACCGTGATCACCGACCCGCACGAGATTGCAAACGTTTGCGGAGCGGAAGGCATCCGGTTCATGCTGGAACGGTCCCGGCAGCTCCCAATGAACTATTATGTACAGGTGCCTTCCTGCGTTCCCAGTACAAAGTTTGAGCATGCGGGAAGTGTATTGTCAGCGGAGGATTTGCGGGAATTTTTAGACCACCCGGGAGTAACAGGACTTGGCGAGGTGATGGATTTCCGCGGTGTTGCCGCGTGCGATCCTGAACTGCTTCGTAAGATTTCTCTGTTTGAAGGCAAGGTGCTGGACGGGCATTTGCCCACTGTTCCGCAGCAACTGCTTCAGCCTTACGCGGCTGCCGGTATCCAGACCGACCATGAAAGCGTTACCTTCGGCGAAGCGAGAGAGAAGCTGCGCGCCGGAATGTATGTCCTCATCCGGGAAGGAAGCGGCAGTAAAAATCTGCAAGCGATTGTGGAAGGAATCGTTCGGGAAGGACTTGATACCTCTCGTCTGGCGCTTTGTACAGACGATAAGCATCTTGCGGATATCCACCGGGAAGGGACCATCCGCAAGAATATTCAAATGGCGATTCAGCTCGGCATGGCGCCGGTTACAGCGTATCAGCTTGCGACAATCAACGCCGCGCGGATTTATGGCCTGAGCGGGATCGGCGCGGTTGCCCCAGGGTATCGTGCGGACCTAGTGATTCTGGACAGTTTGAAGGATGTGACAGTTTTTGATGTTTATAAAGACGGAAAACCGTTTAACATGGTGAAATGGCCGGATGCTGTCCCGGTGCCGGAATCAATCCTTCATTCTGTGCAGCTTCCTCATCAAGAGCTTTCTTTCCATTTACCGGAACAGAGGGATTATTCTGTGATACGGATGATCCCAAAACAGATCATCACCGGAAAAGAAACTCTTTCTGCGGAAGAAGCGAAGCGGAAAATGAGCGAAGGAGAGCTTTTAAAAATCGCTGTGATCGAGCGGCATCATGCGACCGGAAATATGGGAGTTGGTCTGCTTGCCGGATATGGTCTCAAAAACGGCGCGATTGCAACAACAGTTGCTCACGATTCGCATAACCTCATTGTAGCGGGTGATAATGACCGCGATATGCTCGCCGCTGTTCACGAGCTGGAACGGGTGCAGGGAGGATATACGCTGGTGCGCGGCGGGAAACCGGTAGCGACCCTTCCGCTTCCGGTTGCCGGTTTGATGTCGCCGCTGGAGACAGACTCTCTCATTGCCAAAATCCGTGAACTGTCCGACCGTGCGCACCAAATGGGTGTTTTTCCGGATATGGACCCGTTTATCGCCCTGAGTTTTCTGGCTCTTCCTGTGCTTCCGGAAATTCGCATTACCGATATGGGTGTACTGGATGTTTTCTAGCAATATAAACTTTTAAATAAAGCAATTTTCAAAAACAAAAAGCTCGGTGTAAACCGAGCTTTTTTATTGTTGTAATGATTAAGACAACTCCAGTTTACCAGTGTATAACTGATAATAGGTGCCGTGCTGCTTAATGAGTTCTTTGTGGGTACCGCGTTCAATGATTCGGCCGTGTTCCAGAACAATGATGGCGTCACTGTTGCGAATGGTGGAAAGCCGGTGAGCAATGACAAATACGGTACGACCTTTCATCAGGTTATCCATGCCTTTCTGAACAATGCTTTCCGTACGGGTATCAATGCTGGACGTCGCTTCATCCAGAATAAGCACCGGAGGATTTGCGACTGCCGCGCGCGCAATGGCAATCAACTGCCGCTGACCCTGTGAAAGTTCTTCGCCGTCACCGGTCAGCATGGTGTTGTAACCATTCGGGAGTCTGCGGATAAACTGGTCAGCGTAGGCAAGTTTTGCCGCTTCGTAAACTTCTTCTTCGGTGGCATCCAGTTTTCCGTAGCGAATGTTTTCCATGATCGTTCCGGTGAACAGGTGAGTATCCTGCAAAACAATGCCAAGTGAGCGGCGAAGGTCTGCTTTTTTGATTTTGTTGATATTAATGCCGTCGTAACGGATTTTACCGTCCTGCACATCGTAAAACCGGTTGATTAAGTTGGTGATGGTTGTTTTGCCCGCACCGGTGGAGCCAACAAAAGCCAGTTTCTGTCCCGGTTTTGCATACAAGGTCAAATCGTGCAGAACGATTTTGTCTTCTTCATAGCCGAAGGACATGTCATAAAACCGCACATCACCTTTCAGTTCAGTGTAGGTAACGGAACCATCTGCCTGGTGAGGGTGTTTCCACGCCCATGTTCCGGTGCGTTCTTTACACTCAACAAGGTTGCCGTTTTCATCTTTTTTCGCGTTGACCAGCGTAACATATCCGTCGTCAACTTCCGGTTCTTCATCAATCATTTCAAAAATACGTTCTGCGCCGGCTAAAGCCATAACAATGGAGTTGAACTGCTGCGCAACCTGCATGAACGGCTGGGAAAAGCTTTTTGTAAACTGCAGGTAAGCTACGATGGTACCAATGGTGATTCCACCAATTCCGTTGATGGAAAGGATAGCGCCTAAAATGGCTGTCAGCACGAACTGAAGGTTTCCGATGTTACCCATGACCGGCCCCATGATGCTGGCGAATGTATGCGCTTTGGATGAACTGTTATAAAGCCGGGCATTCAGCTCATCAAATTCCTCTTTTGATTTTTCTTCATGGTTGAATACTTTAATGACCCGTTGGCCGTTCATCCGTTCTTCGACGAATCCGGTCACATCCGCCAGGTCAAGCTGCTGCTGCACAAAGTATTTTCCGCTGTTTCCGCCCAGCTTACGTGCCAGAAGAAACATGACCAGAATGACAAGTACCGCGAGAATGGTAAGAAGCGGGCTTAAAACCAACATGGAGATGAACGTCGCGATAATGGTGATACCTGACATAAGAACCTGCGGAATGGACTGGTTGATCATCTGGCGCAGAGTATCGGTATCGTTGGTGTACAAGCTCATGATGGAACCGTTGGTGTTCTGGTCAAAATAACGGATCGGAAGAGTCTGCATATGCTCAAACATTTCATCACGTACCCGTTTTAAAACACCTTGCCCGATTTTGACCATCAGGCGGCTGTATAAAAACGAGCCGATGATGCCAAATACGAAAATGATGGCCAGTGTAATGAGCGCACGGTAGAAGCCGGAAAAGTCAGGGGATGCCTGATCGACCAGAGGCATGATGTAATCGTCCAGCATGATTTTCATGGAAAATGAAACCGCGATGGAAGCGATGGAAGAGACGACAATACAGATAAATACAACGATGAATTCTACTTTATAGGTTCCGGTTACGTATTTTAACAGCCGCTTTGCTGTTTTTCCAACGTTTTTGGCGCCGCGTTTTGCGTTGTTATTCATTGTCCGCACTTCCTTTCGTCTGAGATTCATACACTTCGCGGTAGATCTGATTGGTCTTTAACAGTTCTTCGGAGGTTCCAACACCATTGATCTCACCGTTGTCAATAACAATGATCTGGTCAGCGTCTTCAATGGAAGATACCCTCTGAGAAATGATGATTTTTGTTGTATCGGGAATCTCTTCGCGGAAGGCTTTGCGGATGAGCGCGTCGGTTTTGGTGTCGACCGCGCTGGTGGAGTCATCCAAAATCAAAATCTTGGGTTTCTTTAACAGCGCACGGGCGATGCACAAACGCTGTTTCTGTCCGCCGGAAACGTTGTTACCTCCCTGAACGATCATCGTGTCGTATTTTTGCGGGAATTCCTGAACAAAACTGTCCGCCTGCGCGAGACGGCAAACCCGCTGAACCTCTTCATCGCTGGCGTTTTCATCGCCCCAGCGCACGTTGTCGTAGATGCTGCCGGTGAACAGAACGTTTTTCTGAAGCACCATGGCCACCTGGTCACGCAGCGCCTCCAAATCATAGTTCCGAACATCGACTCCGCCGACTTTGATGCTGCCGGAAGTTACGTCGTAAAGGCGGGGAATCAGCTGAACAAGCGTGGATTTGGAACTGCCGGTCCCGCCGAATATACCGATAATCTGCCCTGATTTGATGTGCAGGTTAATATTTTGAAGAGACAGTTTGTTTTCATCGCCCGCATAGCTGAAGTTAACGTTTTCAAAGTCAATGCTGCCGTCTTTTACTTCTTTTACGGCGTTTTCTTTATTCTGCATCTCAGGGACTTCTTTTAACACTTCGGTGATACGGTCGGTCGAAGCCTGAGCGATCATATTCAAAACGAACACGAAAGAAACGATCATGAGCGCGGAGAGAATCTGGATCGCATAAACCAGAACACTGGTCAGCTGTCCGGCTTCCATAGTGCCACCGACGATGGAGGTACCGCCGAGCAGTACAATGATGAGAATCACTGCGTACATGACGAACATCATAACCGGGCTGTTAAAAGCAACGATTTTCTCAGCTTTAGTGAACAGGGTGAAGACAACCTTTGATATACCGTGGAATTTTTCAATTTCGTGGTCTTCCCGTACATATGCTTTTACAACACGGGCGGCATTGACGTTTTCCTGAACACTGTTGTTCAGGATATCGTACTCGTCAAACACCTGAATAAAGTATTTGTGCGCCTTTTTCGCAATCAAAAGAAGCAGGAAACCAAGCACCGGAACGGCGATCAAGAACAGAATGGCGATTTCCATGTTGATGGTCAGAGTCATGATCCAGCAGAGAATGATCATGATCGGCGCTCTTGCCAGCATACGGATGGACATCATGTAGGCCATCTGCACGTTGGTAATATCGGTTGTCATTCTTGTGACAAGGCTTGGAGTAGAAAAATGGTCGATGTTTTTAAAGGAAAAATCCTGAATTTTATAAAAAATATCGTGCCGCAGATTCGCAGCGTATCCCGCACCTGCTTCAGCGGCGAATTTTCCAGCGAGTGCGCCAAACAAAAGCGCGAGCATTGCGAGAATCGCAAGAAAAATGCCGTTTACAATGACATAGTTCAAATCGTTTCCCTGAATACCGATATCGATGATATTAGCCATGAGGAACGGGATGAGAACTTCCATGAATACTTCGAGGGTCACGAATACCGGTGCAAGAATGGACTGCTTTTTGTATTCTCGAATGGATTTGAAAAGCAATCGGTTCATACCATCACTCCTATTACAATAAATTTGGACAGGAAAGCCGGACAGCCAGTCCGGCTTTC
>OFMJ01001195.1_pt1 | contig 20459 bp, 20 predicted proteins | sample 1541801 | NCBI WGS metagenome assembly OFMJ01 (sample SAMN04209234, study PRJEB22552) | human gut metagenome | biome: gut; material: feces | host: Homo sapiens | place: USA: Oklahoma
AGGACACAAACTCCACTTCGTACTTTTGGAAGAAGTCCATCATCTTCGCAAAGTCCAGTATGGAACGGCTGATACGGTCGAGCTTGTAAACCACCACTTTCCGCACAAGGCCGCTTTCAATATCACGCATAAGCTGTTGAAACTCTGGACGCTCCGTATTTTTCCCGGAATACCCTTTGTCTTTGTACTCTTTACAGTTCCCGCCTTTCAGTTCGTATTTGCAAAACTCAATCTGGCTTTCAATAGAAATGCTGTCCTTTTTGTCTACCGATTGTCTTGCATAGATCGCGTCTATTCTGTTATTCATTTTGTCGCTCCTTTTCTTAAAAAAGAAACGGAGCTGCTGACATTATGATTATACCGCCAGCAGCCCCGCAAATCAACGATGGCTTCGAGAAACCTTACGCCCCGGCTTCCTCACTTTTCCGCTTGTCGGCGTACTTGCGGAACACCTCATAAAGCTGCTGTTCCAGTTCCCGGCGTTTTGCCGCTTCCTGTTCCGGCGTGAACACCGGGGAGAGGTTTTCCAGCGTGATTTCTTTCCCCTGAAAAGTTACGACTTCGATTTCCTTTTTGTATCTGATATTCGTACTTATAAAATCACCTTTCCTTTCCATACTGCCGCTGCTGCCGTTTCAGTTCCGCCAAAATCTCCGGCGGGATACGGTCAACCAGCCGCTTCATATCGTCCAGCTCACTTTTCAGCTTTGCCCGTTCCATCGTGTCTTTCATCTTGCCTTTTTCGCTGGCCTTTGCCCTGGCTTCCAGCTTTTCATTTTCCGCCAACAGGTCATTGATTGTGACCTTGTACTTTTTCAGCTGCCCGGAGAAGTCCTCCATCCGGGGAAACCACTTCTTGAGCATGGAGAGGGCTTCCTCTTTCTTCTTCCCGGCATTCAGCGGGTTCATGCCGTCAAGGGCGGCTTCAATGGCTCTGGCCTGTTTGGAGAGATTGACCGCCTGCTTGAACAAACGGGTGGGGATATGCTTCCGGCCTGTCTTGCTTGCGCTTTCCCCACGCTCCAAATCGGGATATTTCTCCACCATATAGGCGTGAAAATCGTCCTGCCACTTCGTCAAATTCGCCCGGTTGCCGATAATCTCTTTCGCACACAGGCGGTTATCCTTTGTCAGCGGTACAAAGGTCAAATGCAGGTGGGGCGTTTTCTCGTCCATGTGTACCACCGCCGACACGATATTTTCCCGGCCTACCCGCCCGATTAAGAAATCAGCCGCCCTCTGGAAAAATTCCTGTATCTCCTTTGGGGGCTTCTTCTTGAAAAACTCCGGGCTGGCGGTTATGAGCGTGTCCACAAACCGGGTGCTGTCTTTGCGGGTGCGGCAACCTGCCTGTTCGATACGGCTCTGAATGAAGTGGTAATAGCGTCCCTCCGGCTTGACGATGTGGAAGTTGTACTTAGTCCGGCTGGCGTCAATGTCGGGATTGCTGGCGTACTGCTCCTTTTGCCGTTCGTGGTGGGCTTCCAGCGGCCTTGCCGGGTTGCCCTTGTGTTTCTCAAAGCGTAAAATTGCGTGTTGTGCCATAAACTCCTTTCCCCATTCCTTTCCTATCCGGGACTTTTCCACAGGAAAATCCCGCCGGAATTATCTCTGATAGGATTGGAATGGAATCGATATAAATCAATCTTTTTAATCTCTGTATTTCTATCTTCCGTCCGGTTTCCGTACTTCAAGAGGGCTGATTATCGTACTTGTCGGGTACGGTTTTCAGCCCTCCGGCGTTCCAAAACCGGATTTCTTGAAGTCGGCGTTTGATACCGCTTCATAGGATTTTGGGTAAATGCAGTTAGGTTTTCCACAGCCCTGCTTCTTAATGTCAATTAACTCCGCATACTGCAATTCCCGCAGGGTGTTGACCGCTTTCTGCCGCCCGCAGTGGAGCAGGGCGACCACCTCGCAGATTGGATAGTACAGGTAAATACGCCCGTACTCGTCCGCCCACCCGTTCTTCCGGGATAACTCCGCCCGCCGCAGGATAAAGGCATACAGCAGCTTCGCTTCGTTGGACAAGGGCTGGAATGTGGGGGCTTCAAAAAGAAAATTGGGTAGCCGGGTGAAGCTGGACGCCTTTTCCGGCTGATGGATATAAATCGTGCTTGTCATAGTGTGCTTTGTGGACGGTTAGAAAGGCGTTTTCGGGGGAGGGCGGTACTTTATACCACTTCCCCCGGTTCTGCCCTCTGAACGCCTTGTAAATCAAGGACTTTTCAGCCCCTAACTGTCCACGCTCAACCTCCTTTTCCGTTCACTTTCTGTTTTCTGCCGCCTGTGAACTCTGGCGGCGCAGTTAGGGCAGTATTTCGCCCGGTTGGACTTCGGGACGAACACGCCGCCGCAGACCGCGCAGCGTTTCAAATCCTTATCCCGGTAAATCTCCGCTTCCAGCGTCCCCATAAGCGGCAAGACCGACCAGCGGAACCACTTACAGCAGACGGAGAAAGAAATCATCTGCGGGCAGGTGCGGCTGTCCCCGTCGTCAAGGGCGATACAAGTCCCGTTTTCACAGTTGCAGCACTCCCGCCGGATCAGGGCGTTAGCCTGTTTCCTCTGCGCCGGGGTCATGCGGTAGAGGGAACCGTCTGGCCTGCGCTCCAGCGGCGGCAAATCTTTGTATAAGCTATTTTTCATGCGTTCCTCCGTTTTCGTTTGCCGTTCTCCCCGAAAGGCTCCCGACGTTGGCACGCTCCCCGGACTTCGGGACATTTTGTCCCGAAGCTGGCTTCTTGCGGTGCTTCCCCCGCCGGGTATTCCTGTTCGGACGGTCATTCTGTTTTCAAGGTGCGGCTCATCGATGAACTAAGATAAGTCTACACCTAAAAGAACGCCTGTCCCGTATATCCATAAAGTCGGAAATCAGCCCAAAAAACTGCCTATTTCCACGCTCTCGGAAATGTGGTAGAATAGAAAAATAAAACAAGAGAAATCAGGCTCTACGGAGGGAATACAATGCTTGAAAATATACCATCTCAATCAACTATGACTGATTTGCTCGGACAACCTTTGTTTGAAGTTTGGCAGGCGTTATGTTTGGCTATTGATGAAAACTACGAAATGGAACGGGTATGGAATACTGGCGGTAAAAATTGGACTTACGAATATAAATATCGGAGAGGCGGCAAAACACTCTGCTCCCTATACGCAAAAAGTAATTGTATCGGTTTCATGATTATCTTTGGGAAAGATGAAAGAACGAAATTTGAAGATATAAGAGGTAATCTTTCTACTACCGTTTGTAGGAAATATGATGAAGCAAAAATCTATCATGATGGAAAATGGGTAATGTTTGAACCGACTGATACCGCCGAATTTGATGATTACATGAAATTACTGGCTATTAAAAGAAAACCAAATAGGAAATAATAGCCCCATTTATTGGGCGACAAAAGGAGGGGGAGCATGGAACTATCCATACAAGAACGATTGAAAGACCTGCGTGTGGAGCGCGGCTTGACGTTGGAACAGCTTGCGGAGGAAACCAAACTCTCCAAGTCTGCGCTGGGCAGCTATGAAGCGGACGACTTCAAGGACATCAGCCACTATGCCCTTATCAAGCTGGCGAAATTTTACGGCGTGACCGCCGATTATCTGCTGGGACTGTCCGAAACAAAAAATCACCCAAACGCCGATCTTGCAGACCTGCGGTTGAGTGATGATATGATTGAACTATTGAAAAGCGGATTGATTGACAATTCTCTCTTGTGCGAACTGGCAGAGCACCCGGATTTTCCCCGGCTTATGGCTGACCTTGAAATCTATGTGAACGGAACAGCAGTCAAGCAGGTTCAGGGCGCAAACGCCATTGTGGACGCTATGAGCGCAACAATTATGAAACAGCACAATCCCGGCTTGACTGACCCGCAGTTAAGACAGCTTATCGCCGCCCATATTGATGATGACAGCTTTTGCCGTTACATAATCCAACAGGATATAAACACGATAGCCCTTGACCTGCGGGAAACCCACAAAGACGATTTTTTCAGCGTCCCGGAGGATAACCCGCTGAAAGGATTTTTACAGGCCGCAGACGAAGCCGCCAGCGAGGACAGCGACCCAGATAAAGCGTCTTTGGCGTTTATCTGCAAACGGCTCAAATTGAATTTTAAGAAGCTGTCGGCAGATGAAAAGAAGTGGCTGAAAAAGATTGCGGAAAAGTCGGACTTGCTGAAAAATCCAATCCCACAGCGGGGGAGAAAATAGTAAAACGAAAAATCAGAACTTGAGAGGATAGCATGAAAGAAAATATCGTAGCTAAGCTGACACGGAAAGATGATAAATATGCCTGCGCCCTTGCCGATAAAATCATATTGGAAAGTCAGGAAACCGATGAATGGTACGACTATTTTGATGACTTTGCTTCTTTGCTCAACCATCCAAAATCATTGGTAAGAAACCGGGCATTGTATATTCTTGCGGCAAATGCCCAGTGGGACGAGGAAAACCGCTTTGATCTCATTTTTTCGGATTTTCTTGCTCATGTAACAGACGAAAAACCGATTACGGCCAGACAGTGCATAAAGGCTCTTGTACAGGTAGGCACCGCAAAACCACAGTATATTCCAAGAATATTGTCTTGTTTGCAGAGTGCTGATTTATCAAAGTACAAGGACAGTATGCGCCCTCTGATTGAAAAGGATATAGCAGAAACGGAAAAGACATTAAAAGCTCTCCAATCGGGGAGTTGTGGAGGTATATGATGAATACAATGTTAGTTGTGACGGATATGGATAAAACCGTTGCATTTTATAAAAGAGTTTTAGGGCTTGAGGTAGTCATTGACTTTGGCGCAAACAAGACCCTGACGGGCGGTTTAGCCTTGCAGACGCTGGAAACATACAAGGAATTTATCGATACAGACGATATTTCTTTCGGCGGTAATAATTTTGAACTTTATTTTGAAGAAGATGATTTTGATAAATTTGCAGATAATCTCCAAAAGTGCAATGTTCAATATGTCCACCCGGTCAAGGAACACTCGTGGGGACAGCGTGTGGTTCGCTTCTATGACCCGGACAGGCATATTATCGAAGTGGGCGAAAATATGAAAGCGGTTTGCAAAAGATTTATAGACAGTGGAATGACGCCGGAGCAGACAGCAGAGCGCATGGACGTACCTGTGGAATATGTAAATGAGTGTATGCAGTAGCAGTTACGGGAAACCGAACAGGGGAAAAAGCAGAATTTACGGGTCTGATACAATGAAAGGATTTGAACGAAAAAACCAATTATTTTCTCTTTGCGGATTAAATTGCGGGCTGTGTCCCATGCTGTTAGGAAATTACTGCGGCGGCTGCGGCAATGGTAATCAATCATGCAGGATAGCGAAATGCAGTTTGGAGCATGGAAAGGTTGAATATTGCTATGAGTGCGAACAATATCCATGCGAAAAATATCAACACATTGACGAATATGACTCTTTTATCACGCACAGGCGGCGAAAGGCAGATTTAGAAAGAGCGCAGAGCATAGGCATTGAACAATATAATCTTGAACAGCAGGAAAAAATACAAATTCTCTCCCACTTGCTTTCTAACTATAATGACGGGCGCAGAAAAAATTTCTTTTGTGTGGCGGTCAACTTATTAGAACTTTCGGAGTTACAAGAAGCAATGAAGCAAATACAACTAAATGATAAATTGTCCTTACTGTCGTATAAGGCGCAATGCGCGTATGTAGCAGAGGTGTTTCAAAAGATTGCCGACAGAAGAAATATAAAATTGAAACTTATCAAGAAAAAGTAATATATTCTGTTTGCTTGAAGCAATAGCAAATCCAGCCGAGCCAGTCAACGGTCAAGATAAACGGCGCACAAAAGCGCCGCCGTTGACAGCCCCGCCTGCCTTTGCTGATGGGCAATCAAGGCGGGAAAGCCCTTAAAATGGCTTCCCGCCCATTTCAATTTTGAGAGAAAAATCCGTCTGCTTTTTCATAAGTGTGTCCACAGGTTCGGGACATTTTGTCCCGAAGTCCGGCGTGGGACGAGGGACGAGGCTTTCATATACGCCCTGTCTGCTGATGAAACCAGTCCTGCGCTTGCGGCTCCGCGCCACGCAATCACAGCCCCTGTTTTCCTGCCGCTTCAAATGCCCTTGCCCTCCCCGGCGGCAACGGCATTTTCACGGCAACGCCGACAGAGCGTATAACACACTACACTTTGCAAGCAAAGTCGTGTGCCAAAGGGGTACCCTTTGGAAACCCTGTTTTGTCGGAGTGTGTAGCCACACTTCCTCCAAAACGCAAAATAAGCGGTTGCAATCTGCTGTTAAAATCACAGCCGGATTGACCGCTTATTTTGTTTCTGCCCGCCAGTTTTCTCTATCCTATCCATGAGTATATTTTATAAAAATTATGCTTGATGCGGGTTGAAATATAAACGTATAAATGATATAATGAATATAGAGAAAACAAGGAGGTCACAGCCTATGAAAGAGTTAGGAGAACGCCTGCGGATATTGCGGGAGAGCGTGAAGCTGTCACAGGTAAAAATGGCGGAATTGTTAGGAGTGAAACAGTCCAGTATCAACCGCTATGAGCAAGGGCAGTCGGCGCCCTCTTTGGAAACGCTTGTGAAGTATGCGGATTATTTTGACGTGTCAATGGATTATCTCTTTGCACGAACCGATAACCCGCAGGGAAAGCTATACGAATACCGCCCCAAGATTGCGGCGAGAAGTGACGAAATGAAACAATTTATTGAAATGTGCTTTGACCCGCAATCTCCAATGAGTGAAAAGTTAAAGCAGACGCTTCTTCAAATTATGGAGGTAGACAAATGAAAGGTGTTATCTACGCCCGCTATTCTTCCGACAATCAGAGGGAAGAAAGTATTGAGGGACAGTTGAGAGAATGTAAAGAGTATGCAGAGCGCAACGACATTATGATTTTAGGCACCTATATTGACCGGGCTTTATCAGCGAAAACAGATAACCGCCCCGAATTTCAGCACATGATTAAGGACAGCGCAAAAGGTTTATTTGATGTTGTGCTGGTGTGGAAATTAGACCGTTTCGCCCGGAATCGTTATGACAGCGCACGATACAAAAATATTTTGAAGAAGAACGGTGTCAAAGTTATTTCCGCAAGAGAAAATATCTCCGAGGGAAGCGAGGGGATTATACTGGAAGCCATGCTTGAGGGATATGCGGAATATTACTCTGCCGAACTCTCCGAGAAAGTTATCCGGGGCTTGACCGACAATGCGTTGAAATGCAAATACAACGGCGGCACAGTCCCAATGGGCTATTACATTGACGAACAGCAGTATTATCAAATCGACCCCAAGACCGCCCCGGTGGTGCTGGAAATGTTTACAAGATACAGCGAGGGAGCGACCATGCAGGAGCTTGTCAATCTGCTTAACAGCCGGGGTATGCGCTCCATTCGTGGCGGGAAGATTACGCTGAATATTATGAACCACCTGTTAAAGAACCGCCGCTATATGGGCGAATACAGCTATCGTGATGTAGTCAAGGAGGACGGTATTCCAGCGATTGTCCCGAAAGAATTATTTGAACGAGTACAGGAGCGGCTGGCGAAAAATAAAAAGGCTCCCGCCCGTCACAAAGCAGAGGACGATTATCTGTTGACAACGAAGCTGTATTGCGGGAAGTGCGGCTCTTTCATGGTAGGGGAAAGCGGCACAAGCCACACGATGAAAGTACACCGCTATTATCGTTGTGTGAATACCAAGAAAAAGAAACTCTGCGACAAGAAAGCGGTCAAGAAAGACTGGATTGAAGATTTAGTTGTCAGCTATACCATGAAAGCGATTATGAATGATGAAGTCATGGAACGGCTGATTGATACGCTCATGGAATTGCAGAAAAGAGAAAGCACCGACCTGCCACTTTTGAAAAAACAGCTTTCAGAAACAGAAAAAGGCATTAACAATATGCTCAACGCTATTCAAGCCGGGATTTTCACACCGTCTACCAAGCAAAGGCTGGACGAGTTGGAGGAAACCAAGAGCCAGCTTGAAATCAGCATTTTGCAGGAAGAAATGCACAAGCCCATACTTACAAGAGAACAGATAGCTTTCTTCATTTATCGTTTCCGAAAATTTGACGTGACAAAGCGGGAACAGCGGCAAAGACTGATTGACAGCTTTGTTAATGCGGTGTATCTTTATGAGGACAAGATAATCCTTACTTTCAACTATAAGGACGGTTCCAAGACTATCACGCTGGCGGAGGTTGAGGGTTCGGATTTATCCGTACTCGGTGCACCAAATGGAGTGTTCATAACGGATTTGAGTTATGGACACTCGTTTTTTATATCAATTGCTTCCTTTCATATATGTATAGAGCAGGATTTATCCCGCTCTTTTGTTTTATGCAGTTTGGCTGCATATTTGACCGCAACACTCATTAGGGTGGCTGCCTTGTATCAGCTTCTGCGCTGTCTAAAGCTTAACCTTTCGGGCTGAAGTAGATTAGGAGGACAAATTAGAAATTTTTTTATAGCTTTTATAAGGGAAGGCTCTTGCGCAGTTAAAATTCATATACAGAATGGTGGAGCGTGAAATTGTAATCGCCTTTTATTAAAAAGCGGGTTAGAAACGCTGGGCCGATTGACAAAAAAATGAGAACGGCATATACTGAGAACAGCATCATTAGCATTGTAATTATTTGAATTCTGGCGGATTAAATCAGGAATGTTTTGCGAGTAAACATTTAGCCCTCACAAAATATTCCCAAGGAAGGAATCTTAAAAATGACCTTACCGGAAGCAGCTCATTGCTTATCGATTGACTTAAACACAGTTATCGCTAGATTCAGCGGTAATGAGGCTCTTTATCTTCGCTTTTTAAGAAAGATGCCTATGGATCCGACGTATTTTTCTTTGGTTGAAGCAGTAGAAAAGAAGGACTACTCTTTGATTGAAAGGGAAGCTCATACATTAAAGGGAGTAGCCGCTAACTTGGGTTTGGACTCGCTGCGGTACGCAAGCGATGGATTAGTGCAGGCTGTTCGGCGAAAAGAATATGACGAGATTCCCGCTCTGTTTGAAATCATCAAGACGGCTCATGAGAAAATGGTGGAAGTTTTAAGCCAGTTAGATTAGCAGCGGATAGGGCTTTCTAAAAAACAAAGCATCGTTCAGGCCGTTGACGCACGAAAGCCATTGTTTCTGTATTCAAATAAAAATGCATACTAAAAAGCAGTTTTTTCTTTGTGGAAAAAATTATTTGTTTTGTAATTTATGGCCCTAGACTGAATAAATTTAATGTAAAAGAATTAAGGAGGATGCTTTTATGAACAGTTACATCGGACATCCCTCCCAGCTTTCCGGCGTGGAGGAATACAGGCTAATCGGCGGAAAAGGCGACGGAATGCGTCTGTTGCAAGTTCGCAACGGATTAGGGCTGGAGTTCACTGTCTCTGCGGACAGAGCCGCCGATATTACCAGGCTCTCCTATGAGGGCGTCAATTATTCCTACATATCTCCCAGCGGGTATGTGGCTCCCGCGTATTATGATCAGCAGGAGTTTGGCTTTTTAAAATCCTTTACCTGTGGATTTTTGACTACCTGCGGTTTGTCCAATATCGGCGTGCCTACGGAAGATGAAAGCGGTAAAACGGGACTTCATGGTACTATTTCCCATATTCCTGCGGATCACATATATTACACAGAGGATGATGATAAGATTGTGCTCCATGCTACCATATCAGATGGAGAAATTTTCAAGCAGAAGCTTGTGCTCCATCGGGAATTGGTATGCAGCAAGAAGGAAAACAAGCTGCAAATCAATGACACGGTGACAAATGAAGGCTCGCGAACCGAGCCCTTGTCTATTTTATATCACATGAATTTGGGATATCCGCTGTTAGATGAAAATGCGAAGCTGGAAACCACTGCGGTTAAGGTGGAGGCCAGAGACGCCCGGGCGCAGGAGGGTATCGATACCTGGGACACTTTTCTTACCCCACAGCCAAATTTTGAAGAGCAATGCTATTATCATACTTTTGAAAGCCTTTGGGCGAGCGCTAAGCTTACCAACTCAAAAATTGGCAAGGGGCTCGAAATCAAATGCGACACCTCCACGCTGGATACGATGGTCGAGTGGAAAATGATGGGGGAGCGGGACTATGTGTTAGGAATTGAACCCACTAATAACCGTCTGCTTGGCAGAGGTGAGCTGAAAAAGCAAAATCTGTTAAAATATATAGAGCCTGGCGAAGCGGTGTGTTTTCGCATTGAGGCGAATTTTTACCGCATATAATCAGTGCCGTTCGTTTTTATAGAGCAGGCTTTAACCAGAATAGAAGCCAGGCCCGGAAGGAAATCCCTTCCGGGCCTGGCTTCTGTGGACAGAGTATTTCACACAAAGGTTGCCTTAGGCAGTCAATAAAAAATATTTTTAATTGATATCAACGACTGAAGCCTAGCGCTTTGTTAGCAGTTAAGTTAGTACAAAGCCAACGGAAGCGGTAGGCGATATTAAATGATATTGCAATAATTTTCCGGGTCCACCCGAGTGAAAAAGTGCTCGCAGGCCAGATGCAGAGATTTATTCCATAAATAAAACTCATGGCTGCCGGGCCATTCCCGATAAGTGAAGGGAATATCCACATCCTTCATAAAATCTTTTAGCTTAACACTCATATCATGAATAAAGTCCTCTGTACCGCAGGTGACAAAAATATCCGGTTTAAGCGTTTTTTTCTCACATTCCTTTGCCAGAACCCGCACGTCGTTTTCTTCCATTTTTTCCAGATTCATGCCCCAGATCGCCTGCAGCTCAGTGTAGTCCATTTGATCGCCTAAATACTTTTCTAGATCCTGTAAAATGCAGGCGGGAGAAAACGCCGCGCATCCGGCATACTGCTCCGGATACTTCAAAGCGCATTTCAAAGCGCCGTAGCCGCCCATAGAAAGTCCCATAATGTATGTATCCTCCCGTTTGGGAGAGATGGGAAAAAGCTTTTTGCACAGAGCGGGAAGCTCCTGAGAAATATAAGTAAAGTAAGCGGGGCCAAATTCCATGTCGGTGTAAAAGCTTCGCTGAACCTCGGGAATTACAAAGATCAGATTGTAGGCTTTCGCCAGAAGCCAGACCTGGCTCCCATCGCTCCAGTCATCCGTGTTGCCGGACAAGCCGTGCAGCAGATAAACCACCGGATAGCGGTCGGTAGACTGTAAGGTGTCTGGAATGATAACCGTTAACTTGGTTTTCATTTTTAATGCTTCTGAGCGAATTGTACCTCTAAAACTTGCCATTGCTGCTCCACATCCTTTTTCATTTTTTTACCTTCTGCTGCCTGCCGGCTTTTTTCGAGGGCCGGTTTACCAGCAAATAATTGAGCTCAGCGCCCATAATCAGCGTAATCGCGCTGAAATAAAGCCAAAGCAATAAAACGATCGCCGCGCCGATAGAGCCGTATACTACCGAATAGCGGCCCATATTTTCCACGTAAAAGGCAAAGCCGATAGAAAACACCAGCCAGGAAAGCAGTGAGGCGAAAGTACCGGGCATAACCTGGCGCACCGTGTACAACCGATTTGGAACCAGGTAATACAGCGTCAGCAGCACCATAAACAATACTGCGGCCAAAATAACGAAACGCAGCAAATTCCACAGGCTGATAGAGCCCATATCAATGGGGATCCAGCCGGAAAGCCAGGTCAGCAGATTTTTTCCGAAGGTCATCAGGCCAAGGGCCACGAATACGATCACAATCAAAAAAATAGTAGTGAGAAAAACGTGAAGCTGATGACGCCAGAAGGAAAATTTAGATTTTACCCGGTAGGCCCGGTGGATCGACTGCAAAAGACAGTTGACTGCCCGCATGGTAAAATAAATAGTGAACACGAAGCCGAACAGAAGCAAAGACGCGTTTTTGATTTCAGATATATGAGAAAGGTAAGAGTTGGCCAGCTCGATGATATCCACTGGAATCAGCCCCTTGAAGCTTTCCACCGTGAGGTCGGGCAGATCCAAAAAGCTGATGATGGAGCTGATGAGTATCAGAAACGGAAACAAGGAAAAAATCAGATAGTAGGCCAAAGCGGCGGCTGAGCGCCCTACGTTGTCGCTGAAATACCGCTTGATCAGGCTTTGTACAGTGGAGGGCCTTTTTCGGTAAGTGACGAGATGAAAATGATAGCGTTTCAATGAGCCACCCCTTTTTTCGCTTAGACTCTTTGTTTAAACTTAGTATACCAAAAGGCAGCGGAATTTAAAAGCTTCATTTGCCGTATTTTACAGAAAAGGAGGCAGCAAAGCCGGGAGAATTATTCTCCCGGCTTTTGTCATTGCCATTAATCTGTTTTTCTGTGAGGACTACAGCAGCGCGGCAGTTACCGCAGCCCATAGTTGGGACCCTTTACTGCATCCGGCGCATAAAGAGCGTCTAAGAGAGCGTCGTCCGCGATTCCGTCGGCAACCATATCGGACAGGAACTGGAAGTTCATAACCCCCTGCTCCGTCAGCTCGTCAAAGGTTCCGGTAGGTTCGGAATAGGTATGGCCCAATTCCAGCAGACGCTGCTGCAGCTTTGTCACATTGTCTCCGGTATCTCCCAGCTTCATTGTGGTGCCCTTGGGGAAAGGATTGGAGGAGTTTCCGCTGGAAGCCGCCTCAGAACTGGAACTGCTGGGCGTAGAGGAGGCAGCCTCGGAAGAAGAGGAAGAAGGCTCGGAAGAAGCCGGCTCAGAGGAGGCTTCGGAGGAAGTCTCAGAACTGGAGGAGGTCAGCTCCGGATACATGGCGCCGGCCATCAGGGTGACTGCCTCAATGATTGTGCTCCCTTGGAGATCCATCAGCTCTGGCTCCATCACGATGACCTTGCCATCCTGGACAGCCTTCAGCTTAGAAAGGGTTTCATCGTTAGAAAGCTTCTCCTTGACCTCGGAAGAGCAGAAAATATAATTAGGATTGCTGGTGGTCAGAGCGCTGAGCTCCATTTTTCCGTTCTTGGAGGAGCCGGCTACGTTTACCGCCCCGGCGAACTCCATGAGTTCACTGGCAAAGGTATCGCCGGTAACAACCGCGCCGGTGGTGTCATACAGATAGCAGGCGGTGATCGGAGTATTACTGGCCGGAATCAGGCGGTTGATATCGTCTAAGGTCATCAGCATATTCTGGGCCTTTTCCTGTGCCTCGGTAAAGCCGGTAATGCCGCCCTTTAAAGCAGAACCGATGTTGGTATAAAGAGTTTCAAAGGTTTCCCGTGTGGTGGCGGGTGTCTGTACCAAAACCGTGATGCCGGCGTCGCTTAATTCCTTTACCTGGCTTTCTGACAAGGCTTCTTCCGTGAGCACCAGCTGAGGCTTTAACTCCTTCAGCTTGTCCATATCGAGATTTTTTGCGGTGCCTACAGTAGGCAGAGAGGCCAGATCCTCTGCGGTGCAGTCCTCGCTGCGGCCTGTGAGCAGAGTCTCGTACTTCAGGGCGGTCATCACATCCGCCAAAGAGGGGGAAAGAGTGACAACACTGGTAGGAGCCTCTTTGATCTCTACGTCATTGACGGTAATCGGGTATTCCTGCTGGGCGGGAGCGGGCTGAGAGGAACCGGTGCTGGAATCGGAGCCGGCGCCGCTGTTTCCGTCGGAACAGCCGGCCAGCATGGTGAACACTAAAAGCACCGCTAAGCCCAAAGCAAAAATTCGGGTTTTCATTGGCAGTTCTCCTTTCGGTTTAAAGGGGCAATCCCTGTTTTAAGCGGGATTCCACCATAGCGATATACTGCTTCGCGCAGCGGGGGGAGCGGCCGCCCCGAGCCAGGGCCCATTGCTCCGCGCCAGTGTCTAACTGACTGCCGCTGACCTCCAGACCGCGTTCCTCGGCAAGAGCGTGAACAATATCCAGATACCTGGTTTTGTCAGGCACGGAAAAATTAACGGAAAGGCCGAAGCGGTCGGATAGGGACAGGCTTTCCTGTATGGTATCTCCCCGGTGGATTTCATCGCCGTCGCGGTCCGAGAAGCACTCCCGGACCAGATGGCGGCGGTTAGAGGTGGCGTAAATCAAGGCATTTTCCGGTTGGGCCGCCAGCCCGCCCTCTAATACGGCTTTGAGAGCCGCGTAGGTATCGTCCTGCTGCGTAAAGGAAAGATCATCGATAAAAATAATGAAGCGAAGGGGAAGAGCGGCGATCCGTTCCACTAATTTTGGAAAATCACACAGCTGGTCCTTCGGCATTTCCACCATGCGAAGGCCCTGGGGGGCGTATTCGTTGAGAATCGCTTTCACAGTGGAGGATTTTCCAGTGCCCCGGTCGCCGTAAAGCAGGCAGTTATTGGCGGACAGGCCGTTTAATAACGCCAGCGTATTGTCAATCACGGCTTTTCTGGCTGCTTCATAGCCTTTCAGGCTTTTCAGCCGGATTGGGTCTGGATAAACCACAGGCTCGATGCCGCCATCCCGCCAGATAAAAGCGCGGTAACGGGCGTACATGCCGCACCCATGGCCTCGGTAATAGGCCGCCATTTTCTCCATACAAGCTTCCGCGTCCCCGGTCAGCTCGTCAATAGGAGCGCCCGCCTCCCACTGGGGAAGGGTCTCCGCCACACATCCAAGCTCGTCCAGGCGGCGGTAGCCGTCCAGCAGGTGCTCGGGGGTAAGAGAGCCGATCTGCTGGATAATCTCAATATCGCGTTTGACAGCCTTTTTAACCGGGGCGGCCAATTGATCCGCCTTTCCCGCAGCCGCCGCCTTGGAAAAAGCGTTCTCGTCAAACAGCGCGGTTTCCGAGAGGCAGCGGGAAAGATTGCCGCTGTAACCCCGGTCGCAGAGCAAGGCGAAAAATTCCCCCCACGCCCTGGCGAACTCTACAGGCGGCGCGTCGTAAGCGCACAAAAGCCGGTAAAAGGCATTGGGCACCGTGCGGTGAAGGATTCCTTTATATACAGAAAAAGATGACATCAACAGCGCAGCGTCTTTTGTTGTAAACATACTAAAAATTAGCCTCCAATAAGCATTAGAATTCCGTTTTTTTGCCATTCCTCACATCCCTTCTACAAACATTTATGATAGCATAAATTTCAAAAAAAAGAAATGTTTTCGGGAAAATATCACGATTTGTTTGCTTTTTCCTCACAACTGGTTAAAAAACACTGGGATGGCTCTTAGCCATCCCAGTGCAAAATTTCCATAGGATTTTAAAATTTGGTGTAGCCGTAGCTGTTGACCATGGCGTCGATCTTGGTATGCTCCTTGCAGTAGGGGCATTCGTGAGGAGAGAAATTTTGATAATCCGGAATATCCTTCAGAGAGAACAGGGAGTGGATCGGAATTCCGTTGCTTTCTTCCACGGCGCTGAACAGGGCGCAGATTCCAGCGAGCTGCCCGTTGTAATATTGGATGCATTCCATAGCCCGGCCGATGGTCTTTCCGGTAGTTACCGACGCAACCATCAAGAGCACCCGCTTGTTCCAAATAATCGGTTGGATGTTATCCCGGAAAATCATCTGGTTGTTGGCATTGGTTTCCGGAGTGACAACAGCGAGGTTGGCGTCGTGATTGATTGCGGCGATGCTGGTCTGGGCAAGCTCCTCCGCCAGATAAGCGCCGACGATGCGGGTGCCTTCCAGACAGATAATCACGTCTACCGGTGTGGAGGAATAAGCTTTCGCCAATTCCTCAGCCGCAAGCTTGGCTTTTTTATAGTAAGATTTGATATCCGTCATATCAATGTAATAGTTTACATGGGAATGGCTGGTGGAAAAATGGCCCGGAATAATTTTAATCCCGATTCTTTTGTTTTTCTTGGCGCGCAGATCAATTGCTCTGGAGTTCAAACGATTACCCCCTTTTAGATTTGTTGATTGATTACAATTAATGCGATGCAATAAAATAATATTTAGTGCAATTTTATTTTACTACGGAAAAACAGCCCTGTAAACAATAAAACCGCTTTTTTGTAGGGAATGACAAAGTTTACCGGCTTGTTCTAGTGACAATGATCGGCGCTAACGGGAGGATTTCTCCATTAAATCGATCAGTTCCTGAATTTTTTCTTCAGGGTCCCCATGCTCAAAGGCTTCCTTCACACAGTGATACATGTGTGCGGTCATGATCTCCTTATTCGCTTTTTTCAGCACGCACTGGGTAGCGGTAATTTGATGATAAATGTCCAGGCAGTAACGATCCTGCTCTATCATTTTTAAAATCCCGTCGATCTGTCCCCGGGCCGTTTTCAGCAGAGCCGACACCTTTTCCTTATCCGCCTGCATCATTCAAGCCCTGCCGCTTCATAGCCGGCGTCTGTAACCGCTTTGATCAAAACCTGGTCGTCAACCGGCTTTGTAAGGGTGATGGAGGCGGTTTTGGCTTCCAGGTCTACCGTTGCGGATACGCCGTCAATAGCGTTAAGGGCTTTTTCTACCCGGGCGGAGCAGTGGCCGCACGCCATGCCCTCAATTTTCATAATTTTTTCTGTCATAGCAAATTCTCCTTTGTTTTCTTTGTTTTCCAATTGATTTTGTAATTCCTCCGGTTTCGGAAGGATAAGGTTTTCCACGTGAATTCCTTTGCTCGCTTTCTCGTTCACAGCTCCTGCGGCCGGCGCGGAGAACTTAGGACGGAAAAATTTCAGGCGCAAGGCGTTGGATACTACAAATACAGAGCTCAAGCTCATGGCGGCCGCAGCGAACATGGGGTTGAGCTTCCAGCCCAGCAGGAAGAAGAATACGCCGCAGGCTAAGGGAATTCCCAGGCTGTTGTAAAACAGAGCCCAGAACAGGTTTTCCTTGATATTACGCAGAGTAGCCTTGCTGAGCTGAATGGCGGTAACTGCGTCCATCAAATCACTTTTCATCAAAACAATGTCCGCAGACTCTATAGCGATGTCCGTGCCCGCGCCGATGGCGATTCCCACGTCCGCGGCAGTGAGGGCCGGAGCGTCGTTGATACCGTCTCCCACCATGGCCACCTTTTTGCCGCTCTGCTGAATGGCCCGAACCTCCTTTTCCTTGTCCTGCGGCATTACCTGGGCAACCACCCGGGTGATGCCGACCTGCTTTTGGATGGCGGCGGCGGTGCGTTCGTTATCTCCGGTAAGCATCACCACGTCGATGCCCATAGCCTTCCACTCAGCCACTGCCTGGGCGCTGGTGGGCTTGATAATATCCGCCGCGGCAATAATGCCGATGGCCTGGCCATCCTGGGCAAAAAACATGGGGGTTTTGCCTTCCTCGGCCAGCCGGGCGGCGGGGCGCTCCAGGGCTCTGATATCCACGCCGTTTTCCTCGATGATCTTTTGATTTCCTGCCAAATAGATTTTTCCCTTGATTCTGCCCCGGATGCCTTTTCCGGGCTCGGAAACGAAGTCCTCTACCGGCAGCAGGGAGAGGCTCTGCTTTTGGGCCTCCGCCACGATAGCGGCGGCCAGCGGATGCTCGGAATTTTTCTCCAGAGAGGCGGCAAGCTGCAGCAGATTGGGAACCCGGCCCACATCCACAAGATCGGTGACATGGGGCTTGCCCTCCGTGATAGTGCCGGTTTTGTCCAATACCACCGCGCCGACGGAATGGGCCACCTCCAATGCCTCTGCGGATTTAATTAAAATACCATTTTCCGCTCCTTTTCCGGTTCCCACCATGATGGCGGTAGGGGTGGCGAGGCCTAAGGCGCAGGGACAGGAAATGACCAGTACGGAGATGCCGATGGAAAGGGCGAAAGAGAATGGCTCGCCGACAAGCAGCCACACGATTATGGCCAGAACAGCGATTGAAATAACAATGGGGACGAATACGCCGCTGACCCGGTCGGCCAGCTTGGAAATCGGCGCCTTAGAGGAACTGGCCTCCTCCACCAAACGGATAATCTGAGCAAGGGTGGTATCGCCGCCCACTTTTGTAGCTTCTATTTTTAAATAACCGGACTGGTTGATAGAGCCGCCGGTGACCGGATCGCCGGGCTGCTTCTCCACAGGAATACTCTCCCCGGTAATCGCTGATTCATCCACGGCGGAAAGCCCTTCGGCCACCCGGCCGTCAGTGGGGATGGACTGCCCCGGCTTTACCGCCAGAATATCCCCGGCCTGTACCATTTCCAGCGGGATTTCCTGTTCCACGCCGTCTGTCAGACGGACGGCGGTTTTTGGTGCGAGGTTGATCAGCTTGGTAATCGCTTGAGAGGTTTTTCCCTTGGCGCGGCTTTCCAGATATTTTCCCACGGTAATCAGGGTTAATATCATGCCGGCGGACTCAAAGTAAAGGTCCATAGAATACTCGTGGACCAGGTGAAGGTCGCCGTGGCCCAGGCCAAATCCGATTTGGTAAATAGCCCAGACGCCGTAAACCAAAGCGGCGGCGGAACCGATGCCGATCAGGGAATCCATGTTAGGGGAGCGGTGCCACAAGGCGGCAAAGCCTCCGGTAAAATAATGACGGTTCACTAACGCGATGGGCAGACACAGCAGAAGCTGGGTAAAGGCGAATGCGAGAGCGTTTTCCTCCCCCTGGAAAAACCAGGGGATCGGAAGTCCCATCATGTGTCCCATAGACAGGTAAAATAAAGGGAGCAGGAAGACTAAGGAAATTATCAGACGCCGCTTCATTTCCTTCTGCTCCTTGAGCGCCGGATCCTCGCGGGATACCGGTAGGGAGGAATGAGCCTGTGAGGACGCTTGCCGCTGGATGGGACAAGCGCCGTATCCGGCTTTTTCCACAGCAGAAACGATCTCACCGCTGCTTGTGACAGAATCATCATAAACAACGGTCATACTATTGGTGAGCAGGTTAACCTGTACCTCCTGGACTCCAGCAACCTTGGAAACACTTTTTTCTACATGGGCGCTGCAAGAGGCGCAGGACATACCGGTGACATCAAATTTTTGTTTCATTACGGCCTCCTTACTACCCCACCCTAGGGGGGAGGGTGTATCCTTATTATAAATCCGCTTCAACGAGTTTGTCAACGGCAACTTTCTGTGGTTATTATAAGGAGGAAAGGAATCTTATATACTAAGAGAAAGGATTTTAGAAAGCCAGAAGAGCATTATTATTTTTGTCCCAACGCCCGAGATGGCTTTAGGTGAAACCTTGACACTCATTGTTTTTTCACACGACAGAGTTCAAGAAATTACGGGGAAGGCTTTCCTATAAGCTTTATGCTATTTGACTATTCTTTGCAATGAAATAAGGGAGCGTTTAAATTTTTTTAGCGTAAGGGGTTCGATTTTATTTCTGGAAACCGGAGGATAACAATAATAAAAGAGAAGGACTCTTATCCTTCTCTTTTATTTGTCATTGTTTTGTTGCTGGCGCAGAGTTAGCAGATGCTGAATCGCATTCTCTTGATTTGATTTTGAAAGCAACCTGAAATTTAAAATCAGCCGTTGTTCGTCATTATTTAGCTGATAAAAAAAATCTGAATTTTTAGGATTGGTTTTCAAATACAAATTTTTCTTAAGGGGGCTTGAATCAGAACCAGAATCTCTTAGCTGCATCCGGCTTTCTTCTTCATCGTACTCAATTAAATCTTGATACTGAACCTGATATAATCGCTGAAGCTTATCGATTTTGTCCAGATCAGGAGTAGTACGTCCCAATTCATAGTATGCATAGGTAGAACGGTCAATCCCTAAAGCCTCGGCGACCTGTTGCTGGGTTAAATTAAAATTTTCTCGGAGCCTTTTTAGTTTTTTTCCCATACGAATCAAGCGTGCCACCCTCCCTTTCCGTGTTTTATTATGCCCCATTGTAGACTATTATAATATACGAAAATAGGGAATGTGTAACCTTGTGAACTAATTTCACTGTAAGTCTCTTGACTATTTGGATAAAGTTCTGTATAATAAAAAACATATGAGCCAAATGCAGTAAAAGAGGCTCGCTTGAAAAATTAAAATGCTACTGTGGCTCAGTTGGTAGAGCAGCGCATTCGTAATGCGCAGGCCGTCGGTTCGAGTCCGACCAGTAGCTCCAGCGGCAAGCTGCCGCTTCCAAGTAACGCACTTCACGTTTGTGGAGTGCGTTACTTTTTTGTCCGCATTTTTCGTTGGAATCTATTTTGTCAACATAACCCAGGCTGAGCCTGGACGCAATTCGCGTTCGGACTCTTTTCTTTCGTTTGAATGAAGATGCACGCGTTGGCGGCGGAATCTTTTTCGCAGCGTAAACCCAGGCCCGGCTTTTCTTTTGCCTTAATGTCCGCGCTTATAGCGGGTATCTTTTTGTAAACATTTCCCAGCATCGGGTTGCCGTAGACAAAGAAACAAAAACAGCCCTCTGGATAGAGGGCTGTTTTTGTTTCTTTCCGCTTTTTACAAGGGAACCGCTCCTGCAGTACCGGAAGAAGAGAAAAATTGGCAAATAGGTAGGCCGGCGGCAGGATAACAAATGATTAGCTTCAATCTAGTTTTAATAGAATTTCAATAGAGGGTTACGAGTATAAGGCTTTCATGGGCCCATCATCCCAGCATTAAAGTTCAAAAGATTTATTTAATTCCATAAACGGCGGTAATCATAGCGTTCGCGGCAAATCCAGAGCCGCC
>OFMJ01001197.1_pt1 | contig 20386 bp, 23 predicted proteins | sample 1541801 | NCBI WGS metagenome assembly OFMJ01 (sample SAMN04209234, study PRJEB22552) | human gut metagenome | biome: gut; material: feces | host: Homo sapiens | place: USA: Oklahoma
TGGCAAGCATCATCACCGGCATGGTGGCGATGACGATCTTTAACGCCCTCATGCCGCTGTCCTTCAGATCCTGGTTGAGGCCGACAAACTTCCCGATCTCAAACTCCTCCCGCACGAAGGACTTGACCACCCGCACGTTGGTAAGGGATTCCTGGATCCCGGAATTCAGCCGGTCCAGCTTTTTCTGCATGGCCTCAAACCGCGGGAAGGCTGTTTTTAAGATCAGCCCGATGGCCAGGGAGAGAAGGGGGATCACCACCAGCAGGATAGCCGCCAGCTTTCCATTCATCATAAAGGCCATAAATAATGCCCCCACAAACATCCCAGGAGCCCGCAGGGCCATTTTTAAGCCCATGGTCAGTACATTCTGCACCTGCTGGATATCATTGGTCAGGCGGGTCACCAGGGAGCCCGTGCTGAAGCTGTCGATGTTGGCAAAGGAAAACTGCTGGACCCTTTTAAATACGTCCCTGCGCAGATCCGCGGTGAAGTTTATGGACGCCTTTGCCGCAAAATAGGAGCCCAGAATGCCTCCCACAGCCATACATACCACCACTGCCGCCATCAGAAGTCCTGTTTTTAAAATATATCCCGTATCCCTTCCGGCCACGCCGTTGTTGATGATCAGGGACATGAGCTTTGGCAGCGCCACCTCGCCCGCCACCTCTGTGAGCATCATAAGGGGCCCCATGAGAAAAGCGCCCAGGTACGGGGTGATGTATTTCTTATAACGCTTCATATCAGTTCCAATCCTCCTTTTTTGCCTGCTGGAGCATCTGCTCGAGATTTCCGGAAAGCTTCTGGAGACAGCTGTAAAAGCACTCCTTTTCCTCAGAAGAAAAGCCTGCGAACATTCCCTTTTCCACCCGCTTAAAAAGGTCGATGCTCCGCTCCACTTCCTTCCGGCCCTTCTCTGTGATCCGTATCTTATTGTAACGGTTGTCGTCCCGGTCCACGATCCGTCCCACATATCCGCCCTTTTCCAGCTTCTTTAAGGTCACGGCAACGGCTGCCGTGGATACGTTCTGGATCCTGGCCAGCTCCTTCTGGGACGCATCCGGATACTTATAGACGCACATCAGAAGCTGGTGCTGGACCCGGTACAGGCCGTCCTTATTTAAGTAGTGCTCCAGAAGCGTCCGGTGGCACTTTCCCACCCGCATGAACGCCTCTACGATCTTGTGATCCATGGTCTCCCTCCTTTTATTCCGGCGGAACCTCTGCCAGTTGATTAATCAATTAACAATTAACTAATTAACTATTATAGAAATTATAATCCCCCCTGCCGCTGCTGGCAAGGGGGAAATTTGTGAAAAAATGTGTCTTTTTTACTCTGCGTCCTCTTTGGGAAGCTTCCTTTTCAGCATCAGGAAGCAGGCGATGTGGACCGCCCCGGTCACCACCCAGGTCACTGGGTAGGACAGGTACAGGGTCGTCAGGCTCCGGCTCCACTGGAAGACCGTGAAGATCCAGAGGACTCTCAGGCCGCAGACACCGATGATGGATACGCACATGGGGATCACGGAGCTTCCCAGGCCCCGGATGCTGCCCACCATGGTATCCATGATGCCGCAGAGGAAGTATGTGGTCCCAAACACCGCCATACGCTTTAAGCCGAACTGGATCACCTCCGGATCTGAGGAATAGATCCGCAGCAGGCTCTCACCGGCAGCAAAGGTCGCCAGGCCCATGCCCAGTCCCACCGCGGTCACAACACCGACGCAGGTGAGGGTGATCCGGCCGATCCTCTTATATTTCCGGCCGCCGTAGTTCTGGCTGGTAAAGCTTAAGTTCGTCTGGTAGATGGCGTTCATGGCGTTGTAGATAAAGCCCTCGATATTCTGGGAGGCCGTGTTTCCCGCCATGGCGATGGAGCCGAAGGAGTTGACCGACGACTGGATCAGCACATTGGAGATGGAGAAGACCGCGCCCTGCATCCCGGCAGGAAGACCGATCTTGGCGATCCTCTTAAGCTTTACCTTACTGATCCGCAGATCCCGGAGCCTGAGCCTTAAAGCGCCCTCGCTCTTTACCAGGCACCAGAACACCAGGCCCGCAGAGATCACCTGGGAGATCACCGTGGCCAGGGCAACGCCGGCCACGTCCATATTCAGGGAAATAACAAAAAACAGGTTCAGGACCACGTTCACCACGCCGGCCGCCGTAAGGAAGTATAAGGGACGCCTGGTATCGCCCACGGCCCTCAGAACGGCGCTTCCGAAGTTATAGAGCATGGTGGCCGGCATCCCAGCGAAATAGATCTTCATATAAATGGCGGATTTATCGATCACATCGTCGGGAGTGCCCATCAGCTCCAGCAGAGGCCGGGTCACAAGAAGTCCCAGGGCCACCAGGAACACGCCGGACAGCAGGCTGATGGCTACGGCTGTGTGGACCGTCTCATTGACGTCCTGCTCTCTCTTTGCCCCGTAATACTGGGCCACCAGCACGTTGACTCCCACAGACAGGCCGATGAACACATTGATCAGCAGATTGATCAGAGCGCCGGTGGAGCCCACGGCCGCCAGAGACTGGCTCCCCGCATAACGGCCCACGACGATCACGTCTGCGGCGTTAAAAAGAAGCTGTAAGATGCCGGACAGCATCAGGGGAAAAGAATAGATCAGGATCTTTCCCAGGACCGGTCCGCTGCACATGTCCATTTCATAGGATTTCTTCATTGTACCTTCCTCTTTCCTTTTATTTTTGTGCTGCCGGTGTCGGATCCCGACAAAAAAAGCTTTCCGACGGATCGGAAAGCTTTTACGGCTTTTAAGAGAGCTGCTAACCAGAATCGAACTGGTGACCTCATCCTTACCAAGGATGCGCACTACCGACTGTGCTATAGCAGCGGGTTGTTTTCTTAAGCCTCAGTTATAATAACATACGTCTACGGATTTGTCAACAGGAACTTTAAATTTTTTTTTACATATCTTAAATTAAAAAACACAGAGGTTTTTTCATGCCAGAAAACAACGAGATCAGAACTCCCAGAGAAGGGGCCGGAACCGCCCCGGAAGAAACGAATGCCGGCGCAGCAGCGGCATGGCCGGATATTTCCGGTGTTCCTACCACGCCCGTGGCGCCTCCAGGCGGTGAGCCCGTGTGGCCGGACAATGACCTGGCCGGCGTCCCCACCACTCCTGTGGCGCCTCCGGGCGGTGAGCCTGTCTGGCCGGGAAATACGTTTCCGTGGCCGGGGCCTCCGGTCTTTCCCTTCCCTCCGTCCTCTTCCTATTCCAGCCAGGTCCGTTTCTTAAACGCCTCCACCAACGGCCAGGATCTGGACGTATGGATCGACGGAAGGAATATTTTTTCCGGCTCCACCTTCGCCACTGTATCCTCCTACATCCAGGTGTCCGACGGCTTCCATACCGTCACCGTGCGCCGTACCAACGGCCCGGCCCTGTACCGGAGGACCCTATCCTTCATTTCCGGGGAAAAGGTGACCATGGTGCTCCTTGACACGCCGGGTGGCATCACCCTGTCCCGGGTCTCCGACATGGGCTGCACCAATATCCCGGCAGGCTACGGCTGCCTCCGGGTGGCCAATATGTCTTACAGCGGCTCCAATTACGACGTACGCACCTTTAATAACCAGATCGTCTTCGGCGGCGTGGGCTTTAAAGAGGTGACCACCTTTAAGCAGACGGCAGCCGGAAACTATACATTTTTCGTCACCGCCTCCCAGGCGTCCCTTACGGGCTTTGTAGAGCTTCCAGTGATCCTCCTGACGGCCATTACCGGCGGCTGCTCCGCCTGTATGGTAAACGACCCGATCATGAGCTTTGGCATCAACGTGCGGCCCGGCCGGGTCTATACGTCCTACATCATCGGAAATCCCTGGTCCAATCTGTACCGGGTATATACCCTGGAAAGCTGAGCTTCCGGGCCCATGGCATAAAACAGGCGGGTACGTCAGACCGTACCCGCCTTCTCTGTTTCTTATTTTTTTCCCATCCTCTGTCTCACGATCTCATAAGCCAGCACACCGGCGGCCACAGACGCGTTTAAGGAATCGATCTGTCCCTGCATGGGGATGGAGGCCGTCATATCGCATTTCTCCCGGACCAGCCGGCTGACGCCGTCGCCCTCGTTGCCCACCACCAGGCCGATGGGGCCCGTAAGGTTCACCCGGTACATCACATCCCCGCCCATATCGGCGCAGACGAACCACAGGCCGCGTTTTTTCAGGTCCTCGATGGTGGCTGCCAGATTGGTCACCTTTGCCACCGGCGTATAATTCAGCGCCCCGGCTGATGTTCTGGCCACCGTTGCCGTAAGACCGGAGGCGCGGCGTTTGGGAATGATGACGCCGTGGGCCCCTGCTAGATTGGCAGTACGGATGATGGCACCCAGGTTATGGGGATCCTCAATGCCGTCCAGAAGGATCAGAAACGGCGGCTCTCCCTTTTCCTCGGCAGCCTTTAACATATCCTCCACCTCTGCATACTCATAGGCTGCTCCATAAGCGATGACCCCCTGGTGGTGGCCCGTGTCAGACATCTGGTCCAGCCGCTCTTTGGGCACAAAGGTGATGATGGTATCGTGTTTTTTTGCTTCCCGCAAAATGCTCTTTACAGGCCCGTCCTGGCATCCGTCCAGGATAAACAGGCGGTCAATGGGCTTTCCTGCCCGGAATGCCTCCAGGACCGCGTTGCGGCCTTCTATGGTCAGTTCTTCATATCTCATCTTCCGTCTTCCTCTTTCAGTTCTCCGATTTTTTCAAGTCCCAGGCTCACCACCTCTGTGAGCCGGTCAAACCGCTCCGCCAGATAAAGATATCCCACCAGGGCCTCAAAGCCTGTGGCCATGCGGTATTCCTTCATGGTGGCATTTTTAGCCATAGAGCCGGATTTGGCGTTTCTCCCCCGGCGGCAGACCGTCTTTTCCTCTTCGGTCAACTCCTCCCACACAGCCAGCAGGAGCTCCATCTGGGCCGACGCCTTCACAAGCCCCGCCGTATGCTTATGGAGCTTGTTCACCTGGACGTTGCCGTCGTTGACCACCTTGGTGCGGATCATGATCTCATAGACCGCATCTCCGATATAGGCCAGCACCAGCGGCGAATACTGGGAAGCGTCCGCCTCCTTCAGCCGGAATGCTTCCTTAAACCGGGAAAAAGAGTTTACGCCCGTTTCCATTTTACTCCCTCTCTGGTATCCTCCAGGATGATCCCCATATCCAGGAGCTTTCCGCGGATCTGGTCGGCCAGGGCAAAATCCTTTGCCTTTCTGGCAGCCTGCCTCTGGGCGATCATATCCTCGATCTCAGAATCCAGGATTTCTTCCTTCTTCTCTGTGATGATCCCAAGAACGCCGCAGAGCCGTTCAATGGTCTCCTTCATCCAGCCCACATATGCGCCGGTGCTTTCCGCGGATGCAGTGGAGTTGCTGAGCTTTACCAGCTCGAAGACTGCGGATACGGCGTCGGCCGTATTGAAATCGTCCTCCATGGCCGCTTCGTATTTTTCCACCAGCTCCATGGCCTTTTTCTGGTTTTCCAGTTCTGCGGCGCTCATGGTTCCGGCAGCCGTCTTTTCCTCCAGCTCCTTCAGCTTCTCAACGCCTGTGAGGATACGGTCCAGGCCGTTTTTCGACGCCTCCATCAGCTCCGCGCTGAAATTCAGCGGGCTTCTGTAATGGGCGCTCAGCATAAAGAAACGGAGCACCTGGAGATCATATTTTTCTCCGATCTCCCGTACTGTAAAGAAATTGCCCAGGGATTTGGACATCTTCTTATTATCAATGTTCAGAAAGCCGTTGTGCATCCAGTATCTGGCAAAGGTCACGCCGTTGGCCGCCTCACTCTGAGCGATCTCATTTTCGTGGTGGGGGAAGATCAGATCCTCGCCGCCGGCATGGATGTCGATCTCGTCGCCCAGGTATCTCTTGGCCATGACCGAGCACTCAATATGCCAGCCGGGACGGCCCTGGCACCAGGGAGACTCCCAGAAGGGCTCACCTTCCTTTTTCGGCTTCCAGAGCACGAAATCGTTGGGATCCTCTTTGCCCTCTTCACCAGTGACCTTGATCTCACGGAAGCCGGACTGGAGATCGTCCAGGTTTTTATGGGACAGCTTTCCGTAATCCTTGAATTTTCTCACCCGGTAATAAACGGTGCCGTCTGCCGCCGCGTAAGCATAGCCCTTTTCGATCAGGGTGCGGATCATATCCAGCATGCCGCCGATCTCCTCTGTGGCCAGGGGATTCTTTGTGGCGGGCATGATGTTCATGGCCTCCATATCCTTTCTGCATTCGGCGATATACCGCTTGGAGACCGTATCTGCGTCCACGCCCTCCTCGATGGACTTTTTAATGATCTTGTCGTCCACGTCGGTAAAGTTGGACACAAAATTCACCTCATAGCCCTTATACTCAAAATATCTGCGGACCGTATCGAATACGATCATGGGACGGGCGTTTCCGATATGGATCAGGTTATAGACCGTGGGGCCGCAGACATACATTTTTACTTTTCCCGGCTCCACCGGAACGAACTCTTCTTTTCTTTTGGAAAGGGTATTATAGATTTTCATGGTCTTCTCCTCTTTTTTATTCTTTCTGACAGCCGGGACAGCCCGTACAGCCTCCCGCATCCACCCGGTCCCCCGGATCGTAATCTGCCACTGTGGAGAGCAGGCACACGGCCTGGGCTGCGATCCCCTCGCCGTTTCCCGTAAAGCCCAGCCCCTCCTCTGTGGTAGCTTTAACGCTGACCCGGTCTCTCTCCAGCCCCAGGGCGTCTGCGATATTCTCCATCATCCCCGGCCGGTACGGCAGAAGCTTCGGCTTCTGGGCGATCACCGTTGAATCGATATTCTCAATGAGGAACCCGTTTTCCGCCAGGATCTCTCCCACCCGTTTTAAAAGGGAAAGGCTGGAGATCCCCTTATACGCCTCGTCGGAATCCGGGAAATGCTGCCCGATATCTCCCAGGGCAGCCGCCCCCAGGAGCGCATCCATAATGGCGTGCAGCAGTACGTCTGCATCTGAATGGCCCAGAAGCCCTTTTTCATAGGGAATGTCCACGCCTCCCAGAATCAGCTTCCTGCCTTCCGTCAGCCGGTGTACATCGTATCCCTGACCGATCCTCATACTCATTCTCCTTTGTCATTGATATTTATTCTAAGCGCTGATCATCCGGATCTTTCTGGGGATGCACCGGATCTGCATATCCTGCTGGCACATACAGCTTTCCCCGTCCACATGGACCGCCAGGGGTCGCTCCAGATGGACTGCCACCTCGCTGCATTCAAAGCTCCTGACGCCGCGCTCTTTCTTTCTTACCCCTGCGATCACGTCCAGGACCGGCCCGAACATCCTCCGCTTCAGGGAACTGTTGGCCACATAGACCGTCATCTTCCCGCTGTCCTCCGGTACCTCCTGTCCGCGTCTTGGCCTCTTCTTTTTCTCCTGCCCCATCCGGATCGTGATAAAGTAGATATAATTGAATTCCACCTTTCTTACGCCGTCCAGGAGCAGATGTCCCCGCACCGGACGCGCCAGCGCCAGCTGCTTTAACGCCAGGACCACCTTCAGCATTCCGGTCATATGAAGCCGGTTCATCTGGCTGCGGACGGGACAGCACAGCAGGTTATGGCAGACGGCCGCATCCAGTCCCACGCCGCACCTTCCGGCAAACCTCCGGTTAAAGATCTCATCCTCCCCGCAGGTCACAACGCCATAATCCAGCAGTTCATAATATTGCGGATGGAGGACGTGCCTGCACTGGACCCTTACCTTACTGTGCGGCCGGCTCCTCCGGGAAAGGGCGTTCCGGAATCCCGCCGGGACGTAGCCCAGGGTCACCATCCCTTTAAAGGACACTCCGTTTAAAACTTCGTTATACGTCCCCTCTCCGCCTACGATAATGATCGTCTTCGGTTCATTTTTATCGGCAGTCAGCGCCCTGGCGATCTCAGCCGCATCTCCCCGGTTTTCCGTAAAAAACACCCGGTATTCCCGTCCTTCATTTTCCAGCTGCTTCTCCAGCCTTTTCCATATGCGATACCCCTTACCAGTTCCTGCACTGGGATTTACGATAAACTGATACATGGAACCCTCCGTTTTATCCTGCTGGTATTACATAAATCATATAATATACAACGAAATTATATTTAGTATACCACAGAATACGGAAAAAAGATAAGAAAATTTCTATAAAAAAGGGGACCCTGTATTCAGGATCCCATTTTAGTAGCGGAAGGGAGATTCGAACTCTCGACACTACGGGTATGAACCGTATGCTCTAGCCAACTGAGCTATTCCGCCACGCTTTGCTCAACGAACATTAGGATACCATGTTTTGAATAAAATGTCAACAATAATTTTATTTTTCATGGATTTCGTGAATGCTCTGTGAAAAATCCTGGTAAAAGCAGGGCTTCCGCCCCCTACTGCCTTGGGCGGAATACGATCTCCCACCGGGACGGCCTGGCATAAAAGATCAGGGCAAAATCCTGGACCAGGCCGCCGATGACCGCATTGCATAAAAACTGCTTTGAAGCGATCCCGTTGCACAGGATATCCTCTGACGATGAGATATTGATGTTCCTGATGCAGATGATCTCCCCGTCGTCGCCCTTAAATTTAACAGAAACCGGATACAGCTCCCGTCCGGCCGGAAACCACGCCATACAGGCAGCCTCTCTCCGGTCGCCTTTGATGGTCCCATCATCCAGATTTGAATTTCCCAATGCCCGATATTCCATTCCAGCCATCCTCTCTTTCCCACACAGCTTCACACACAGAGGGTACGGTCTGCCGTATCATCCCTCGCTCAAAAAAGAACGTATGTTCTGTTCTTATTATACGAACATTTGTTCTGTATGTCAAGATGAAAAAACTGGAACATGTGGACCGGCACAGCCAAAGGTCCAGAAAAAGCCTCCGGAAACCACGGGCCGCAGCCCCTTACAGCGGCGCAGCCCTTCTCGCCTTCCCCCTGGCACTGGCCTGTCTGCGGGGGCGCATTTCTTTTTTCTTACGGGACCGCAGAAGCAGCAGCCCTGTCCAGAGGACCATAACGCCGACCCCGGCGGCGGCCAGCCCCATGTCCGGAGCCGCGGTCGTCCCGGCATATCCGCTCAGATCGAAGCCCGCCAGGACCAGCGCAGCCGAAAACGGATACAGGCTGGAAAGGACGCCGCCTTTGAAGAACAGCATGCTGTATCCCAGGAAGAACGCCAGGATGGAGCCTCCCAGATATGCCCCACGGATCTGTCCAAAGATCAGGATCAGGGGCATACAGACCAGACTTGTAGTAAAGGCAGCCGCCACGATCTGCGTACTGCCACGAAAAAGCACCTCCGCAGTCAATCCCGGCAGGCCGGCCGTCAGTCCAGTGACCAGGGTAACGCCGGCACTGTATATTCCCAGAAAGACTGCAAGCATGCCGGTCAGAAGCAGCTTTGTCCCCAGAAGCCCTGGCATGGAAACAGGGACCGCCATGATATTTTTCAGCGTATCATGGGCAGACTCCCTGTCCATGAGCCAGGCGCCTGTCATCACCAGTGAAATGGGCAGAAATATCTGGGTGTTGCCCCAGACGACATTGGCAAAAAGCGTCTGGATATCATAGTCCGGATTCCGGTATTCCGCCTCAATGATCATCTGGCTTCCATATTGTACCAGAGGACAGAGCCCAAGGGCCACAAGCCCCACCAGAAGGATCTGGCACCGGCGCAGCTTCAGTAATTCCGATCTTAACATATTCCACATGATCCCACCTCCTTAAATCTCCTGACGCCGGAAGGCCATCGCGATCAGCGCCAGAAAAACAATGGCTTCCACAACGATCACACTGAACACCTGGGCGCAGCCGAGAAAATACGGGCTGATCCGCTCCAGCAGCTCTGCCAGCTCCGCGCTGGTCCGGCTCTGGTCATAAAACTGGAAGGTCCAGCGGAAAGCCAGCGGTCCCGGAAGCAGGGTACCGATGTTCAGCCCAAAGGGCTGCGTCAGAAAGAGATCGTTCATGGAAAAGATATAATTCACAATGGTGTAAAAAAAGGTGATCACAACGGACACGATATAATTTTTATTGAGAAGGACCACCAGAAGAATACAGGGAAGCGCTCCGGCCCACATGATCACTCCCTCTTCCAGCCCAACCCAGAACAGCGTCCAGAACCCAACCGGCTCCCATCCCTGGACCAGCAGGACCGCAAGATTCACCAGGCCTCCCGCCGCCATGAAGCCAACGGCAAACAGCAGCAGGACCAGCATTTTGGAAAGCACCAGCTTCGTCCGGTCCACGGGTATGGCTGCAAGATTTTTCAGAGTATCATGGTCCAGCTCCTGAAACAGCAGGCTGGAAGCCAGGATCACAAGAAGCGGCATCAGAAGCAGATATGCGCTGAGCTGGAACAGGCTGGACATCACTCCATTTACAGCATCCACATCCGTATTCACATCTGACAGGAAAAAAACGTACGCCAACGGCATGAAAACGGAAAGCACCAGAGAAATAAAGACCAGGGGCCTGCGTTTCAGCTTCAGAAATTCACACTCCATCAGTCTAAGCAATCCCCTCGCCTCCCGTCACACGCCTGAAATAATCCTCCAGGCTTTCTTCACAGGTATGGGCCTCCGATACCTCCAGTCCGTTTTCCACAAAGGCAGTTACAACTTTTCCGACCGGCAGATCAAGATTGTGGAGCTGCAGCCTGTGGTCATCCTGGATGGAGAAACGGGTTTCATGGAAGCTGCACTCCAGGATCCTTGCGGCCTGGGCGGTGTCGGAAAGCGTAAAACGGACATGCCTGCCGCTTTTCTGTTCCAGTCTGGCAAGGCTTTCCTCTTCCAGCAGTGTGCCGTGGTCAATGATCCCAATATCGTCCGCCAGCAGGGAAATTTCCGAAAGGATATGGCTGGAGATCAGAATGGTCTTCCCGCCTGTGTCACAGAGCTCCCGGATAAAGGAACGCACCTCTGCAATGCCGATGGGATCAAGCCCATTGATGGGCTCATCCAGGATCAGAAGCTCCGGATCGTGCATAATAGCAAGGGCAATGGCAAGCCGCTGCTTCATGCCAAGGGAATACTGGGAAAAGAGCTTTTTGTCTTTATAAGGCAGCCCCACCAGATCCAGGGCATCCCTGATGGCATGACCGTTTGGCACGCCCCGCAGAATGGCAAAGATACGCAGATTTTCCGCAGCGGTCAGATTGGGATAAAAGCCGGGGGACTCGATCAGGCTGCCGATGCGGGGCAGGATCTTCTTTTCATTCCCCTGCAAAGGATTTCCCCAGATCCGCACCTCGCCGGACGTGGGCTTCGTCAGTCCCAGCAGCATTTTCATGGTGGTCGTTTTTCCGGCCCCGTTCCTCCCCAGCAGACCATAGATCCTCCCGCGCTTCACATGGATACTTAAGTCAGCCACGCTCTTTTGCAGGCCATACTGCTTGGTCAGGTTTCTTGTTTCAATGATGGTATTTGTGTCCATAGGTAAACCTCCTGTTCTGTAAGGGATTCTATCACGCCATCCTTGCATGAACCTTGCCGCAGCCTTGCAAAAACCTTGCAGTTTAAGATCCGGCCAGAATGCCAGGGGGCCGCTCACTCATCCAGGGGGAAAACCAGGGTAAATTCTGTTCCTTTTCCCGGTGTGCTTTCCACAGTGATGCTGCCTCCCATCTTTTCCACAAGCTGATGGACAATGGAAAGGCCCAGCCCGCTGCCCTTCTGGGACCGGCCCTTATCACACTTATACAGCCGTTCAAAAATATGCTTCAAATCTTCCTTCCCGATCCCCACGCCATTGTCCGCCACCAGAAGCTTCATGGCAGCTCCCTGCTCTGACAGAGCGATCTTGATTTCATCCCCGCCGCTGTGGGCGACCGCATTCTGGATGAGATTGTTTATGATCCTCATATATCCGTCTGCGTCGAGCCTTACCCGGACCGGACGCTCGGGAATGTCAATGTCGTAACCGATCTCCTTATCCTCAAAGACCGGGATCCAGTCGATCAGGATATTTCTTGTGAGCTCTGCCGCTTCAGCAGGACGGATCTCCATGGCAAACTCATTGGAATTCAACCTGAACCAGTCAAAGAGAACGTCAATATATTCTTTCAGATCGTGAGCCTTCCGGCGGGCCGTTTCGATATATTCATCCCGGTCCCTGCCCGCAACAAGTCCTTTGTGGGCGGCGTCAAGATATCCGATGAGTGTTGTAAGGGGTGTCCGGACATCATGGGAAAGGCTGGTCATAAGCTGACGGTTTGCCTCCTCTGCCTGCCGCACCGCAGAAAGCCTGCGTTCATAGGACACAACGATCTCATTGATCTCATAGGCAATGGGGGCTGCCAGCTCATTTGCCGCGGACAGGATCCGGCGGCTGCCATTTCCGTTTTTCACGTCAGCCAGAGCGTCTGCGATCTCCGCGATCTGCTCTTTCACCCGCCGGATGCGGTACCAGGAGGACAGGACTGCCAGAGCCGCGGTCATAATGGACAGAAAAACAAGGATCCCCATACCAACTATACCTCCTTATTAAAGCGGTAGCCGATCCCTTTGATGGTCTGGATATACTTTGGGCTTGAAGGAGCGGCCTCCAGTTTTTTGCGGAGCCGGCTGATGACCGCCATGATATTGCTGTCATCATAGAAATATTCGTCTCCCCAGACATTTTCATAGATCTGCTTCTTGGTCAGGATCTTCCCCTGATTTTTTGCACAGTATAACAGCAGGTCAAATTCCTTCGGGGGAAGTTCAAAGGTACCGTTTTCCGCAGTGACCAGACGGGCTTCCGGGTCGATCTCCAGTCCGTCAAATACAAGCTTCTGCACGGTCCCATCCGGCTGGTTAAAGCGGGTATAACGGCGGATCAGCGAAACGATACGGGCGATCAGCTCCTCCATATCAAAGGGCTTTGTCAGATAATCATCGGCTCCGGCCCGCAGCCCCCGCACTTTTGAAATACTGTCATTTCTCGATGTGAACATCAGGATCGGAAGGCTGCTTTCCTTCCGGATCTCCTCCAGGGTCTCAAAACCGTCCATGCCCGGCATCATCACATCCAGTATCACAAGCTGGTACTCCCTTTCCCTTAATTTCAAAAGGCCGGCCTTTCCTGTATTGCAGAAATCGGCTTCTATATTTTCGGATAATACGCTGCGTTTGATCAGAACGCACAGCTCCCTGTCATCATCTATGATCAAAATCCGGTTCATGGCAAAACCCCTTTCCCTGTCTTGTCCGGCCATCTGCCGGTTTCTCTGCCAGACGATGCTTCCCGCGGCCATCCTCCTCTGGTCCGGTCCGCGCCTCTGGCCTTTCCATTATAGTTCTCTCGGCCATACAATACAAGTATGCATCCATCCCCATTCCCCGATGCCAAAACCTCCGGAGCACGTTTTCCTATGATATGGCACTGGCTTTTTACGGTTCGTGCCTTTTCCCTTGTTTGATTTTTGGGGTATGGTAAATGTTTCATTTAAAATCGACGTTTACTTTTGTCATAATTTAATTGTAAATTTTTTTGAATGTGCATTTAATTATATTGACTTACATCATAATTATGTGCATAATATTATTAGATTGTTATAATTGAGGTGAATGTATGGATTACATAACTGAACTCGCCGCTATTGCAAAATCGCATGGAGGAATTATCGAAACCAAGATAGCAACACAGCATGGCATCTCCAAAGCAATGCTTTATAAATTGTGTAAAGAAGATAAGATCCATCGCATTGTAAAAGGACAGTATATCCTTCCGGATGATATGCAGGATGAGCTGCTGGCGATCAGCAATCGCTCTAAAAAAGTAATTTTTTCTCACGAAACTGCGCTCTACCTTCATGGAATTTCTGACCGCACACCGTTTGAACATACGATCACTGCACCCTCCGGCTGTATCCCATCCGCTGCAATTAAATCTGAATGCAAGGTATATTACATCAAGCCTGATTTGTTTGAACTTGGAAAAACAACTCTGAGAACACCCGCAGGAAATGATGTTCCCGCATACGATCTTGAACGCACAATTTGTGATGTGATCCGCAGCCGGAACAAATTGGGAACAGAAACTTTCCTCGCGGCGTTAAAGCTGTATGCGGCAACCCCAAAAAAAGATTTGAACAAATTAAACTCTTACGCCAAAAAAATGCGGGTATCCAACGCCCTGCGTCAATATTTGGAGGTACTTCTATGAGTAAAGCAATGAGTCTGAAAGCGAGAATCCGCAATATCGCCAGACAGAAGAATATCCCTGCACAGGTCATTTTGCAAAACTATATGTTTGAGCGTCTGCTCGTCCGTCTTTCCGCTTCCGACTACAAAGAAAAGTTTGTATTAAAGGGCGGTATGCTGGTGGCTGCGATTGTTGGATTGGACAACCGCGCAACCATGGATATGGATACCACTCTCAAAAATTTGCCCCTTACACCAGAAGCAATCCGCAGTGCATTGGAAGATATTTGTGATATTGCATTTGATGATGGCGTTGTATTTGAAATCAGAACTATTTCTCCCATCCGTGAAGATGATATTTATGGCGGATACCGTGTCATGCTGAATGCAAAGCTGGATACTCTTCTGACTCCGCTCAGCATTGATGTATCCGCCGGCGACGCAATCACGCCCCATGCAGTCCAGTACAACTTTTTTGAAATTTTTGATGATGGGCAATCATACGAACTGTGGGCCTATAACATCGAAACTGTTATGGCAGAAAAGGTGGAAACCATTTTGCGGCGCGGCGTATTCAATACCCGTCCAAGAGATTTTTACGATGCTTACATACTGACGACAACACAGAAATTTGATAAAGCTGTGTTTGCAGAGGCACTGAGAGCAACCGCAGACCATCGCAGCACCACTCAGCGGATCGCAGATGTTCCCGCTATTCTTCACGACATCGAAGAAAGTCCGGAACTTCAGATTATGTGGAACAAATACCGCAGACAGTTTTCCTATGCAAAGGAAATCGAATATATATCGGTCATTACGGGTTTGAGGCAACTGCTGCTATAACATAAAAACATAACACAGGTCTGTTTTTCTCTGATAAAAATGCTTTTACGGGTACAAAAGAAGCGATACCTGGTTATCAAAAACCAGATATCGCTGACTTTTGTTCAGCCCCCCATCCGACAGACACCGGGACTCCGCCTTTCGTCTGACGGCCCGGGCCATGGATTTTATGCCTCCTGATACAGCTCTAAGATCGCTCCGTCCTTCCAGACAAAGGCCAGCTGATCGCCCTTGTCGTTGGCGTCCATGGGACCGCAGATGACAGAATCCGCATCGTCGATGTATTTCTGAAGATCGTCCACCTTATACGCCACATGGGGATTGCGGTAAAGGACCTCCGGGAACGGCGTTCCCTCCTCAAATTTCAGATACTCGATCTTGTAATCGTAGTCGTCCACGCTGCTGACCCAGAACCTGGCCCCCTCATTGTAGACCATGCCGGGCTTTTTATTGGTGACCGGGATACCGATGTGCATATATGCAGCTGCCATGCTCGTTCCTCCTGTTTCTTCCATGAATATTTCTGCGCTTCAGGCGCCTTCCTGTGAAGCTTCCGCCTTCCCCCGGAGATCCTCCCCCGGCGGGGGCTGTATTTTATCCAGGCGCACCGCGCAGATGAAGATGTTACTGGTTTTTCACTGTTTCGTAAACCTCAAAGGCCTGCTTCGGGGTATAGCCCTCATGGACCACCTTGCCGATGGCCTGGGCCATACCGGCCGGACAATCGGACTGGAAGATGTTTCTTCCCATGTCCACGCCATGGGCGCCTTCCTGGATCGCCCTGTAAGCCTTCTCCAGGGCTTCCAGCTCCGGAAGCTTCTTTCCTCCGGCGATGACGATGGGAACCGGACATGCGGCAGCCACGCGCTCAAAGCCGTCGCAGTAGTAGCTCTTTACGATATTTGCTCCGTTTTCCGCCAGCACGCGGGTAGCTAAAAGGAAGAACTTTTCAGTTCTCTCCATCTGTTTTCCAACGGCAACCACCCCCAGGGTCGGGATCCCGTAGCGGGCTCCGGCGTCAGCGGTGCGGGATAAAAGCTCCAGGGAACGGCTTTCGCCGGGTGCGCCGATGAAGGTCTGTACAACCATGCAGTCGGCATTCATGCGGATGGCATTTTCAATGTCGCAGGCGATTCCTCCGCCGTTGGACATATCGTCGTAAAGAACCGTGGAATCGTAGGTCACCCGGACACACTTTGCCACAGGAGCCGCCGGGGAGATACAGGAGCGGATCATTCCCCTGGTGCCCATCAGGACGTTTACATGGGGGGATCAGCGGCGGGATCACCAGGTCGATCCGCTCTAAACCGGCGGTGGGACCCATGATATAGCCGTGGTCAAAGGCCAGCATCACCGTATTTCCGGACCTGGGATCAAACATTTTCCCCATACGGTTTTTCATGCCCCAGTCGCAGTGGGCACTGCCCTTCACATAAAATCCCTCCTGCGCAGCGGGAATATCAAGATGATAATCGTGCGCAGCCTTATTTCCAATATTATCTGCCATAATCTTACTCCTTGCTGTACGCCGGTGTGTGGCACGGCGTGTTCCAGAGACGGATAAATTCGTCGTCCCACTTTGCAATGTTCATCTGGAAGCCTCCGGCCTCCTGAACCGTTAAGATCTCACCTACCATGCTGGCGGCCACTTCCACGCCTTTTTCCTTTAAGAACTCAACCGTATCCTTAAAGAGGACCAGCATTTCCATCATGGTAGTGGCTCCGCAGCCGTTGATCATCACAAAGGCCCGGTCGTCGGCCTTTAACTCCAGATTCCTGTAGAGGGCCTCTGCCACAGTGGCAACGGTCTCCTTGGAGGACTTCACGGGCACGCGGACTCCGCCGCCCTCTCCGTGCTGGCCTGCGCCGATCTCCATCAGATCCGTTTCTCCCAGGTCGCCGAAGGACATCCCGTTCTGCGGATGGGTGGCGTCGGTGGATTTCACGGTGATGGAGGCCATGTTCTTCGCGTAGCGCTCTGCGATCTCAGCCACCTCGTCAAGGCTCTTTCCCTCTCTGGCCGCAGCTGCGGCGATATGGTAAAGGGCGACTGCGTCTGCCAGTCCCCGTTTATTGTCCTCGCTGTTGGGGTCAAACTGGATCTCCTCGCCTGTGACCACCTGTCGGACATTGAGGCCTGCCTTCTGGGCCAGCTTCATGGCCTGCTTTCCGGCCAGCTGGTCACCTGCGTAGTTGAGCGTCAGCAGCAGAACGCCGTGGCCTTTGTCAGCCAGCTTCATGGCGTCAAATACCAGCTTCGTGGTGGGGGCCGCAAAAATATCGCCCACCGCCTGTACATCCAGCATTCCTTTTCCAACAAAACCAGCCTGTGCCGGCTCATGGCCGGAGCCACCGTATGTAACGATGGTCACGCGGTCTGCGTCCTTTAAGTCCTTACTGATCACCAGATGGCCGTCCACATCAACGATGTCCGGGTAAGCAAGTCCCAGGCCCACTAACTCCTCGTCGGTGATGGTCTCGGGGGCGTTGATAAATTTTTTCATCTTCATAGTAGGTTCCTCCTGTTTTTAATGGATTCCGTTACATTTAAGCCCAGGCCAGGCCGCGAAAGAAATACGCCATGGATACTGCGCCCGCGTCGGGGATTCCGATGGTCTGGGTCCCGTAGCTTTTGGCCCTTCCAAACTTGGAAACAAACTGCCTGCTTGCCTCGGCGCCGTCGGCGGCTGCTTTGGCGGCAATGGCAACAGCTCATTTTCATCGCTTCCCTTATAGGAGGCTATGGCCTCGCTGGCAGGGATCAGCGCATCCATCATGGTCTTATCTCCGACCTTTGCCCCAGATACGCTATCCAGCTCCTCAAAAGCCCGTTTAAAGACCGCCTTGATGCCAGGAACATCGATCTCGTCTCCCTCCGGAGCATTTTCCTGCATTCCGTCCAGCCATGCGTTCCAGAGGGGAACGGCGCTGCCTCCGTTTAACACCATCACGGCCATGGCCGCATCGTCCAGCATTTCTTTGATGCCTCCGTCCGATCCCTTCACGGCGGAATCAATGGCTCCGGCAATTTTTTTCATGGTAAGGCCATGATCGGCGTCGCCGAAATGGGAATCGATCTCAGTCAGTTCCTGTTCCGCCGAAATCACTGAAGCACAGGCGCAGGACAGCCGGTCTGCAAACTCCTCTTTTTTCACAAATGTTACCTCATTATCCGTATTCGAGCACATATTTGTTACTTATGTTCGCATTCATAGCATACAGGCCCTTGTAAATCAATATCGAAGGAAGCTCCGGCGGTAAATTCTATGTATCCCATATAAATTTAGGAATATTATTATGCATATTGCACAAAAATAAAACCTCTCAAGGATACAAAATATACTTGAGAGGTTACATATGTAACTATTGTTCCAGGATGGAGTGGATGAGGGAGGACCGGGCCACGATGTGGGTCAGAATGCCGGACTTTAAGGCTCCTTTTACCGCCTTGGCGCTGGTATTGGCAGAGCAGACGCCGATGATGTTGGGACACTGTTTTAAGGTTTCCAGGGGCACCTGAATGGCAAAATCCTGGTCTGACTGGATCACGGTTCCGTCTTCATTAAAATAGTAGACCAGCATCCGGCCACAGGCATGGTGCTCCTGGAGAAGGCCGCCGTAGCGCACCAGGGAGGCAAAGTCCGGACTGGAGGGATAGTCGCCGATGTTCACCAGGGCGGTGTCGATCTGCTCCCATTCCTCATGGATCTGCCGGTAGATTTCCGTGGAGCAGAGGATCTGTTTCTCCTCCAGGCTTTCCGGCAGGGCTGGCAGGTAGAGAAAATGCGGGGAGGCTCCCAGCTGCTGGGCCATAAGGCGGACGTTTTCGTTGGACTGGTAGTTGCGGGCGGGAATACTGGCATTTCCCACCAGCGGACAGATATCGGTGACGGAGCTGCCATGCCGGGGATTTTTTTCCAGCCATGTCACCAGCTGGCCGATCAGATGGCCCCAGCCCACGCCCAGACGGCGGCTCTGCAGCTGCTCCAGAAGGCTGGCGGCCTCCACCTCCGGATCATGGACGGTGATCTCCACCACGCCCAGCTGCCTCGCCTCCGTAAGAAGACGGCTGACCATGGGCCTGGAAACGCCCAGCTCCGCAGCAATATCGCTCTGCTTCTGATCGTCTAAATAATACCGGCGGGCAACGTAAGCCAGCCGCCTTCGCTTTTCATGATCTGACTTCAATTCAAGTCCTCCTTTGCGGGTCTGTGCCGAAAAAAACTGGCGCCGGAGGTCATCCCCAGCACCAGCCTTATCTGCGGTTCAGAGCGCCGGCCTGTACCGGCTTCCTTTTCCGTCTGTTTAGTTTGTCTCATCCTTCGAGCTGTCTGCTTCGTAGCAGTCCAGGATCTTCTTCAGCGCATCCACGTCCAGACCCTTTTCCTCCATGGTCTGACGGATGGACTCCATCTCTGCATCATGGATCTGATCCAGTACTTCCTTCTCTTTTTCCTTTAAGGCCGCGATCTTTTCTTCGTGGTCCGAAATGTTTTTCCTAATCTTTTCTAATTCCTGGCGCAGCTTATCTGCTGTGGATTTTTTTACACCTCTTGGCATATTCTGTCTCCTCCTGGATGAATTTTTATTAATTCGATTATAGAGAATTATTGATCCGCGGTCAATACAAATATGGATAATATTTTCATGCTTTCCAAAAACTTTCCGGCCTGTCTCCGGCCGCCCGGGGTTCTCAGCCTTTATCTTCTTATTGCAGGCTCAATCCTCTTTGTATTTATGGCGCAGACAAAACGATCCGTGTTTTTAATATTTTAACCATGGATATGTTGTTTTTTATCCCTTTTTTGTGGTATGATTTTTTTAACAAAAGTACGGAAACCCACAAGCTGTCAGCACTCTGAAAATAGGGAGGGAATTACATGAAAAATTTTATTCCTATTCTTCTTTCCAGCCTGTTCAGTGCAGCAGAAATCCTGGCAGCCCTTTATCTGAAGCGGCAGATCCCGGACGGATCTGCGGGGCTGTCCATGGTTGCAGACCTGCTACTGTACGCATGGATCGCCTATAACGGATGCAGCTGGACCATTGGATATAAGAAAATATTTATACATGGCATCTGGTTTTTCCAGGAGGCCGATGTGCTCCTCACCAAAACCGCAAAAAAATCCTTCTTCTGCCTGTGCATCCCGCAGGCCGCCGTCAGTACGATCCTTTTTTCTGGTTCCTGTTTTCTTTATATCCCTTTCTGGCGGTATTGCCGGCGGGGAAAATGCTCTTAATGCTGTCTGCGTACAGCAAGCTGTTCCGCAAAACAGGTTAGGGGAGCCATCCGCAAAACAACTGCAAAAATACATCAAAAAAGCGCCTACCAGATGGTAAGCGCTTTTCATAGCGGAAGGGAGATTCGAACTCTCGACACTACGGGTATGAACCGTATGCTCTAG
>OFMJ01001200.1_pt1 | contig 20341 bp, 21 predicted proteins | sample 1541801 | NCBI WGS metagenome assembly OFMJ01 (sample SAMN04209234, study PRJEB22552) | human gut metagenome | biome: gut; material: feces | host: Homo sapiens | place: USA: Oklahoma
CTTTTATTCCGTCATTATCATCATCGTCATCTTTTACGTCCGGTACTCCGTCTTTATCTGTATCTCGCTGAACTGTGATCTTCACTTCCTTCTCAACCGCTGATCCATCTTCATTGGTGACTTTTACTTTCGTAACCAGTACTCGCTCTTCTTCCGTCTTTCCCCAATCTGTCACTTCTGGAATTCCCGCAATTGTTTTCTGAGTTCCTTCTTCGTAGGTTACTCCCGACGGCAATTCACCCACTTCGATCACTGCTTTCTCATCTTCTGCTTTGATCTCGATGACCTTGATATCATTTCCTTCTACCACTGTCTGCGTCGCATTTGTGATGTCCACCTTACCGATTGGCTTGATATCTGTCTGCGGTATAGAGTCTGGATCTTTTGGATCTGATCCTTTCTCGATCTCCTCCTTGTCTTTTATTCCGTCATTATCATCATCGTCATCTTTTACGTCCGGTACTCCGTCTTTGTCTGTATCTCGCTGAACTGTCACGATTACGTCTGCTGTTTTCTCTTCTTTCCCATCTTCCGACTGAACAACTGCATGTAATGTAACTTCTTGTTCCTCATAAGTAGCTGAATCTTTCTCACCCCATACAAAATTTTCTGGAGTTCCTATCAGATTACCATCTGAGTCAATAGAAAGTCCGGTATTATTTCCCTCATCATGACTTGCTGTAACTTTCGCGTTCTTTTGATTTGTTGTGATAACCTTTGTATTTTCTTTAACTGCAACTCCTTCTGTCTGTTTTTCCGGAGTTTTCACTGTTAGCTCTAATCCTTGAACCACAGAAACCGGAATGGTTACTTCAAACGCGTCCTCTCTGTCAGGAACTTTTACAAGCACAACCCCTGTTGTATCTCCTACCTCTTTTGTATCAGGAACTGTTTTCCACGAATAAATAGTTCCTTCTGGCATGTTATCTTTGTTGGCAATACCGCTCTTGGCAAATTCTGTATTCGTATCCAGTTTTGTTCCTTTGTAAGTTTCTATTGGGCTCTTCACAGCCATTGGCGCCTCTTTTAAAACTGTTTTTCCAATTTCAGGTTCTTGGTATCGCTGGTCTGACGGGATGATCTTAACGGTCAGTTCATCTCCCGCTTTTCCGAGTTTTCCTGCATCTGCTACTGCAAAAGTAAACTCTTTCAAAATCGTTTTCGGTGCTCCATTTTCATCGACAGCGTCTAAGTTTTCTACCCTTGCAATTTCTTCTCCATCTTTATTTACAAGCACTGCCACATTTCCTTTTCCGGCATTTTCATTCAGTAATACACTGGCAGCAACTTTCTTGTCTCCTTCATAAACAGACTTGATTGTCGGTTCTGAAATATATGGACTGGTTTCTTTGTTTGATTCTGAATCGTCTGTTTTTCCGTCACCGTCTACATCCTGTATTCTGTAATAACCAGATCCCCATGTATTTGTGATCAGTTTCTCATTTACATCTGTGATCCATGCATCAAAATCAAAATCTTCCCCAAATGAATTCCCCTCTTCTACACCTGCTTCCTTTTTCAATTCGTCCAAAATCTCATTAATTGGTTTATTTAATCTATACACATAGCGGATCACTGTAGGTCTCGGAGAAGCATTGTTAAATTCTACGATATTTCCCAGATCATTGTCTGTAATCTCTCCCATTCCATAGTTTTCTTTATTCGGATCCCTCTCTATGGATAAATCTGCAACTTTTACATTATTCTTATTTTCAAGAGAAAAATCCGGTGCTACAGCACCTGCACTGCCCATCTTATGCAGTTCGATTCCATCCACATATTTCACAAGTCTTTTATCAATCTTAAACTGTAGCTTCCATGGCGTTTCTTTTGCAGATACTCCGTATGCAAAATTCCTGTTTTTCGATATGTTGTGATCAACTACGATTGCTCCGTTGGCTCCCAACTTCTTTTCGTTCTCCATGTATCTCGCACCGATTGCCGCATATTTGAACCATTCTGTATTATTGGGTGATTCTTCCGCGCTCATCTGTGTATCCATATAAGTTCTGAAAGAGCCTGTGGAGTCAATTCCCGGAACGATTTTCCCTCCATCTTTCACACTGGTCAGATAGATACGATACCCTAATTTATCCAATGCCAGATTTTCATCACCGATTTCTGCCATGATCTCATCGATATTTTTTTCAAAAGTAATAATTCCATTTGGCGCTACTTGCGTATCTGTTGTTTCACCACCTGCAAAAAGTCCACTGTTTGCCCTTATATAGTTTACTTCCCAGATATTTGTTTTTCTTCCGATTGTATCGCTCTGGCGGACAAGTGTTCGCCTTCCTCCCGGCGCCTTTGCATCTACTTCTATACTCTTAATATATTTTGCCAATCTCTCATCTATCTGTAACCGGATTTTCCAGTTAGACGTTGATGCTGCAATATTGTGTTTTCCATATATTTCAAATCCAAGCTGATTTGTCTTCATTCCTTTTTCAATCTTTGCAGGATTAAACTTCAAATCTTGAAAATTATACTTTGCATTTGGTGCGTACCCGATATTCTCGGAATCTACATTACCCGAAGCTTCTTTGTTACCGGTTTCCGAAGCAGATACAACAAGTTTCGATGTTTCTACCGGCTTTATATCCGCCGCCATTGCCACTGTCGGGGTAATACAAATCCAAAATCCAAGCATACAGGATACGACACCTATAGACAACTTTCTTGTGCTATATCGTAAACGCCTTTTGCTCCCTTTCTTCTTCTGAATAATCTCTTTCATTTTCTCTAAATATTCCATAGTAATCACCTCAATTTAAATTAAAACTTTCTTTTTCCTTCTACAATCTGCAATCTTCAATTGCACCTCCTCCTTTCACAAGATTGAACAGTAAGCGTGTAATCGTGTGCCATACTTCTCCACCATCCTATATTCAATCTCCTTCTTTATAATACATACTAAACCGGCACGCTACACTTTCACCCAAAAGGAGTCAGTTCTTACATATATTTCTCGATTTATACATCCCCAAATTTTCCCAAAACTTTTTGATTTAGGTCTTCTCAAAAACGGTCAACGGCGTATAATTAGAATTAACCGCAGCGGTTAAGTAAGGGGAAGATATCATGAATGAGAAATTTTTTGCACTACCTATCCAGAAACAAGAGGCCATTCTCAATGCAGGATTTTGTGTGTTTTCACAGAATTCTTATAAGAAAAGTCCTACAAGTGAAATTGCGGATGCTGCAGGTATCAGTAAATCCTTGTTATTTCACTATTTTTATAATAAAAAAGGACTATATCTTTTCCTTTGGGAAAAATGTACGCAGATTACTATGGAAGCGCTTAAGAAAAGCGGCTGTTATGAGCAAACTGATCTGTTCGTTTGTATGAACCTTGGATTGAAAGCCAAATTGGAGATTATGCGTCGTTATCCGCATATGGGAACATTTGTAATGAAAGCATACTACGAAAAGGACCCTGATGTCCGCCCTGCAATTCAAAAAAGTATTGCAAAATATGCTGATTTTAAGACAAATCCAGCCCTCTTAAATCTGAATCCCGAGAATTTTGTCGAAGGGCTTGATCTTGAAATGATGTATCATGACATGCTATGGGCATCTGAAGGATATATCTGGGAAAAGCTGCAACATGACGACATCAATGTAGATGAGATTGAAAGGGGTTTTACAAAACTGATTGATTTCTGGAAATCTGTTTACTTACGGAAGGAGAGGTAACTTTATGGATGCGATCCAACTATCAAATCTAACGAAATATTATGGAAAATCCAGGGGAATCTTAAATTTGAATCTGGATATAAAAGAAGGGGAATTCTTCGGCTTTATCGGGCCGAACGGCGCCGGAAAATCCACCACAATCCGTACGCTGCTCAATCTGATTACCCCCTCATCCGGTCAGGCGAAAATCTTCGGGATGGAAGTGAATCAGCACAATTTCAAAATCCGTTCCCTCATCGGATACCTGCCGTCTGAGGCTGTATTCTACCGTGGACTGAAAGTCAAAGACCTGTTAAAATTGTCCGCTGATCTTCATCACAAAGACTGTTCCGCAGAAAGGGCAATATTATGCAAACGCTTACAGCTAGATGTCAATCGGAAAGTAGATGAATTGTCTTTTGGTAATCGAAAAAAAGTAGCCATTGTATCTGCACTTCAACATAACCCCAAACTTCTGATTTTAGATGAACCGACCAGTGGTTTGGATCCATTGATGCAACGGGAGTTTTTCCATATTATTCGTGAACGAAACGAACAAGGTGTGACCATATTCCTTTCCAGCCACGTTCTCTCAGAGATTCAACAAAACTGTACGAGAGCTGCCATCATTCGGGAGGGCCGGATCATTGCCTGTGACAATGTCGATGCACTTGCTAAAACAAACGCCAAACGGATCACGGTTCAGGGGAAAGTAAAGCTGGATACTCTGGAAAGAATTCGTGATCTAAAAAAAGGGGATGATATTTTCAGCTTTCTCTACGACGGAGATATCCATCAACTCCTTGAAACACTCTCAGCCGGAACAATCACAGATCTTTCCATTTCAGACCCTGATCTGGACGAAATTTTTCTGCACTATTATGAAAATGGAGGTGAACAGGCATGATCTTGATCAAACATGAGTTAAAACAAGGATGGAAATCTCTTGTTGTCTGGACTGTTTCCATCGTTTTTTTTATTATTGTCTGTGTATTCCTGTATCCGGAAATGAAGGGAGAAATGGAAGACATGAACGAAATCTTCTCCTCGATGGGAGCCTTTAGTGCTGCATTTGGTATGGATCGTCTGAACTTCGGCACTTTGATCGGTTTCTATTCCACAGAATGTGGCAATATTTTAGGACTAGGCGGTGCATTTTTTGCGTCTCTCATTGCAGTCAGCAGTCTTGCGAAGGAAGAAAAAGAACACACTGCAGAATTTCTGTTTGCACACCCGGTCAGCAGAAAAAAAGTTCTCACTGAAAAACTGGCCTCTGTCATCATCCAGCTTCTGCTTCTGAATGTGACTGTGTTCCTACTGTCTATTGGATCCATTGCACTCATCGGCGAAGAAATACTTTGGAAAGAAATCTGCCTGTTGCATCTTGCCTATTTTCTGATCCAGATAGAGCTTGCCGGCATCTGTTTTGGAATCTCCGCATTCCTGCGCGGCAGCGGACTCGGCATCGGACTCGGTATTGCCACGATTATGTATTTCCTGAACATTATTGCCAATATCTCTGATCAAGTGAATTTTCTGAAATACATCACCCCGTTTGGTTATGCAAACGGAGCGGATATCGTGGAAAACGGCAGTCTGGATACAGGTATGATTTGGATTGGAATGTCATTTGCTGTAATCGGGGTTTTAACTGCTTATTGGAAGTACAACAGAAAAGATATATAGGATTCCAAAGGATCTTCCTATATATGCAAACTTTTGTCTTATCCAGAGATAAATACTATTTTCCGCTCATCGGAAAGACTTGATTCATATTTATAGCCATTCCAGTCGAAAGCTTTGATTTCCTCAGGTGTGTCTATACGTTTTTTCATGATATATTGAACCATATGCCCTCTCGCCATCTTAGCCAAGGTAGCGAGAGTTTTTAATTTCCCTTTGTGCATATTCAAAAATTCCACATCAATAAATCGGTCATATTTCGCATATTTTCTCACACACTTTGCATACTCTTCTGAGGCAAGATTCAAAACAATGGAATTGTCCCGGTATACATCCCGATAAATATCTTCTCCCCAAAACGCATAGAGATTCTGTCCATCTATCGGGATTTTACACTGCATTTCCAAACGGTACGGATGGATTGCATCCAAAGGTTTGAGCGAACCGTAACACGCACTCAATATCCGCAAATGGTTCTGTGCATACTCTAAATCGTCTTTCTTCCACAAAACTGCTTCCGTATGTTTAAATACAAGACCGTCATAGGTAAGAAGCGCCGCCGTTCCCGTTTGCTCCATATCAAATTCCTGAATATCCATAAATGCCTGCCCCGCCAGTTTTTCGTTGATTTTCATATAACTTTCCAATTCCCACGGTGTACATTTCTTCAGTGTCCGAATCACTGCCTCTGTTTTCTCCGGAAAACTGCATGCTGAAAGAGACACATCTTCCCGCTCTCTTACTTTCATATTTTTTGCCGGTGAAATAATTGTAATCATATACGCCTCCTGCTCTCATTTTCCACTCAATTTTTCTTCCCTTATTTTGCACTATTTTTCACTTCTTTGTCAAACAATAAATTATCCTTGTCACTCTCTTCCCTCCATGCTATACTTAGATAAAACGTACTGATTACGAAGAATATCATCTGAGTAAAAAGGCGCACAAACCGGAATTTTCATAGGATAACTCTATCCTTTTTCAGGCTCGGCGTCTTCTGGCGCCGAGTCTTTTTTCATACATGAGTAACTCCGCCGGAATCCTATGTATAAACACTCCACTCATTTCATTTAAAATACGTAGCTTGCAAAGATGAAATTCGTAGGATCAGGTACCACGCGCAATGGTAACACATATGCGCAATCTTTTTTTGAATATTTTAAAGGAGGTTACTATGGACACGCGAATTGCACTAATCGGAATTATTGTAGAAAGTCACGAATCGATTGAACAATTGAACGCACTTCTCTCGGAATTCGGTGATTATATTATCGGAAGAATGGGGATCCCGTATCGTGAGAAACATGTTTCTATCATAAGCGTTGCAATCGACGCACCGAACAATATTATCAGTTCCCTCTCGGGAAAACTCGGTATGCTGCCGGGAATCAGCACAAAAACGACTTACACCAAACAATAAAGGCAGGGAAACATGAAATATTTAATTGACAAATTAACAAGTAACGGTAGTCTTTCCAAGGAAGAATGGTGCATGCTGATTGATCGTCGCACCTCGGATACTGCGGAACATTTATTTGAAAATGCACGAAAAAAACGTGAGCAATATTACGGAAAAGACGTTTATATACGCGGACTTATGGAATTCACAAACTATTGCAGAAATGACTGTCTCTACTGCGGTATCCGGAAGAGCAATGCAAATGTTACGAGATATCGTCTTACAAAAGAACAGATCCTCGCCTGCTGCGAGGCAGGGTATTCACTTGGATTTCGAACTTTTGTTCTGCAAGGCGGAGAAGATGGCTATTTCACAGATGACAGAATGACCGAGATTATTTCCGAGATTCGTAGGAAATTTACAGATTGCGCCATCACCCTTTCCATGGGCGAAAGATCCCGCGAAAGTTACCAGCGTTTCTTTGATGCCGGAGCCAACCGCTACCTGCTCAGACACGAAACGTATAATTATGAACACTATTCCCGTCTCCATCCGGAGAACTTGAGTGCAAAGAACAGACAGCAATGCCTTTGGGATTTGAAAGAAATCGGCTATCAGGTAGGAACCGGATTCATGGTCGGTTCCCCTTATCAGACAACCGAAAATCTGGCAGAAGATATGTTGTTTCTGCAAAAGTTAAATCCGCAAATGGTGGGAATCGGACCATTTATTCCTCACCACGATACTCCATTTTGCGATTTTCATGCCGGAACCTTGGAATTGACCTTATTTATGCTAGGCCTTATTCGGCTCCTGATTCCAAAAGTACTGCTTCCGGCCACCACCGCTCTTGGTACTATCGCGCCAAACGGCCGGGAACTTGGAATTCTTGCCGGCGCAAACGTAGTCATGCCGAACCTCTCACCAATAGATGTCCGGAAGAATTACACTCTGTACGATAATAAAATCTGCATGGGGACTGAAGCTGCAGAATGCATTGAGGATCTAACAAAACGAATGGAATCCATCGGTTATAAAATTGTAACCGTACGCGGAGACTCCCTGAATGAATCTTTGGGGACAGGGCATTTGTCAAAAAGGGACAGGGTAAACATTAATTAGGGACGTAGTAAAATGTAAAAAGTGTACGTCCCCGAAAGGAGATATTATGTACAATCCATCATCAAGAAATCCAGAGGATTTTATCAACCACGAAGAAATTTTAGAAACACTTGCATACGCAGAGGCAAACAAGCACAACGAGGAGCTGATTACCTCTATTATTGAAAAGGCAAAGCAGAGGAAGGGACTTTCACACCGGGATGCCCTCGTTCTTCTGGATTGTGATATTGAAGAAAAAAATCAGGAAATTTATGCACTTGCCGAACAGATTAAGAAGGATTTCTACGGAAATCGTATTGTCATGTTCGCACCCCTTTACCTTTCCAACTATTGTGTGAACGGCTGTACCTACTGTCCGTACCACCTAAAGAACAAGCACATTGCACGTAAGAAACTGTCACAGGAGGAAATTCGTCAGGAAGTGATCGCACTGCAGGACATGGGGCACAAGCGTCTTGCTCTGGAGACAGGTGAGGATCCGGTCATGAATCCGATCGAATACGTTCTGGAATCTATCAAAACCATTTACAACATCAAGCACAAAAACGGTGCTATCCGCCGTGTCAATGTCAACATTGCGGCAACTACTGTAGAAAACTACAGAAAATTGAAAGAAGCCGGCATCGGAACTTACATTTTATTCCAGGAAACTTATCACAAGGAAAGTTATCTGGAACTTCACCCAACCGGACCAAAGCATGATTACGATTACCATACAACAGCCATGGACCGTGCCATGGAAGGTGGAATTGATGACGTAGGTATCGGTGTACTCTTTGGTCTCGACAAATACCGTTATGAACTTGCAGGTCTTCTCATGCACGCAGAACATCTGGAAGCTGCATTCGGTGTCGGTCCACACACAATCAGCGTACCTCGTCTTCGTCATGCAGACGACATTGATGCAGATTCCTTCGATAACGGGATCAATGATGATATCTTTGCAAAAATCGTAGCCTGCATACGAATCGCCGTTCCATACACAGGCATGATCATCTCCACAAGAGAAAGTCAAGCATGTCGCGAACGTGTCCTTCATCTCGGTGTATCCCAGATCAGCGGTGGGTCCAAGACAAGTGTCGGCGGCTATGCAGAGCCGGAGCCGGAAGATAACAAATCCGAACAGTTTGATGTCAGCGACACACGTACATTAGATGAAGTTGTAAAATGGCTCATGGATCTTGGCTACATTCCGAGTTTTTGCACCGCATGTTACCGTGAAGGCAGAACCGGAGACCGTTTCATGTCACTTTGCAAGAGCGGACAAATTCAAAACTGCTGCCAGCCAAATGCACTTATGACTTTGAAAGAATATTTGATGGATTACGCTTCCGAAGCGACAAAAAAAGTCGGGGAGCATGTAATTGAAGAAGAAATCAATCAGATTCCGAACGAAAAAGTTCGTCAGATTGTAATCGAAAATTTAAAAGCCATCGAAAATGAAAATCGTCGTGATTTCCGTTTCTAAGGAGGAAAGTATGAGTTTAAACAGCACGCCCTCTGCCGACAGAGTCCACATTGGTATCTTCGGCAGACGAAATGCCGGAAAATCCAGCATAATCAATGCCATCACCGGACAGAATCTTGCCATTGTCTCCGATACAAAAGGCACCACAACCGATCCGGTTCTAAAAGCGATGGAACTCCTTCCTCTCGGTCCGGTTGTCTTAATTGACACTCCTGGTCTTGACGATGAGGGGGCTCTTGGAAAACTCCGTATTGAAAAAGCGTACCAGGTATTAAATAAGACCGATATTGCTCTTCTCGTTGTGGACAGTTCTGTCGGCATGACAAAAGAAGATGAAAAAATACTTGCGAAAATCCGTGATAAAAACATCCCGTATTTAGTTGTATACAATAAATGTGATATACTCCCTAAAATGAATTCCACAACAGATTACGCAATCTCTGTCAGCGCATCTGCGGGAACACATATCCATGAATTAAAAGAACGGATTGCAGCCCTTGCCCCACAATCCACGGATAGTCCTCCGATTGTAAGAGATTTGTTGAAGCCAAACGATTTTGTTATACTCGTTGTTCCGATTGATGCCTCGGCGCCAAAAGGACGACTGATCCTGCCACAGCAGCAAACGATCCGTGATATTCTGGAAGCCGGTGCCATTTCCATTGTTGTAAAGGATTCTGAACTAAAAGAAACTTTAACCACTCTCGGGAAAAATCCTGCCCTTGTCATCACCGATAGTCAGGCTTTCAAAGAAGTATCCAAAGTGGTTCCGGAAAGCATCCCGCTTACTTCTTTTTCGATTCTTTTTGCCAGACACAAAGGCGACTTGGGTACTGTGGCAAATGGAGCTCATGCCATCGAAAAATTAAAGGATGGGGACATGATTCTGATTTCCGAAGGCTGCACCCATCATAGACAGTGTGAGGACATCGGCACTGTGAAAATTCCACGGCTTCTCACAAAATATACCGGAAAGGATTTGCATTTTTCATTTACAAGTGGTGTAGAATTCCCGTCTGACTTGTCAAAGTATCAACTGATCATTCATTGTGGCGGCTGTACACTCAACGAACGAGAAATGAAATACCGTCTCCGCTGCGCGAAAGATCAAGAAGTTCCAATCACCAATTACGGAACTGCTATTGCACATATGAATGGAATTCTAAAACGGAGTTTGAAACCATTTAACGAGTTTGAATCAAGTAACTTCCAATAACCTGTAAAAAGAAAATCAGCGGTACTCCAATATAGAATTTTGCTTTTCTTGTCTTATGATGGAATACCTGCATTCCCAAAAACGCCCCTATGGAGCCACCCAAAAAAGCCACGCCAAGAAGCGTTGCCTCCGGGATTCTCCATTTGTGGCGTTTTGCTTTTTGTTTATCCAGTCCATAAAGTAAAAACGCTATTGCATTAATCACACACAAATAAATAATTATATTTCTCATTTTAATACCTCCATAAACATGATATAATGAACACAGTGAAATTGTAAACAGATCAGGAGGAAAACCATGAATTTTCTTAGTATTTTTGATGTAATTGGCCCGAACATGATCGGTCCTTCCAGCTCACATACAGCAGGTGCTGTGGCAATCGCACTCTTGGCGCGCAAAATGTATGGCAGGCCGATCAAAAAAGTTACCTTTACACTCTACGGTTCCTTTGCCAAAACGTATCGCGGACACGGTACGGACAAGGCACTTCTCGGCGGAACATTGGGCTTTGATACAGATGATGAGCGAATCCGTGATGCATTTAAGATTGCAGATGAAATGGGCGTAGAATATCATTTTATCCCGGATGAAAAGACAATCACCAATCACCCAAATACGGCTGATATTTTCTTTGAAGATGAAGAAGGTCATTCTCTTTTTGTACGCGGCGAATCCATTGGCGGTGGCAAAATGAAAATTGTCCGCATCAACAACATTGACGTGGAATTTACAGGCGAATATAGTACACTCATCGTACAGCAGATTGACAAACCGGGCGTCGTGGCACACATTACACAGTGCCTGAGTGTTCATAATATCAATATTGCATTTATGCGGCTGTTCCGCGAAGACAAAGGCACGACTGCTTTTACGGTTGTAGAATCAGATGAGCCGATTCCACGGGATATTTTAGAATATATTAAGATCAATCCAAATGTGCAGGATTTAATGCTCATTGAGATGTAGGAGGTAGCGAAATGGATTTTTATAACGGACAGGCTTTATTAGATTTATGTGAAAAGGAACATATAAAAATATCCGCTGCCATGAAAGACCGCGAGGTTACCATGGGAAATTTGACAACAGAAGAAGTAGACACAAAACTCAAGACCGTATTAGAGATTATGCGAAATTCTTCTCATCGCCCTATCGAGAATCCTGGCAGATCCATCGGTGGGCTGATCGGTGGTGAAGCAAAGCTGGTAAATGACCATAGCAAAACTTCCCAAAGTATTGCTGGTTCCATGCTTTCTAAAGCAATGGCATACAGTATGGCCGTTCTTGAAGTAAATGCTTCCATGGGACTCATTGTCGCTGCTCCGACAGCCGGTTCTTCCGGTGTTCTTCCGGGAATTTTAATGGCTCTCCAGGAAGAAAAGGATTTGTCAGATGATGATTTATATAGCGGACTTTTGAATGCCAGCGCCATCGGATACATTTTAATGCGTAATGCTTCCGTATCCGGTGCAGAAGCCGGATGTCAGGCTGAAGTCGGCGCCGCTTCCGCAATGGCTGCCAGTGCCATTGTTGAAATTCTTGGCGGAACTCCGGCACAGTGCTTATCCGCTGCTGTACATGCCATGTCAAACTTACTTGGTCTTGTATGTGATCCGATTGCCGGACTTGTGGAAGCTCCTTGCCAAACCCGTAATGCCATCGGTGTTGCCAATGCCATTACTTCTGCCGAGCTTGCTCTTTCCGGTGTAAACCATCCGATTCCGTTTGATGAAATGGCCGAAGCTATGTACCGGGTAGGTAAGAGTCTGCCTTTTGAGCTACGCGAGACAGCCATGGGCGGATGCGCTGGAACTCCAACCGGTTGTAATCTTGGCTGTACAATCTGTGGAAAACATTAAAAATCAGGAATAAAATAGCACATAAAACGGGTTGAAGATGTATGGATAACGCAGCATCACCACCCTGTTTTTATGTGCTATTTTCATGGAATTATATGTGATTTTTATTTATCCTCGATCGCCATCACCATATCGATTCTTCTCTGGTGTCTGCCGCCTTCAAACTCTGCCTTCAGCCATTCGTCCACAATCATTTTTGCCATCTCGATTCCGACAACTCTCGCTCCAAATGCCAATACATTTGCATCATTGTGCATTCTGGAAAGTTTTGCTGTATACGGTTCGCTACATACAACGGCACGTACACCCTTTACTTTATTGGCCGCAAGCGAAATTCCAAAACCTGTTCCACAAATGAGAATTCCTTTTTCCACTTCTCCATTTACAACGGCACGTCCAACTTTCTCTCCATATTCCGGATAGTCACAACTTTCATGAGAATCGGTTCCGTAATTTACAACTTCATGTCCAAGTTCCTCTAAGTATGCTGTAATCTCTTGTTTCATTTCCACTGCTGAATGATCGTTTCCTATTCCTATCTTCATAATATTTTCTCCTCACCTTTCCTGCCTTTTCAAACATGTCTATATTTATTATAGCAGATAGTGTACAACTTCGCCAACCCATTTTCTGATAGTCACTTTTTTTACTATTGCGAATCCTCTGTTTGAAAGCTATAATGACCTTATTCGGAATGAACGCTTTCATCTCCATATTTTTAATTAAAGCAGAGGTAAATATTATGATAAAATTAATTGCAAGTGATTTAGATGGCACTCTGCTCCTGAATGGAGCAAAAATGCCGAATCCGGAAGTGTATGACCTTATAACAGAATTAAAAAAGAACGGCATACATTTCATTGCCGCAAGTGGAAGGCAGTACGCCAGTATGCAGCGACTTTTTGAGCCAATTAAAGATGAAATCTCTTATATTACCGAAAATGGCTCCCTTTGCATTCATAACGGTGCTGTAACAAAACGAGCCGTTATGGATCGTGAATTGGGACTTCGCATTATGGAAGACATACGGAGACGTGACAATTGCCACATTCTTCTCTCTTGTGAGAATACATATTATGTAGAATCCGAGTTTCTTCTCCATCATATGCAAGATACCGTACTCTCTGATGTAATACTCGTTCCAAGTGTTTCTGACATTCAGGAGCCATTTCTAAAACTCGCAGTCTACGATGAAGTTACCACAAGCGATAATGCGGAATATTTTTTTCAAAAATATTCTTCCGAAATCACAGTTGCCACTTCCGGAAATGTATGGGTAGACTTCATTCTGCCAGATGCCAACAAAGGAACTGCTCTTCAGTCTTTCGCGGAATATTTCCATGTAAAGCCAGAAGAATGTATGGCTTTCGGTGACCAGCAAAATGATATTGAAATGCTGCAATTTGCAGGTGAAAGTTACGCTATGGAATCTGCTGCTCCAAATGTATCTGTATACGCAAAACATACAACAGACTCCGTAGAAAAGGTACTACGCAACCTGCTAAAAAATTCTATATAAAATAAATAAGGGACAGGGCATTTAACAAAAAGGGACACCACAAAACTTAATTGGGGACGTAGTAAACTTACAAAATACTACGTCCCCAATTAACTATTTAAATGCTACCTCATTCCATCTTAACTCGTTCTTGAAGTTTCTGATTGTTGTATCTTTATCAATATATACAGCTTCGATTCCCATAGCTGCTGCCCAATCACCCATCTGCTCTGCTGTTAAATCATAGGAGAATGCTGTGTGATGAGCTCCGCCTGCTAAGATCCAAGCCTCTGCACCTGTAGCAAGATCCGGCTGTGGTGTCCAGAATGCTGTTGCAACCGGAAGTTTTGGCATTGGTTTTTCCACTTTCTTACAATCAACATCGTTGATGATAAGGCGGAATCTGTTGCCTAAATCAACTAAAGATGTTGCAACTGCAGGTCCTGTCTTGGATGTATATACAAGACGTGCCGGATCTTCTCTGTCTCCCATAGACAATGGACATACTTTGATACCAATCGGTCCTTCTGCGATGGTCGGACATACTTCTAACATGTGAGCCTGAAGGATCCCTTCTTTTCCAGGTACTAAGTTATATGTATAGTCTTCCATGAAAGAAGTTCCTTTTGCATCTTTCATTCCGTATGTCATGATCTTCATCAGACGTACCATAGCGGCTGTCTTCCAGTCACCCTCTGCACCGAATCCATAACCTTTTTCCATCAATCTCTGGATTGCAAGTCCCGGAAGCTGTTTTAATCCACCAAGATCGCCAAAGTGTGTTACGATTGCATGGTAATCTTTATCTACTAAGAATTTTTCAAATCCAAGCTCAATACCAGCCTGAACCGCTACATGTTTCTTAAATTCTTCCGGATCTCTACCCTCTAAAATAATGTCGTATTTGCTGTAGTATTCTTCTACTAACGCACTGATATCTCCCTCAGAAACATCATTTACATAATCTACGATTTCATTTACCGGATAAGCATCGATCTCCCAACCAAATTTGATCTGCGCTTCTACTTTATCACCTTCTGTAACGGCAACGTTTCTCATGTTATCTGCTACACGTGCTACACGGATATGGCTACTTTCCATAATACCGATGGCAGTTCTCATCCAACTTGCGATTCTTTCCTGTACTTTCTTATCTGCCCAGTGTCCAACGATTACTTTTCTTTCGATTCCCATACGTGATACGATATGACCATACTCTCTGTCACCGTGAGCTGACTGGTTCTCATTCATGAAATCCATGTCGATCGTATCATATGGAATTTCTTCGTTGAACTGTGTATGTAAGTGCAATAATGGTTTTCTATACTCCTGTAAACCTAAGATCCATGATTTCGCCGGTGAAAATGTGTGCATCCATGTGATGACTCCGGCGCAAGTTTCGTCTGCATTTGCTTCATTAAATGTCTGTCTGATCAATGCATTTGTTATCAATGTAGGTTTCCAAACAACTTCATATGGAAGAATGCCTGATTTATTTAACTCTTCCACAATCTTCTGTGAGTGTTCTGCTACTTTTCTTAAACACTCATCTCCGTATAAATCCTGTGATCCTGTGCAAAACCAAAATTTGTACTCTTTGTTTTTTAACATGTTCCCTGTCTCCTTTACTTATATAAATTTTATAATCTTTTACCGCTCATGCCCACCTCCAAAGCAAAGCTTTGTCGGTGCTCGTTGCACTCCTATGTCCTTCTTAAAGGCATTCCATGCGCAAACGCCTGCATGTCTTCTTCGAAGTCCGCATTCGCGGCTTATTGTCCATAGTAAGCGTTTGCCCCATGTTTTCTGTAATAATGCTTATCCTGTAGTTCCTGTGGCGCCGGTCTTACATCCGGATTCAGTCTTTCACATCTTGCCGCCATCTTCGCCACTTCTTCCAGAACAACTGCATTGTGCACCGCATCGTATGCGTCTTTTCCCCAGGCAAATGGTCCATGATTTTTACAAAGAACAGCGGGTGTTGCCATATATTCTTTGTCTTTGAAGTGCTCTACGATGAGAAGACCTGTGTTTTTCTCATAAGCCTCATCGATCTCCTCTTTTGTAAGACATCTGACACATGGAATTTCTCCATACATATAATCTGCATGCGTTGTCCCGTAACATGGAATTCCTCGTCCTGCCTGTGCCCAACTTGTTGCCCAGGAAGAATGTGTATGCACGATTCCTCCCATCTTCGGAAATGCCTTGTATAACTCCAAATGTGTTGCGGTATCAGAAGAAGGGCGATATCTTCCTTCCACTTTATTCCCATCGAGATCCATAATCACCATATCCTCCGGAGTCAATTTGTCATAATCCACTCCACTTGGTTTGATGGCAAATAGTCCACTTTCCCTATCGATTGCACTTACATTTCCCCATGTAAATGTAACAAGACCATACTTAGGCAGCAGCATATTCGCCTCATAAACCTTTTTTTTCAAATCCTCTAGCATTGTACCACTCCTTCTTATGAGATTTCATTTACCATTCTTACCGAATGACGGATTTCCAGTTTCGGTTCCAGTTCTATTTCCTTCTCCACCGGTCTTCCAGCCAGTAGATCCAATATTGCTTTCGCAACAGTCTCGCCAAGTTCTTTGATCGGATTAATTGCAGATGTAAGCGGAACTTCGCAATATGTAGTAAGATCCGAGTTATCCATTCCCGTTATGGAAATGTCCTGTGGTACTTTCATTCCCTGCTCCAGGCAAATTGCCACAAGCTTGTTAGCCACCTCATCGTTATAGCAGACACAAGCCGTGCAATTGCGGATTCTTCTTAAAATCCTTCCCGTATCCTCACTCAAATTTCTCTGTTCATCCGTATCAATCCAGATCACTCTCTCGCCCCGGATTCGGATATCAGCCTCAATCAGTGCGTCCATATAACCCGCATAACGTAACATTCCCTGCCCGTCATCACATTTAAAAATGGCAGCTATATTTCTATGTCCACAGCTTAACAAATGCTGTGTCACAAGATGTCCCGCTTTTCTGTCATTCATAGATACGTGCGGTGCATCAATTTCCGGATAATAACTATTGATAAAAATAAAAGGAATATCGTTTTCTTTTAATTCATTGTACAAATGAAGATTTGGATTCGGAAGACCGCTTTTTGTAGCTTCCACAATAATTCCGTCCACGGATTTACTTTTCAAAATTTCTTCCAATATCTGTCGTTCTTTTTCAACCGAATTGTTGGTAAATGACAGTTGAATCACATACCCCTCTTTTGAAAGTCTCTGTTCTACTCTTTTTATGATCGCAGGAAAAATATATTCGTCAATATACGTTGTAATGACTGCAATTCGTTTTGTGTCCTTCTTTCGTTCTTTGGGTTTGGAAATGTATGTTCCGCTTCCCCGTTTTCTTTCCAACACTCCTTCATTACACAAAATAGAAATTGCATGACGCACAGTTTGACGACTTACTCCGAAAATGGATACCAATTCATTCTCTGAATAAATCCGGTTTCCAACTGTAAGTTCGCCTTCTGCAATTTTCTTTCTGATCCAATTCACAATCTCAATATACTTACTTTTCTGCTCTGTCACAATTCATCCCCTCGTTTATATATTTTGAATATTTAGTAGTCTCTTTTAAGACTTTTTCTATAATAAACATACAACACATGTATCTATTTTTCAAGATGGGATAATCTATGAAGTCTATACAACTAAAACAGTATTTTTCAATCAATATAGACAGAAAAGAGATAGTTGTACATGTACAACTATCTCTTTCTCCGCAACACTTCATTATTGATTGCGGCGGATATGTGGAACTGTTATAATGTGAATAATAAGAAAGCGACAAATTAGAATTGAGGTAGGATTATGGCGTCGAGCAAAGATTATTTGGATTTTATTTTAGGACAGTTATCTGAATTAGAAGAAATTACATATCGTGCTATGATGGGAGAATTTATTCTCTATTATCGTGGTAAAATTGTTGGCGGTATCTATGATAATAGATTGCTTGTCAAACCGGTAAAATCAGCAATTAGTTATCTGCCAACAGCTCTGTATGAATTACCCTATGAGGGAGCAAAAGAAATGTTGTTGGTAGACGAAGTTGATAATAAAGAATTTCTGACAGGTTTATTTCATGCTATGTACGAGGAATTACCAGTACCGAAACCGAAAAAGAAGAAATAAACAACTTCAAATTCAATGTAGTAATGACAGATGTTAATTTGCGTTGCTTGTGGCAACGGCTGTTTTGATATTTAATAGTTATATCAAAACAAAGGAGGCACAGGTTATGTTAAACGAAAATATTAGAAATCTACGGAAAGCAAAAGGACTTTCGCAAGAAGAATTGGCTATAAAGCTAAATGTAGTAAGGCAAACAGTATCTAAATGGGAAACCGGAGTTTCCCAAACAAAAGGATATTAAGAAATAACCTGTGTTTACCTGCTTGTGAATAAAAGAATAATGCTATTAAGTTAGAGATACTGCATAAATGTGCTGGTATCTCTTTTCGTTGGCTTGAAACAACAGACTATTTCATTTCTGCTTGATTACCCTAAACTTATCGGGATATGGTTTGTCAAGGGCTTGTTGCGTAAGCAATGCTTTAGCACCCTTTACAAATCATAGACAGATAAGTAGTTTTTCAAAAGCAGAAAAAAAATAGTAATCTTAAGATTTTGAATTATTGTTGCAAGCATTAGAAAATGATATAATGTAGACACAAAAAGACGTAGAAATAAGAATTTGTATGATTGAAATGAAAACTTCAAAAATATATTGACTTGTACGTAACGTACACCCTTATACTATCATCACAAGGAGGTGTGTCCGATGTTATTGAATGAAATTATTAAGGAAGTCGGAATGACAAAGCGTGCAGTTAAATACTATGAAGAAAAAGGATTGTTGTCAGTAGATAAAGATAGCAACGGTTATCGAAACTACTCCATGCAAGATGTTAAAACTTTAAAAAAAATTTCAGTATATAGAAAGCTTGGGATTGGTATTAAAGATATACAAACCCTTTTGGAAAAAGATGATAAAAGTATTCTTTTACGTATTTATCAGGAAAAATTACAGGAAAAAATTTTACAGGACTCAGAACTTGAGGCGTTGAAGCAATTTATAGATGATGGTAATGCAGACAAGGCAAATGAGATACTTGATTACCAAACTGTCGAAAATGCGATTGAGTCGTTGTTGCCGGGAAAAGAATGGGGAGATTACTTAAAAGGTCACTTCAAACCATTTCTTAATGTGAGATTAAAGACTTTGGAGCAGAAGCAAGCCCTACGGAATATATTAGAGTATTGCGATGAAACGACATTGAAAGTTCCTTTTATTATGGGAATAGGTGTGAAAATAGCAGGTGGGATTGCACAGGAAACAAGAACTGCAGATGAGATGATAGCTTATTATCGTGATATGAGTGAAAGCGAATATGAAAAATTAAGAGAAATGGTAAAGAAAGGTGCTAAAATGAAAACTGGCATTATGAAATATCATCCGTCATTTGTTGCCCAGAGAAAAATGCAGAAAGAGTTCCAAGATAAAGGGTATAACGACATATTCATTCCTAATTTGATGGTGCTATCTCCACAGTATGCAGAATACAAGAAAGCCTTAGATAAGGTAAACGATAGAATGTGTAGAGAACTTGGACTGCATTATGATAGTAACTACAACTTAGTTATAAAAAAGCTTGAATAAATGAGTGTATCTAAAAAGGACAGAAGTTGGGAGGAGAAGTACTTATGCGTACCAAGAAAGCAATATTTAGTGTTTTAACGATTATTTTCGGTTCTCTTGGACTGATGAACATAGTGTCTACTGATATAACACTGCCAATTATGTTTGTTTTTATGGGATTGACCCTTTTGACGAATGCAAGGGAGTGTTATGATAATGGTGCAAAGAAAGATGCTATGATATTTGCAGGTGTAGCAATCTTTGTCTATGTAGTCACTGTATATAACTTGGTAAGTAGATTTATGTAAATTACAGTTTGTTTAATGATTAAAAATTGGAAGTTGTAAAAGGAGGATAAGCAGATGGAAAATGTAAAGAATGAAGAATATGTTATTTGCCCACGTTGCAAGCAAGAAGTTTATAAAGAAGCGATTATATGCCCTTTTTGCAAGTTTGGTATTATGGCATGGCTTGAAGGAGAAATTGATGAAAATGGAGAGCCAATAGAAAATAAGTCAAAGTAAAATCCTAGGTTGAACGGAAGATAAGTGTAAATCTCAACAACCGACGGAGTGATCCAGACGTGGTGGCGGTCGAAGACATCAAGCCATGACAGCGAAGCTGTCAAACGTCTGGTTCACTTTGTCTGTGAGCGAGCCTTTGGCGAGCGATTATGAAGCCCCCGTTATCTAACAAGGGGGGCACAAAAAACAAGAGACAATATACATTAACAAGCGGAAAATGCTGTATT
>OFMJ01001212.1_pt1 | contig 20167 bp, 12 predicted proteins | sample 1541801 | NCBI WGS metagenome assembly OFMJ01 (sample SAMN04209234, study PRJEB22552) | human gut metagenome | biome: gut; material: feces | host: Homo sapiens | place: USA: Oklahoma
CATGCGCTTGGCAAATTCCCCGCCTATATCCCCCATGCCAACCACCAGTGTTTTGCTGCCGGCCACAGAGCAAACAGGCCCTTCGTCCTGCCAGGCTCCGTTCGCTTGATGCGCCAGATATTCGGGCAGCTTTTTCATTTGGCAGAGGACCATGGCCACCATATGCTCCGAAATGGCCAGGCCGTATGCCCCGGAGGCATTTGTCAGCTTGACGCCTTCCGGCAGTACGCCAGGCTTTGTATAGCTTTCTGCGCCTGCGGAATTCAGCTGCAGCCAACGGAGGCGTTCCGCCCCCTTCAACAGGCCTGCCGGCAAATTGCCTAAGATTACCTCCGCCTTGTTTACCTGCTCCTGAGTGATGTGTGCTTTGTCTGTGTAGGTGAAGTGTGCATGAGGTGCGATCTTGGCAAACATTTCTCTTTGCGCCGGGCTGACCGGCAGCGTTGCAACGATTTCCATGGTTATTCCTTTCCGTGCTCTGCGTTTAGGTGGGTTCTGTAAAAATCCAGATCGTGGCCGATATGCCGGCGCATGCGGCTTTCCACCAGGTCGGCATCGCCGCTGCATATGGCCTGAAGGATCTCGCTATGCTCCGCAAGGTAACGATCTTCCTTATGATAGGTCTCAAATTCCCTGCGGCGGGCCAGCAGCGAAAGATCGCGCTGACGGGCGATCATGTCACGAATCAGCGCATTTTGGCAATGCGATACCACCAGCTCATGGAAACGGGTATTCTCCTCGACAACGCGGTGCATATCCCCTTCCTTGTGCGCCCGCCGGCAGTCCTGGATGCATTGGGCCAGCGCGTTTATCTCTGCCTCGCCCATACGCCCTACGCTGTCGCGGGCGGCATACGATTCCAGCACCAAACGCGCTTGGTAGATTTCACAGACGGCCTCCCCCTTCAATGGGTTTACCATCGTGCCATTGCTGCAGGGCACCAGCAGGCCGTCACGCTCCAGCATGCGCACCGCTTCCCTCACCGGGCTGCGGCTGACTCCAAATTCCTTGGCTAGGTTGTATTCGTTGATTCGCATGCCGCTGTCGATCTTCCCCATAAGGATATCTTGCTTTAGCAGCGTATAGACCTGTAGATGATAGGCCACTTTTTTTACCGTGCGCTGTTCCATAATCGTCCTTCTTTATGACAGAATCGGGCCGGTGCGCTTTAACAACTGGCCGCGGTGCTGTGTATTGGTATACACACCATTTTCAATGACAAACGCGCCGCGGGATACCGTGTGCACGACTTTCCCCGTCATTTCCATCCCCTCAAACGGCGCGTAGTCCGTCTGCATATGATGATCCTTTGCATGGATGGTATATTTCGCCTTGGGGTCTAGGATCGCAAAATCTGCATCGCTGCCTACCTGGATCACGCCCTTGTCCGGGTATACGCCCATAAGCTTGGCCGCCTTTGCAGAGGTGATCTCCACAAAGCGGTTCGGAGTGATGCGCCCTTTGCTGACCCCCTCGCTGAACAATACGATGCCGCGCGTTTCAATGCCCGGCAAGCCATTGGGGATCTTTGTGAAATCATCCTTATGGCTATCCTTTTGTTCGCTGGAAAAATCCGTATGATCGCTGCTGATTACATCGATCAAGCCTCGGTTGACCATATCCCATAGCTTTGCCTGGTTCGCCAAATCGCGCATGGGCGGCACGCAGGTATAGCGGCATGCATCCGGGCGCTGGTATACGCTCTCATCCAAGGTAAGATAATGCGTGCAGCATTCTATGAACAGCGGCATGGCATGCTTTGCCCGGGCAATGGCAGGCGCAGCGCCGGAGGCCGTCATATGCGCTACAATCGTCGGCGCGCCTGTGTCCTCTACCATAGAGATGAGCGCATACAGCGCCTCCAGCTCGGTAATCGGCGGGCGCGTCTTTGCAAGGTCGACGGGCAATGTGTGCCCTTTTGCTACCGTATCCGCGATATAGCGGTCAATCAGGTCTGCGCTTTCTGTATGGATCATGGCCAGGCCATTTTCCTTGGCAATGATGCGGAGTACCTCATAAATGCCTGCTTTTTCCAGCATACGTCCGTAGTTGAAGATGGTAAACATCTTGACGGATGGAAAACCCTGCTGGATCAGCTCGCGGATTTGTCCGTAGTTTTCTTCGTTGGCCTTTGTCAAATTGGAGTGGAAGGAATAGTCGATGACGCTCTGCCCTTTGATCTCATCCAGCTTTCGCTGCATGGCCTGGGCCGGTGTCTCATCCCCATACGGAAACCCAAAATCAACAATGGAGGTCGTTCCGCCGTAGGCTGCAGCAATGGTGCCGTCGTAATAGTTGTCCTGTGACGGGCTGGCTCCAAAGCGTTTATACATGTGCACATGGGTATCAATCATGCCGGGCAGAATCCAAAGCCCGTCGGCATCCACTGTTTTCTCCGCCTCTGGAAACAGGGAGGTCTGCCCCATCGCGACGATCTTGCCATCCTTTACGGCAATGTCCGTTTGCTGGGAATGGGTGGCATTGACAACCCATCCGTTTTTGATGATTAAATCCAGCATCGTACTCCTCGCTTTCTAAATGAATTGTAGATTGTATATTGTCGACAATTTCATTATAGCGCATTTTTCCCTTTATGCAATGGGGTATTTTCTTGGATTCTTTTCCTTTTCCGCTATGGTACAATGGAAGAAACGAGCACAGGGGGCGATTGAATGTTTTTGGCGGACCTTCACATCCATTCTCATTATGCGCGGGCTACCAGCCGGCAGCTGGTTCCGGAAATGCTGGCGCTCTGGGGGTGGCGCAAAGGCCTGGGCGTGATCGGAACGGGCGATTTTACGCATCCCGGCTGGCGGGCTGAGCTGGCGGAATCCCTCATCGAAGCAGAGCCGGGCCTTTACCGCCTGCGCCCTGAGCTGGCGGTCCCTGACGATTGGGCCGTGCCCCATACGGAGGAGCCGCGCTTTATGTTATCCTGCGAAATCAGCTCGATCTATAAGAAGCATGGAAAGGTCCGCAAGGTACATAACGTGCTTTTGATGCCGACCCTGGCGCAGGCCGAGGCGTTTTCCCAGCGCTTAGAGCGCATCGGCAACCTCCATTCCGATGGACGGCCGATCTTAGGCTTGGACAGCCGCGATCTTTTAGAGATCGCTCTGGAATGCTGCCCGGAGGTACTCTTTATTCCCGCGCATATCTGGACGCCGCACTTTTCCCTATTCGGCGCATATTCCGGCTTTGATACCATTGAGGAATGCTTCGAGGATCTTACCCCGCATATCCATGCGCTGGAAACCGGCCTTTCTTCCGATCCTGCCATGAATTGGCGGCTGTCCGCCCTGGATGGATATACCCTGGTCTCCAATTCCGACGCCCACTCCCCTGCCAACCTGGCCCGTGAAGCAAACATCTTTGACTGCAGCCTTTCCTATGAAGGCATACGCCGGGCGCTGGCGCATCCTGATACGGAAGGATTTGGCGGCACATTGGAGTTTTTCCCGGAGGAGGGCAAATACCACTTGGACGGCCATCGTGTCTGCAAGGTATGCCTATCGCCGCAGGAGACCAATGATCTTGACGGTATCTGCCCTGTTTGCGGGCAGAAAATCACTGTTGGCGTGCTGCACCGCGTCGATGAATTGGCAGACCGGCCGGAGGGAGCCCACCCAAAAAACGCCCGGCATTATGAAAGCCTGATTCCGCTGCCCGAGGTCATCGCTTCTACCCTGGGCGTAGGGCCGAATAGTGTAAAGGTGCAGCGGGCTTACCAGGCTGCTTTATCCGCTTTAGGGCCGGAGCTTTATATTCTGCGCCAAGCGCCTTTGGAGGCCATCGAGCAGGCAGCCGGGCCTTTGGTTTCGGAAAGCATCCGCCGGCTTCGCAGCGGCTCTGTGGAAATGCAGCCGGGCTATGACGGCGAATATGGCAAGGTTAAGATCCTAACACAGGAAGAAATCGCCCAATACAGCGGGCAGATGACCTTTTTACCGGGCAGCGCACAGAAGGAGGCCCCCAAAAAGCCGCGCAAAGCTGCAAAAAAGCCAGCCCCTGCAAGCCCGGTTGAAAAAGCAAAGAAAATGCCGTCCGATCCACACTATGGCTTAAACGATGCGCAATGGGAGGCTGCCAGCGCCATGGAAAGCGCTGTGGCTGTTTCTGCCGGGCCGGGGACAGGCAAGACCCATACGCTGGTCAGCCGTATTTTATTTCTCATTGAGCAGGCCGGCGTACATCCTTCCCAGATCACCGCCGTCACCTTTACAAATAAAGCGGCCAGGGAGATGCGCCAGCGGTTGTCTGAAGCGCTTGCAAACGCCAAAGATGCAAGAGCTGTGCACATCGGCACGTTTCATGCGCTCTGCCATGGGCTGCTGACAAAATGGAAAGTGCCGGTTCAGCTGGCAGAGGAAAGCATGCAGCGGGCCGTAATGGCGGAGTGTATCCAATCTCTGGGCGTCAAGGGCAGCGTACGCCGTCTGCTGGAGGCGGTCTCCCGCTGCAAAAACGGATTGCCAAGCGAGGAATCTTCGCCGCTTACCGACGCCATATACCAGCGCTATACCGAACGGATGCAGGCCTATGGATTGGCGGACTATGACGACCTGCTTGTCATGGCGCTGCATGAGTTTACCGGCGCACGCAAGCGGGATAAGGCCGTGCTCCGCATGTTCCACCATCTGCTTGTAGATGAATTTCAGGATATCAACGACCTTCAGTATCGGCTGATCCAGGCCTGGGGTGAAAAAAGCGCATCTATATTCGTCATCGGCGACCCAGATCAATCCATCTACGGGTTCCGTGGTTCCAGCGCGCAGTGCTTTGCACGGTTTGCCGGCGACCACCCTGCCCTGCATAGCGTGCATCTATCTGAAAACTACCGCTCTGCTCCGGAGATCCTATCCACTGCCCTGCCCATCGTACACCACAAAAGCAGCTACCTGCATGCGAACCGTCCTTCTATGGGCAAGGTGCAGGTTTTGCAGGCCAAGGATGAATTTGCCCAGGCACTGTATACAGCCAAGCGCATCAATCAGCTGATTGGCGGGATCGGCATGCTGGAAGCCCACCGCCAGGCGCCCGGGCAGGCTGCCTATGGGTTTGGCGATATTGCTGTTCTGTATCGGACACACCGCCAGGCACAGCAAATCGAGCATTGTTTGAAAACGGAGGGCATTCCCTATACGGTCAGCGGCCGGGAATCATATCTGAACGAAAGCGATGTACGCGCGGCGTTGTCCTATCTGCGCCTGCTGCTTCGCCCGGAAGACCGCTTCAGCCTGCAAACCTGCCTTATGGCTTTGGGGATCTCGCCGGCGCAGTTTCGTGCGCTGGCCCCCATTGCAGACCATGCCTCTCTACATGCTGCCTTGCAGGCTCTGGGGCTTTCCCATCTGGCATCGCTGATGGAGGCGCAATCCCCTAAAGCTGCCAAGGCAAAGCCTGCGGCGCTGCTGGATGCGCTGATCCCGCTCCTTGGCCAAAGCGATGCATTGGCCATGCTGCGCGCCGCAGCGCTGGGCCATGCCAACGCTGCCGCCTTTCTTCACGCCCTTTCCTTTGGCAGCGAAGGCGATATTACCCGCGCAGGCGGCGCAGCCTATTCTGCCGAATCCGTTTCGCTGATGACGCTGCACGGCGCTAAGGGGCTGGAGTTTCCTGTTGTGTTCCTATGCGGGATACAGCAGGGCGTGCTGCCGCTGGTCCCGCCAAAGGGCCGCTATGATGAAGAGGAGGAGCGCCGTCTGTTCTATGTAGGCATGACGCGCGCCAAAGAACAGCTATATTTGCTCTGTCCTGATCCGCTGTCTCCCTTTCTTCCTCTGCTTCCCAGGGAGTTTCTCTGTTTTGGCGCAGCCCAGGCACCGCGGCCCGGTACAGGCAAGCAGCTATCTATGTTTTAAGCAAAAACAGCCCTGATGAATCAGGGCTGTTTTTCTATGCTTAGTTCTAACGACGTCTCCTCTTTCACAAACAGCAAAGACCAAATGGCAGGCAGGGCCATGATCATCGGCACCGCATACCGGCTCAGCGCTACGGGGCCTAGCAGCAGCGACAACCAAAACGCCACAAAAAGCACCAGGGGCGCCAGTTTTCTGACCCTGCGCTTGTAAAGGGCATAGGCCCCTACCAGGATTAGGCTCCAGATCGGAAAGGCCAAATCTGCACAGAGGGATAAAATCGGGATTCTGTAAATTTTCCCTTCATCTATCAGCCCCTCCAATAGGCCCTGGTACGCTGGAAACAAGCTTTGTTTATGAATCTTAAAGATATTGATGGATTCAAAATGAACTCCATAGGCCCGTGGTTGGTAATAGCAGTGGATGCCGGGATACAGGTATGGATAACACATGGTAAAAAATGCGTCTGCATACGCTCTTAGATTGTGCAGGCCGATCTCAAAATACACGCCAAGGTAGCGGCTTGGATTTTCATATAACACTGGCAGGTTGATCTGCGATTTGATATCATCCGCCGTAAAGGGATTGTAGTCCTCAAAGGCATCCGGCGCGATGATCTCATAAAGAATGCTCTTTTGTTCATCCGATACGCGCTCCGGGCTCTGATTCATCACGCGTGCCACCTGCTGGATAGGAACCCCGAAAGCATCCACATAGCTGACATGCTCTACCTGGAGCATCGTGCTCAGCGGCCCAGTGAGCGCATAGTACACAGCTACCACCGATAAGCAGAGCCCGGCCAGACGAATTTTCTTGATCTTGACCGCCCATACCACAAACGGGATCATCAATATCAGCAGAAAGATCCCCTGGTTACGCAGCAGGCACATCAACAGCGCCATCACTGCATACCGCACCTGCAGCGCCCTGCTCTTGAAAAAATCTTCCGGACAAATAAGCAAGTCCACAGTGAATAAAAACAGCATCAATAACGCTGCGCCAAACAGATTTTCCTTGATCGTAGTAAAAACAAATACGTGGAAAAACGGATTGAAGGCAAAAAACAATGCTGACAGCAACACGACCGGCTTTGGCACGCGGAACCGAATCATAAAGCACAGCGTATAGGCAAATGCCGCTGTTACACAAGCGACCTGTATGCAGGAATATAAGGCTAAGCCGGCATTATAGCTGCCAAATATTGCGTGCCCCAGCCATACGCTGCCGCCGATCAGAAGATTGCTCAGCAGCGGATTGGCCGCGGACAATAGATGCTGGTACAGGATCTGGTACACCTGTGTCGGCCCATCAAAGGACAAGAGCCCGGGGTAATTGGCTAAAAACGCCGGCACATAGCACAGCAAAAGAACCCCATACAGCCACAAAAACTGCTTTTTGCGCGGCAAGGCGCATAGTCTTTCCCACAGGCCCGTTCCAGGCGTTTGTCTCCCCTTTACCGCGTTTTCTTCCTTTTTAGAGCGTATGGAAAACAGGCATAGAATGAGACCAAAGAACACCAGCCACATGCCGATGAACGCGCAGGCAGTCCGCAAGGTCTGATGCGTTTCCGGCTGTTCGCCGCCGTACATCTGGCCGATGGTATAAAAAGCCGCAAACAGCAAGGCCGTACAAAAGCCTATGATACACAATCTTCGCTCCCGCATCAAAGGGAGTGCATGATAAAAAAGCAGGGCCAAGGCGGCGGTAATCAAAGGGGTCAGGATATTCGCAGCAGAATAATCCGATGGATTCAGCAAAATGACTTGTCCGAAGGCCAAGGCAAACGCAGTACAAAATGCCAGCCCTACGCTGATCGGCAGACGGAATCGGTGCAATATTTTTTCCATGCGTTCGGCCTCCTTCCCTTGTTTTTCTGATTATATCAAGATCACTCCTATCCCTCAACCGCGGCATGGTAAATTATTTGCATCATTTTGGCTTATCTCGAAGGCAATAGGCATTGCCTTCGCTTCCAGTAATAGATAAGGCCCACTGCGTCTGCCAGAAACCACCCAATCGGTACCGACCACCAAATCCCAGCTACGCCGACACCGGGCGCCGCAGACAGCAAATAGGCCAATGCGACCCGCGTGCCCAGTGAAATGATGGTAAGTACGACCGACATGCCAGGCCGGCCCACTGCTCTATACAGGCCGTAGAGCAAAAACAGGCAGCCAATGCCACAGTAAAAGGCTCCCTCTATATGTAGATAGCGGATGCCTTCCGATAGAATGGCCGTTTCCCCTGCGTCGACAAACAACAGCATCAACGGGCGCGCCAGAATCCAGACGGCGGCCGAAATCAAAAGGCAAAATGCCAACGCCGTCCAAATCGCTCCTTTTAAGCCCTCCCGAATCCGTTCCTGCTTCTGCGCCCCATAATTTTGCGCAATAAAGGTGGAAAATGCATTGCCAAAGTCCTGTACCGGCATATAGGCAAACGAGTCGATTTTTACAGCAGCTGCAAAGGCTGCCATAACCGTCGTACCAAAGCTGTTGACCAGCCCCTGCACCATCAAGATCCCCAGATTCATGATGGATTGCTGCACACAGGTCAGCACAGAAAAGCTGGCAATTTCCCGTACACTGGCCCAGCGGATGCGCCAGTGCCTTTTATGCACATGCAGCTGCGGGCATTTGAGCCACGTATACGCTGCAATGCCCAAGCCGGATATAGATTGCGCTATCACCGTTGCCTCTGCCGCGCCCGCTACCCCGCGCCCAAGCCCCAGGACAAACCATAGGTCCAAGCCAATATTGAGCAGCGCAGACAGGGCCAGGAAGGCCAGCGGTGCTGTGGCATTTCCCACGGCCCTTAAAAGACAGGCGAAGTAATTATACAAAAATGTAGCAAAGATGCCGCAGAAAATCACGGTAAGATAGGAACGCATCAAGCCTTGTATCTGCAGCGGCACCTGCAAAAAGACAAGCAGCCAATCCGTGCCTATAAACACCAAGGCATTGAGGATGCAAGTGAGACAGGCAATGAGCGCAAAGGAGGTACACATGCCCTCTTTGAGGCTTTCCATATCCCTTTGCCCGAAACGAATGGAAAATACAGCGCCGCTTCCCATGCAGAGGCCCAATAAAATAGAGGTCAGGAAGGTCATCAATGTAAACGCAGAGCCTACCGCCGCCAAGGCATCCGGCCCCAAAAAACGGCCCACGATCAAGGTATCCGCGATATTATAGCATTGCTGCAATAGGTTGCCCAAAATCATCGGTACAGCAAACCGAAGCATGGTCTTCACAACAGGGCCCTGGGTCAAATCTCCTTTCACGCCGCGCCATTCCTTTCTAAACGAAATATAAATCTTTCTTTTTGTAAATATTGTATGAAAATATCAGCATTGCGTCAAGCTTTGGATTGCGAATGTTCATTGATTTCTCTATAATGGGGATAGCCAAAGAAAGGGGGGACGCGCTATGTTTTTAGATGGCCTGGATACGTTGGACCAAAAGATCGTGCAGCTTTTGATCCGCAATGCCCGGATGTCCTATTCTGATATTGGGGATAAAGTCGGCATTTCCCGTGTTGCTGTAAAGGCGCGTATCCAAGCGCTGGAACGCCGCGGCATCATCGAAGAATACACCACCATCATCAATCCGCAGAAAATCAGCGGCGCTGTTTCCGCTTATTTTGAAATCGAAACATTGCCGGATGCTTTGCCGCCCGTTATAGAGAATTTAGCGCAGAACGACACCATTACCCAGATTTACCGGGTGACTGGGCAGAATAAACTGCATGTGCATGCCATAGCATCCTCTGGCGAAGAGATGGAAATGTTGATTCGTGAGGTCATCGACCCGCTGCCTGGGGTGGTCCGCAGCAGCTGTAACATCATTCTTTCGCGCATCAAGGACGTAAAAGGGCTTAGGCTGTAACCGGGCGGCCTTATGCGATTTACAAGCAACGCTGAAACGGCGTATATACCAAAGGAGGGAACGGCCTAGCCGTTCCCTCCTTTTATCATGCTGCTTTATTTGTTTTGCCCGCTTTTTCTCCTTGCCGTCTTGATGCCGGCTGTCCCGGCTATGCAAGCCATAGCGGTAAATAGCCAGAATAAGGCATTGCTGCGGTCGCCTGTTTGAGGCGCTCCGTTTTGGTTTTCCGTGCGAGTTTGTTCTGTCCCGCTGTCCTGCGGCGTGCTTCCCTGCATCCCAGGCGTCTCCTTTTCAGGGGCCTCCGTGCCTGCGGCAAGCGTTTTGGCGTCAAAAGCCGCTATATCGCTGCGCCCCACAGGGCTGAGCGCATACAGCTTCACTGTATAAGCAGTGTCCTCCTTCAGCCCCTCTACGACAGTCCCAGATGCATGGCCGTCTACGGAAATGGTCTGTACCAGCGTTTCTCCCTGATAAACAGAAAGCACGTATTCCGTCGGCGCAGGCTGATTGTCCCTTTCCGCTGCGGCAGGCCAGCGTATTTCCAGTGCATCCTGCTGAGCGGTGATTGCCGCAGCCGGCGCATCCGGTACCTGCAGCTGTGTGCTCAGCTCTCCGAATCTTTGTTCTGCTGTGACCGTCAGCGTGGTCCCAATCAGTTTGTCCGCTGCAACGCCCGTAACGGTATCGCCTATCACGCCATTGCTCCATAGGAATTGGTATTTCGCATCCTCGTCACCATTCTTTATTCTTGCCGTCAGGGTGTAGGTACCGTCTGCATCTTTTTCGATGTCTATTACAGGGAGCCCTGTGATTTCCTCCATGCCTGTAACCAGAAGGTATTGCGTTTTTAGCTCATTGTATGCCGTCTGCAGCTGATCCAATGTCGGCTCATAGGTTTTTAACACTGCATCGGCCTTGGCAAGCGCTTGTTGAAAATCCTTCCAATAAGGGGAAGCGCCATAAAGATCCTCGGACAGCTTTTCCGATTCGCTTACCAGGTCGTCCAAAGCCAGCAGCGCCTGAAAAACATCATGCTCCTCTTCGATGTCTGCGATCAGCTCATAGAATAGCGCTTCCCGATTGTATTCTGTTACCACCGCTTTATGGTCAATGCGCAGTCCGTTTTCCATCATGGCATCCAAAAAGCGGTCCAATAAAGATTCCGGCAAATTGCATAAGAGCATAAACTCCGTATCATATCCCTGGCCCGTATAGGGTTCTGTCGCTGCCTCATATCCTTCCAGGCCCGCCAGGTAACCCACGGACTCGTTCAAATGCGCGTTGTTCATCGTCTCTGCCGGAATCCCCAGGTCCTCCAGGATCTTTCGCACACGGTATCCCCGCGCACTGTCGTTGTCCAGATTGTACAAAACCACTTTATACGAAGGAATCTCGTCCTCAGCCGCTATCACCGGGACAGAAACGGAAAGATAGTCCACCTCTTCTCCATCCCATTCCGTATGCGGCAAACGCAGCTTGATAATCAGCCTGTCGCCCGGATTCAGCGTAACCTCCTCCCGTACCGGCACCGTAATATGGCCTTTTGTCTGTGCGCCATTGCTGGAATTTACCTGCCCCACGCGCGTGACAAGGTTATAGTTTTCCCATAGCTCATTTTCTTCAAATTCCTCATCCGTATAGGCAGAGGAAAACTGATAGATCGTTACATCGCAATAAAAGTCATCGCCCAGGCTAAGGTACTCGTCCGAGTAATCAATGGTTACGTCAATGCCGTCTGCATCCGCCTTGACAGCTGCAACATCGAATGCTGCATACGGCGTGCCCCAGTCAGGAGACGGAGAAACCGTCACCACATTGGACATGGCCTCTACGCCGTCTACCGTGAGCACAAGCTGAAGCTTGGCCCCGACAACCAATTTCCCGCTGCCAAGATAAATCGACTTATTTGTTTCACCTCGATACAGGCTCCCCCCGCTTAGACGCACGGCCGTATTGGTATCCAGGGTCTCTCCTGTAAACTGATACAGTGCGTAGGATGCATTGTCTGCGCCAGCGGCATCAAAGGTAAGCGCCGCCCTCAAATAGGTGTCTCCTGCGGTAATCTGCTTGTCTAAAATCTCAGCCTTCGGCTTTTCCTTTTCGGGCGCAGCCTGAATCGTTTTCGGCTGAGACTGTATCTGGCTTCCGTCCGACAGACTGAGTACAGCGATCAAATGCTGCCCGGCGGTAAGCTTTCCGCTGCCAAAGGTGATACGCTGGCTGCTTTCACTCGGCAAAACAGCCCCGGTGTAGATCTCTTTTGCCGCAGACACATCAAAGTCTGTTCCTGTATATGTGTAGAGTGTCAGCGTACCCGTCAGCGTGCTGTCAAAATTCACCATCGCCCACAGATCCGTGCGGTCTGCCGTAATGGTATCCGTTGCGATTTCTACTTTAGGTTCCACGGTTTGGCCCGCATCAGCCTTAATGAGGACAGGCGCGCCGTATTGATAGGCTGTTGTGTCATCCTCAGCATCATAAATATACAGGTGCGGTAAAATCGTTTGTCCCGCTTTCAAGCTTTTACTGCTGAAGGAAAGCGTATAGACGCCCTCTCCTGTGAAGGGAACGCTGGCCAGCTGTGTGCGGCTGTCGGCATCATCGACGTTGTCCGCCGGCCCCACCGTCAAAATCAGCCGACCTCCGATGAATGCATCACATCCCGAAACCACCACGCTTGCTTGTGTGGATTGTGTAGTAAACTCCGTTTCCTGGAGGGCCAAGCTGTTTTCTGCTACCGCCGCCATGACAGGAAATGCCTGGCTGGTATAGGTGGCGATCTCCGTACCGTCCATATAGGTCAGCACCAGGCAGAGCTTGTCCCCCGCCTTTAGCGCGCCCTTTGGAATCTGAAAAGAAATCGGGCCGGGCGGATTCCCATATTGAGTATCCAGCACATGATCGGTATCCGCGTTTCCCTCATCATCCACTTTGCAAAGCTTTGCTATGTTGATGTTGGTAATGCCGGCATCCTTGCTATACACCTGGAATTGCGCCTGCGTCGTATCGGTTGTCAGGATCTCCGGCGGCGTAATGACAAAGGGAACCGCAGCCTGTACAATTACCGGCTGGGATTGAGCTATGGGGGCTCCCCCGCTGAGGATAAAGGCAACCAGCTTCTTCCCTGCCTCCAGAGAACCTTCATTCGGCGTCAGGGTATGCGTACCCGCTGTTAAAGCAGGCTTCACCGCCACCGGCGTGCCCTCATTTGTCAAAAACTCCGTCGTCTGCGCGTCGTATGCCTTTAAGAGAAGCACTGCTTCCTCGGGGACGCTGCCAGATACATTTACGCGGATGCTGTCGTCATCAACCCCCACCGATCCCTCGATCTCTGCTGCGGGCGCCGTCTGCGCACCAGAGCCGGCAACAAGCACCGAATCGTCCGGCCGATTGAATACTGCTTCGTAATCGTTCCCCTTTGTCAGGAAAATGTCCGGATTCTGCGTCCAATATACCACTGCACGCACGCGGTACCCCGCCCTCAGCGGTTCGCTGAGCCGGATCTCTTTCCCTTGGAAGGCTTCCGTTGCTTCTAAGGGTGAGGTCAGGGAAATCTGAGCCTCGCTCTCAAAATCAAAATCATCGCCATCCGGGTACTGCGCTACAACGCATGTGATGCTGGTCTTTTTCTCTCTGGCTGCCTGGAACAGCCGCTCATCTCCCGTCAGGCTGATATGCAGGGAGGTAGCGCCAGCCTCCAGTGTCGTTTCGTCAATGCTCACATCCGGATAAACATAGTCTTGGAAGCCTTGCCCGGATTCATCCACCACCTCCAAAGCCTGCGAGACAGAAGGGCGGTAAAATACATCGCCGGTATTGTCCTCTCCTACGGGCACATTTAGACAAGCAATGATCTTATAGCCGGCCTTCAAAGGCAGCTGATCCGCCGAAAATACACAGGTCTGCGTGTATCCGTCTGTGACCTTCTCCTGCCATAAGCGAATATTCTGTGAAGAGTCGGGATCAAAGCTCGTATTGCCTGCATAAGCAAAAATTGTCAGATAGCAGTTTGGCACCGTATCGTCCAACTGTACGCTGACATCCACAGAATTTTCCTCCTGCTTAAAGGGTTCCGTCCTCGGCTCCCCATTTTTCATAAGCTGGACCTTCGTGTTTTCAAGGATCTCTTCCGGGGTTTTCTCCTCTGTACCGGAAGGGTCCTTTACAGTTACGGCGTTGGAGACAAATTCCTGTATGTCATCGTTGCTGCTGTCCCGCACAACCGCCATCACCTTTTTGCCGGCAGTCGGCGTCTTGGCAAGCGTTAAAGTATTGTCCCCTGTATGAAACGGGGTGTTATAAAAGGCTGAGAAATATAATTCTGTATATGAAAACAGATCTTCGCTCTTATAGGTTTCCCCTGCATCTAGTTCAATGATTTTGATAACGCCCAGCGACGGCACCTGTGAAAGGTTTACCGTTACGCTTTTGGACTCTGTCGTTAGATCAGTATCTTTGATCGTTACGCCTGCTGCCGATGCGCCGGCCGGAAAGCCCGCTATGGAAAACATCATGCATACCGCCAAAAAAATACTCATCCATCGCATGCATCTAATATGCTGCAAGTTGCTCCCTCCTTATAGTTAGCCTTGGCTAACATCATGTGAATAAAATTGGTTAGACTACTCTAACCAATGTCATTTATACTCTTTTTCCCAGCAAATGTCAACGAATACTTTTCCACCCCCAGCACCGGCTTTTCTTATTTTCATGCCTGCGCTTCTCCCCATTGGGAAAAGCCTGCTTTTAGACACAAAAAAAGCCCGTTCCTACGGGCTTTTTTGGCATCGACCCCAACTGGACAATGCCTCTGGAGGCGCCACCCAGACTCGAACTGGGGATAAAGGTTTTGCAGACCTCTGCCTTACCACTTGGCTATGGCGCCAAAAAGGAATTGGAGCGGTAGACGAGATTCGAACTCGCGACATCCACCTTGGCAAGGTGGCACTCTACCACTGAGCTACTACCGCATACCTGGTGCCTTGGGGCGGAATCGAACCACCGACACGTAGATTTTCAGTCTACTGCTCTACCGACTGAGCTACCAAGGCAAATGGCGACCCGGATGGGTTTCGAACCCACGACCTCCAGCGTGACAGGCTGGCATTCTAACCATCTGAACTACCGGGCCATTTGGTGGGAACAACTGGGTTCGAACCAGTGACCCCTTGCTTGTAAGGCAAGTGCTCTCCCAGCTGAGCTATGCTCCCATTCCCGTCCTTTTGACGCTTGATGATTATACCTTAGGGTCGCCATAATTGTCAAGGCTAATTTTCACTTTTGAGAAAATTTATCGGCGGCGTTTCAATTCCTTGAAGATCTCATTCAGCGCTACGCCCCTATCCTGCAGCATGACCAAAACATGGTAAAACAAATCGCTGGTTTCATAGATGATTTCATCCGGCGCGTTGTTTTTCGCTGCAATGATGGTTTCGGCGCTTTCCTCGCCTACTTTTTTCAGGATCTTATCAATGCCTTTTGTGAAAAGGTAGTTGGTATAGCTCCCTTCCACAGGATGCTCTCTGCGGTCTTTGATGACGGCGTCCACCTCGTACAGCACATTGGCGCTGCCAACCTCCTGCTTTGCCGCGGTCATCTCGTTGAAAAAGCAACTGTATGCGCCGGTATGGCACGCTCCGCCGCCCTTTTGCACCACCTGGGCCAGCAGGCAGTCGCCGTCGCAGTCCGCCGTCAGAGAAATAAGCTCCTGTATTTGGCCGCTGGTCGCGCCTTTTTCCCAAAGCTCCTGCCGCGACCTGCTCCAATATACCATATGCCCTTTTTCCAGCGTCAATGACAACGCTTCTTGATTCATGTAGGCCTGCATCAAAACTGCGCCGGTCTGCACATCCTGTGCGATGACGGGCACCAGGCCCTGCTCGTTGTATTTCACTTGTTCTTGCGAAAACATCGTGTCTTCCTCCTGCATTTGTAACGCCCGTTCGATTTCCAGCCTTCCATCATACATGGCTTTTCCAATGATAACGCCGGGCAACCCCGCTTTTTTCACACGGGATACATCCTCTAAGCAGCCGACGCCACCGGATACGATGACCTCCAGCCCGGACTGCTCCATCAATCGCACACTGCCAGCGATGTCCGGGCCATTCTGCATGCCGTCGTTGGCGATCTCCGTATAAATCACAGTGCGCACCCCTGCCTCCGCAGCCTGCTTGGCAACCTCCAGCGGCGTCAGCGTGCTCTGTTCCTCCCAGCCCTTCACCGCTACCTTTCCGTTTTTGGCGTCTATCCCCACGGCAACACGGCCCGGGTATGTCTTGGCAGCCCAGCGCACCAGCGCCGGGTCTTCAATGGCTGCTGTGCCCAGCACACAGCGCGCCACGCCGCACTCCATGCGCTGCGTAAAGTCTTGCTTGCTGCGGATGCCGCCGCCCAGTTCGATCTTCGCACCCAGCTTTACCATCGCTTGGATGATGGGCAGGTTGGAGGCAACGCCTGTTCTGGCGCCGTCCAGATCCACTACATGGATCCATTGCGCCCCCTTTTGCACCAGCTGCTGCGCCATAGCCACCGGGTCGTCGCTATATACCGTTTCTTGATCAAAGGCGCCTTGCAGCAAACGCACGCATTTTCCATTCCGTATGTCTATGGCGGGATATACGATCATCACAGCACCCCTTTGGTGCTGGGCACCCCGTCAAACCGGCCGTCCATCTGCGTGGCCATATCCAGCGCTCTGGCAAAGGCCTTGAACAGCGCCTCGATCATGTGATGGTCGTTTTTGCCGTATTCCACCTTCATATGCAGCGTCAAGCCGCCCTCCATGGCCACGCCGCGGAAAAATTCTTCCGTTAACTGCACATCAAACGCCCCGCACCTTGTGCCTACAAACGGCGCGTCGAATTTCAAAAACGGGCGTCCGCTTACATCCAAGTTTACCGTGGCCAGCGCCTCATCCATCACAACGGTAAAATTGCCATACCGCTTGATGCCTGCTTTGCTGCCCAGCGCCTTTCTGATAGCCTGGCCAAGGCAGATGCCCACATCCTCTACGCTGTGGTGCGCATCCACCTCCAAATCCCCCTTGCAATCCACATTGATGTCAAATAGGCCATGTTTTGCCAAAAGGTTCAGCATGTGGTCAAAAAAGCCAATGCCGGTGGAAAGGCTGGCCAGCCCTTCCCCATCGATCAAAATCGAAGTTTCTACGTCTGTTTCGCCGGTTTTCCGGCTGGCAACGCCAAATCGTTCCATCACTCTTCCCTCCTTAAAAACGCACCAGCGCAGATTGGGCATGCGCCTGCAGGCCCTCTGTATCCGCCATCTGCACAATCTCATTGACTACGGCTTGCAGGCGCGGCGCATCGTATTCCAGCACGCTCATCCGCCGGCAAAAATCATATACGCCCAACGGGGAAGCGTACTTTGCCGTGCCGCCCGTGGGCAGCACATGGTTGGTGCCTGCCAAATAATCGCCCAGCGCTTCGGGGGCATAAGCGCCCAAAAATACGCCGCCTGCATGGCGGATGCCGGGCAGCAGCGCCCGCGGGTCTGCCGTCAATATCTCCAAATGCTCCGGCGCTGCGTCGTTGGCAAACTGCACGCAGGCCGGGAGGTCCTCCAGCACCACAATGGCTCCGTAGCTATCTATGGAGGCCCGCGCTGTCTGGTTGCGCTTGAGCATCGCGCACTGCCGCTTTACCTCATCCTGTACACGCCGGGCCAGGGACAGCGAATCCGTGACGCACAGCGCGGCGGCGCGTTCGTCATGCTCGGCCTGGGCCAGCATATCCGCCGCTACAAACACCGGGTTTGCCGTTTCGTCTGCAATGACCAGCACCTCGCTCGGCCCCGCGATAGAATCGATCCCTACCGTGCCGACCACCGCTTTTTTTGCCATGGCTACATAGCTGTTGCCAGGGCCTGTGATCTTATTCACCTGCGGTACCGTCTCCGTGCCGTAGGCAAAGGCTGCTATGGCCTGTGCGCCGCCCATGCGGAAGATCCTATCTACACCGCTTTCCTTGGCTGCTACCAATGTCAAGGGCGGCAGTACACCGTGCTTGGCAGGGGTCGCCAGGCATAATTTGCCTACCCCTGCAATCTTGGCCGGCACTGCATTCATAATCACGCTGGAAGGGTATGCTGCCGTGCCGCCCGGCGCATACAGCCCTACGCTGTCCAGCGGCAGCACAAGCTGTTCCAGGCAAATGCCGGGCTCCTGGATGCAATATCCCTTTTCCCGCTGTTTTTCATGATACTTCCGTACATTGTTGGCGCAAAGCCGGAGAGCGGCCAGCGTTTTTGCATCTACCTCCTCATAAGCCTCCCGTATTTCTTCTTCCCCAACGACCAGCGGCGTTTTTGTATAATCAGTCTCGTCGAATTTCAAGGCGTACTCTGCCAGCGCCTGATCCCCGCGTGCCTGCACATCCGCCAAAATCTCTTTGACCCTGGCCTCCACCTCTGCCATATCGCCCTCTGCGCGTTTTCTGAGGTTGGCAAGCACTTGGGCCGCCCCCCCTTTTCCCTGATAAATCATGCTTCGCCCTCCAACGCCGCCTGCACATTTTTGATAAACTGCTGCATGAACGGCGCATTCAATTTTAAGCTTACGCGGTTCACGACCAACCGCGCGCTGATGGGCACGATGTCCTCCAACACAACCAGCCCGTTTTCTTTCAGTGTTTTCCCGCTTTCCACAATATCCAAAATGATATCCGACAGCCCTGTGATGGGGCCCAGCTCCACCGAGCCGTACAGCGGGATGATCTCCACCGCCTGCCCTCGTTTACGGAAAAACTCCTTGGCAAAATGCGTGTATTTCGTCGCTACCTTCAAGCCGGACTGCCGGGTATCCGTTTCCGGCCTTCCTGCCAGGGACAGCTTGCATTTGCCGTAGCCCAGGTCCATCATCTCATAGATGTGCGCCCCGCTTTCCAGCAGCGTATCCTTACCGCAAATGCCGAAATCCGCCACGCCATGCTCCACATACACCGGCACGTCCGTCGGCTTTACCATCAAAAAGGAAAGCTCCTTATTTTCAAAAATCAGCATCCGGCTGTCCTCTACCAGGCCAGATACATCGTAGCCTGCTTTGCCGAAAAGCGCAATGGCTTTGTCCGCCAAACGGCCTTTTGCAAGCGCCACTTTCAGTTGTTTCATTGCGCTGCCTCCTCTTTCCCTTGTAAAAAGACCGCCTGTGCGCCCTCTTTGTCAGCCTGCACCTGTACCGCGCGCTGGTCCGTTTGATAGCTTAAAATCACACGCTGCCCCTCTGCACGCTTTGCCCGGGCCAGAGATACAGCCTCGGCAAAGCAGCCCTCTGCCGCCCCGACAACAAGGTCCGCCTTTGGCATAGCGGGCCACGCGCCGCCCGCTTTCAGCGCCGCCATCGCCTGCTCCATATGGATGGCAAACCCTACCGCCTGCATGGGCCTGCCAAACTGGGCCAGCACGCCGTCATACCGCCCGCCGGAAATGATCGGGCTGCCTACGCCGGCGCCCAGCCCGCGAAACACCAGGCCGTTGTAATATTCAAACCCAGGCAGCAGCCCAAGATCAAATGTGATACTGTTGCCATATCCCATCTGCTGTAAAAAAGACGCCAGCATCCTCAGCTCCTTCAATACGGGCTGGTAGCAGGGCTGGTAAAAGATTTCCTCCGCCTTTTCCAGTACCTCTGCGCCGCCATACAGCTCGATGAGCGATAAGCATTGCTGCTGGATCTCCTTCAATACGCCAAGCTGCTGTAAAAAGGCGCGTGCCTCCATGGCGTTTTTTTCATCCAGCATGCCGCGCAGCGTCTCTGCTTCTGCCTGGCTGAAGCCTGCCTGCTTGGCAAGGCAATGAAAAATCCCTACATGCCCTATGTCCAATACAAAATTGGCAAAGCCAAGCTCCGTCATGCCCTGCGCCGCCAGCGCAAGCATTTCCGCATCGCCGGATAATCCGGAATTTCCCATCAGCTCTGCGCCTACCTGGGAAAATTCCCGCCGCTGCTGGCCGTAATCATGCTCCAAGCCAAAGGCATTGCCGCGGTAAAAAACGCGGATCGGCCCTTCCGCCTGCTTGGTACGCGAGCTGACGACCCTGGCCGCCGGCATGGTAAAATCCGGCCGCAGCGTCATCATTTTTCCGTCCTGCTCAAACAAGCGGATCATACGATCCTGCCGCAGGCTTCCGACCTCCCCTTCAAACAGCTCTGCATATTCCAGCGAAGGGGTGATGATCTCTTCAAACCCGCTGCGCACAAACATCGTTTGCAGCCTTTGCTCCAAGGCACGCTTGGCATAGGCCTCCTGCCCCGTTACATCCCGCACGCCTTCCGGCACCTGCACTTTGACCGTCTTCATTTCGTTCCTCACTTTATTATGCTAATACGCTACTTTGTTGCTTTGTTGTATCATACCCGCTTTGTCCCCGGATGTCAACCCTTTTCCGTACACGCTAAAAAAGGGCCGG
>OFMJ01001217.1_pt1 | contig 20101 bp, 30 predicted proteins | sample 1541801 | NCBI WGS metagenome assembly OFMJ01 (sample SAMN04209234, study PRJEB22552) | human gut metagenome | biome: gut; material: feces | host: Homo sapiens | place: USA: Oklahoma
GGGTGGAGCGGGCCGAATACTGGTCCGGGGACGGCCTGCGGCGGTTCCTCTGCGCCGACGGCAGCGGGCGGTTCCGCCCCGACGGGGAGCCCGAGCCCCACTTCACCCTGGGGGGCCGGGGCTACAACTGGAGCAGGGTCCCCCTGGTATGGCTGCGCTACAACGAGGAGGAGCTGCCTCTATGCCGCTACGTCCGGGACCTCATCGACGACTACAACTGGCAGACCTCCGTCACCGCCGACGCCCTGCGGGACGTGGCCAAGTTCGTCTACATCCTCAAAAACTACGGCGGGGCCGACCTGGACGAGTTCGTGCGGGACCTGCGGCAGTGTCTGGCCGTGAAGGTGGAGGGCGACGGCGGCGTGGACAAGCTCCAGACCGACCTGGACGTGTCGGCGGTGCTGGCCTTCCTGGAGCGGGAGCGTCGGGACCTCTTCGATTTCGCCTCCGCCGTGGACACCAGGGACCCTGACCTGGGAAGCGCCTCCGGCACGGCGCTGGGCTTCCGGTACATGGATCTGGACGCCGACTGCGCCGACCTGGCCGACGAGCTCCAGGCCGCCTTTCGGCGGCTCAAGCCCTTCCTGGACACCTGGCTCCAGGCCACGGGCCGGGGGAACTTCTCCGGCGCGGCGTTCCGCGTGGATTTCAATATGGATATGCCGGTGAACGAGAGTGAGGTCATCGCCAACGTCAACGCCAGCCGGGAACTGTTGTCCCCCCGCACCCTGCTGGCCAACCATCCCTGGGTGGCCGACGTGGAGCGGGAGCTGCGGGAACGAGAGGAGGTGAACCTATGATCGCGGAACCCATTCGGGCCCTCCTGGGAGAGGACCTGGCGGGTCGGGTGGAGGAGGTCCTCCGGGGTGCGGGACCGGAGGGCGGAGACCTGGACCTGGTGGCGGGCAACGACGGCAGCTATCTCCCCGCGGGGGAGGTGGAGCGGCGCCTCCGCACCGCCGCCCTGCGGGCGGGTCTGGCCGGGCTGGTCCACGACCCCGACGATATCCTGCCCCTGGTGGACCTGGACGCGGTGGAGACCGACGGCAGCGGCGGGCTCCGTACCGACCTGGAGGCGCTGCTTGCCCCCATCCGGACCGCCAAGCCCTACCTCTTCCGGACCGGGGAGGCGGAGCCGCCGGTCCTGGCCGGCGCCGTCCCCGCGCCCCCCGGCGGCGCGCCCCGCAGAAGCTATACCATGGAGGAGCTGGGACGCCTCACCATGGAGGAGTACAGAGAAGCGCGGAGGATAGGCGCGCAGGGGAACTAAGGCGTCATGGAGACGAAAAAACAGGTTGGCCGGAGGCCAACGGCATTTTTCGCGGAATGACGGCTTAGTGACCCGTGGGCGCGCCCAATCCGCAGCGTGACAGCCCCGAAGCGCGCAGGGGGGCTGAGGCGGGACAGAGCCGGCTTCAGAACAGGCCCGCGCCCTCCGGGATAGAAGCTCCGCAGGAAACCATCACAACAAACAGGAAAAAGGAGAGAAATTACAATGGCAAACACATTTCTGACCCCCAGCGTCGTCGCCCGGGAGGCCCTGATGGTGCTGGAAAACAATCTGGTCATGGCGAATCTGGTCCACCGGGACTACTCCGATGAGTTCGTCCAGGTGGGCGACACTGTGACCATCCGCAAGCCCGCCAAGTTCACGGCCAAGAACTTTGCCGGCGCCATCGTCCGGCAGGACGCCTCCGAGGGGAGCGTGGCCGTGAAGATCGACCGGCACCGGGACGTGTCCTTTGAGGTGACCAGCAGGGAGATGACCCTGGATATCCGGGACTTTTCCAGCCAGCTCATCGCCCCCGCCATGCGGGCCATCGCCCAGGCGGTGGACGAGGACCTTCTCAACGAGTGCGCCAACATCGCAGCCTCCGTCCAGGCCACCGCAGATCCTTCCGATCTGGCGGATCTGGCCGCCCTGGCCAAGACCCTGGACGCGGCCATGGCCCCCCTGGATCAGCGCAGACTGGTGCTCTCCACCGCACACAAATACCGCTATGCCCTCACCGACAATCTCTCGAAGGTGGCCTACGCGGGCAGCGGGGAGACCCTGCGCAACGCCGAACTGGGCCGTGTGTACACGCTGGACACCTACATGGACCAGAACTGCCCCGACTCCCTGTCCGCCGCCCCCGGCACCGCCGGGGCCTACCAGGTGACCGGTACGGCGGGGGCGACCGTCGTGGCCCTTACGGGGGTGAGCGCCGCCACAGCCACCGTGAAGAAGGGCGACTGCTTCATCCTGGACGGCTACCGCTACCACTTTACCCAGGACAAGACCGCCGTCTCCGGCGCTGTGGCCCAGGTGGGCATTGACTGTGAGCTGGTGAAGGATTACACCAACGCCGATGCCTATGTGGTCTCCAAGCCCCACTCCCTGGCCTTCCACCGCAACGCCATCGCCCTGGTCACCCGCCCCCTGGCCCTGCCCATGGGGGACGACCGGGCCGCCATCATCAGCGGCAACGGCCTGGGCGTCCGGGTGGTGTACGGCTACGACCAGGATACGAAAAAGGACACCGTATCCCTGGACGTCATCTACGGCATCCAGACCCTGGACGACACCCTGGCGGTAAAACTAGTGGGGTAAAACGAAGCGCGGAGCCGCACTGCGAAACAGAAAGGAAACGGATGGGATGGACCACGTGAATGAACGGCTTGCCCGGCTCAAGCATCTGCTGGGCATTGTGGAGGAGGAGCAGGACGGACTGCTGAGTACGGCGCTCCAGGCCGTGGAGGACCAGGTGCTCAATTACCTGGGCCGGGAGGAGCTCCCTCCGGAGCTAGAGCGGGCGCTGCTGCTGATGACGGCCTCCTATTGGAAGGGGGCGGCCCTGGGCGGCGGAGCCGCAGCGGGGCCGGTGGCCTCTGTCAAGCGGGGAGACGTGTCCACCTCCTTTGCCGTGAGCGGCGGAGCCGCGGCGGGAGCAGGGACCTTCGAGCTCGCGGACGGGGGCGCCTTCTTCGGCTGGCGGGAGACCCTGAACGGCTATCGAAAGCTGAGGAAATAAGAAGCGCGGAGCGCCCGGGAGCAGGGCGACAGCGAAACACGGAGACGGCGTCAGAACAGGCCCACGCCGCTCTGTTTCCCGCGAAGCGGAAAACTGCCGCATTTGCGGTCCCGTTCTTCCTTTCCAAATCGAAACACCTGTTTCGATTCGGGGAGGACGAGCAAGGGAATGGAGCGAGAAATCGCCGTGGGCGGAATGGACTTTGCGAGGACGAGAGAGGAGGATATCCATGGGCTTTGGGAACCCCGCCGCCGAGCGGGCGGCGCTGGAGCAGACCTATGAGGACCGGACCGACGTGCTCCGCCCGGGGCGGGACCGGGAAGGCAATCTCACCCGGACGGTGTACGAGCTGGTCTATGGGGCGCTGCCCTGTGCCCTCTCCCGGGCCGGGGTGCAGTCCAGGCTCAGCCGGGAGCGCAGCGGACAGAACCGGGCGGAGAGCCGGCTGGACTACGACGCGGTGCTCTTCCTGGCGCCCGAGCCGGAGCTGCGGCCCGGCGACCGGGTCCGGGTACAACGGGCGGACGGAGAGACCCTGGAGCTGGAGCTGGTGGGGCGGGCTGTCCGCTACCCCACCCACCAGGAGGCGGCGGCCAGGGAAAAAAGACTGATATGACGGAGAGACGAGTATGACGGAATACGACCTCATGCAGGCGGCCGCGGGAAAGCTCACGGCCCTGTGGCCCGACCGGCCCGTGTACACCGGGACCATCCCCGCGGGGGCCGACGGAAGCTTTTTCCTGGAGTCCACCGGCTCCGAACAGACCGAGGGGCTGGACCGCTTCCGGCACCGGAAGGCGCGCTTTCGGGTGCGCTACTTTCTGGACAGCGGAGACGCCGGGGCCTTCGCCCAGTGGGCGGAGACCATGTTCGCCTCCTTCCGGCGGCTGGAGGCGGCGGAGGGAGCGCACACCCGGACGGTACGCCTGACGGGCCGGAAGGCCCAGGTGGCAGAGGACGGGAAGTCCTGCCAATTTACGTTTGACGTCGACCTCTATTACCGGGAGGAGCCCCAAACCACCGGAGAGGTGATGGAATACCTGAAACAGGAGGAGACATGGAAGAGACAGTGACGACCAAGACCCCCAAGCGGTCCCGGCGGGGCGGAGTGGAACCGGTGTTCACCCGGCGGCAGCTCCTGAAGGCCGAGACCATGGCCGTCCCCAGGGACGTGCTCTCCGCCGTCCTGGAAGAGGGGCGACTTTACACCAAAGGCCAAGCGCAGGGCTTGGCGGAAACATTTTTGAAAAGAAAGGTGAACTGAATGTCTATGGGAGGCGGCACCTTTACGGTGCAAAACAAGATCCTGCCCGGCAGCTACATCAATTTCGTGAGTACGGCCTCCGCCGCCACGCTGGGAGAGCGGGGCACGGCGGCCCTGCCCCTGGAGCTGGACTGGGGGCCGGAGGGCCAGATCTATGCCCTGGAGGCCGGGGAGTTCAACCAGACGGCCCTGAAGGTGTTCGGCCATGACGCCACGGCGGCGGAGCTGCTGCTCATCCGGGAGGCGCTGAAGCGGTGCTCGACCCTGCTGGTGTACCGGGTGAACGCCGGCGGAGCCAAGGCCGGCGCCACGGTGGGGGGCATGACGATCACCGCCAGGTGGGGCGGCACCCGGGGCAACAGCCTCCGGGCGGCGGTGCAGGCCAACGCCGACGACGAGGAGAAGGTGGACGTGGTGACCTATCTGGAGGAACAGGAGGTGGACCGCCAGACCGTGGCGGCCTCCGGCGGCGCGGCAGACCTGAAAGCCAACGACTTTGTGAGCTTCGGCACGGCGGAGACCCTGACGGCGGCGGCCGCCACGGCCCTTACCGGCGGAACCAACGGCACGGTGAACGGCGCGGCCTACGCTGCCTGGCTCACCGCCCTGGAGGTGGAGGACTTCAACGCCGTGGGCTATCCCGGCACGGATGAGAGCGTAAAGGCGCTGGTGGACGCCTTCGTCAAGCGGCTGCGGGACGAGGACGGACGCAAGGTGGTGGGGGTGCTCTACCAGCACGCCGGGGACGACATCGGCCTTATCAGCGTGAAAAACGGCGTGGTGCTCACCGACGGCACCGTGCTCACCGGCGACAAGGCCGTGGCCTGGGTCACCGGCGCCACCGCCGGGGCGGAGGTGAACGAGTCCCTCACCAACACGGCCTACGACGGCGCGGTGGATGTGGACGTCAAGTACACCAGAGGACAATACGAGCAGGCCATGCAGGCGGGCGAGTTCGTCTTTTACCCCGACGGGGGAAAGGCCCGGGTCCTCTCCGACCTCAACAGCCGCACCAGCTTCGGCGGAGGGATCAGCGAGGACTGGACCTCCAACCGGGTGGTGCGGGTCATGGACGGTTGGGCCAACGATGTGGCCCGGACCTTCTCCCAGAGCTACCTGGGTACACAGACCAACAGTGAGACGGGCCGGGCCCTCTTCAAGGCCGACCTGGTGGCCCTCGGAAAGGAATACGAGGGCATCGACGCCATCAGCGGCTTTGCGCCCGACGACGTGACCGTGCTCCAGGGGGACGGCAAGCGGGACGTGTCCGTGGCCTGCGCCCTCACCCCCAACGACAGCATGGAAAAGCTGTATATGACGGTGGCCGTCCATTAAAAGAGAGGAGCGAACGAACATGAAGGTACTCAACGGCTGGGATGCGGTGTCCGGCAAGGAGGGACGCGCGTACGCCAAGATTGACGGGAACAACGAGGAGCTCTTTTACGCCAAGACCATCGAGGCCAAGGTGGAAAAGACCAAGAGCCAGGTAAAGTCCATCGGCCGGCGCATGGTGGGACACAAGACCACCGGCGCGGAGGGCACCGGCTCCATGACCATCTACTACATCACCCCGCTCTTCCGGGCCAAGCTGGCGGAGTGGAAGGCGACGGGCCGGGACGCCTATTTCGACCTGGTGATCGAAAACGACGACCCCGACTCCTCCGCCGGGCGGCAGATCATCCGCCTGGAGGGGGTCAACCTGGACGCCACCGTACTGGCCAAGCTGGACGGCGACTCCGACGACCCCCTGGAAGAGGAGACCGATTTTACCTTTGAGGATTGGGACATCCTGACCCCCTTCTCCAAGGTGTGACGCAGGCGGGAGGGGGCGCGGGGCCCCCTCCCATCCCAATAATAACAAAAAAAGGAGAACGATTTTTATGGATAAGCTGATGGAATTCCTGATGGAGCAGGAGGTGCGGGAAAACGAGACCGTGGAGGTGGACATCGCCGGGTTCCCCTACCCCTTTGTGGTGCGCGCCACCACCGAGGCCGAAAGTAAATCCATTCGAAAGACCTGCCAGAAAGTGACCTTTGACAAAAAGAGCCGTCAAAAGAGTGCGGAGACAGACAGCGACCTCTACAATAGCCGCCTGGTGGCCGCCTGCTGCGTGTCCCCCAACTTCAAGGACGCCCAGCTCCAGGCCAAGTACGGCGTGGTGGGGGCCGAGGCCCTGATCGACGCAATGCTCAAGCCGGGACAGTTTATCGACCTGCTGCTGGCGGTGCAGGAGATCAACGGCTTCTCCAGCGATATGGACGAGCTGAGGGACGAGGCAAAAAACTGATCCGGGAGGGCGACAGCGAGGCGGGATACGCCCACTACGCCCTCCAGCGGTTCCACCTGCTGCCGGGGGCCCTCATGGCGCTGCCGCCCCGGGAGCGGGCTTTTGTGTACGCCTCCATCGACCTCCAGGTGGAGCGGGAGAAAAAAGCCCTGCGGCGCAGAAAGAAATAGCCGGAAATCCCGGCCCGGCTGCCTTGCCGCCGGGCCGACAGACCGGTGGACAGGGCAAAGGTTTTCCAGTATAATAAAAAGGAACCCAAAGGGGAAAACTGGAAAGGGTGATAGGTATGTTTGGAGAAAAGAAGAAAAAGGAAGAGCCCAGATTTGTTGAAACAATGGTTCCCAATGAAGGTGGTTGTTTTACGCGCATATTGGTAGATACGGAAAATGGAGTTCAGTATTTATTTGCATACTTGGAGAGCGGGGGGCTCACGGTGATGGTGGACGAGGACGGGAAGCCCCTGATCAACGAGGCGTACAGACGCAAAACAGAATAAGCATGCAGAGAGCAACTGCCGGAAGGCGGTTGCTTTTTTCTATCCAAAAATGAGGTGAGACAATGGAAATCAAAGCAATATGGAAGCGATATGACCGGCGGGTCCACAGGATCCGCCAATGGGACAGAGCGGTGCATCAGACGGCGGCAGAGGGGGCGCATTCATGAACCGATACAGAATGTATCTCATTATGGGCAGCCTGGAGCTGCCCTTGCAGGTGCTGCCGGAAAAGCTCGCGGTGCGCGCCGCGGGCCGGAACGAGACGGCGGAGGTGCTGGAGCTGGGTGAGGTCCTGCTCCTGCGGGGCAGGGGACTGCGCAAGGTGGAGTGGGAGGGGCTCCTCCCCGCGTGGAAGCTCCCCTGCATGGACGGACAGCCGCTGACACCCATTCTGGCGGTGCGGTATATCCAGCGCTACCGGGACAAAAAAGAGCCGGTGTACCTCCGGCTGGAGGGGACGGACCTGGACCTGAACGTGCCCTTCGGCATCGAGGATTTCAACTATGAGGAGCGGGGCGGGGAGCCCGGCGACCTCTATTACTCCATCCAGCTCACCGAATGGCGGAGCTACGCCCCCAGCCGCGTCACCCTGCCCGAGGGGGAGGTCCGGGAGGCGGACCGGGCCGGCGCGCCAGAGGACGCCGGGAGCGGCAGCTATACGGTGGTCCCGGGGGACAGCCTGTGGGCCATCGCCCGGCGGTTTTACGGAGACGGGACCCAGTGGCGGAAGCTCTACGAAGCCAACCGGGCCGTGGTGGGGGCCAACCCCAATCTCATCTATCCGGGGCAGGTGTTGACGATACCATGAGTTTATCAGTGCTTTACCGGGCGCCGGGGGAGGAGGAGGCCTGGGACGTGACGACCCTGGTCACGGCCTGTACCTGGACCACCAAGCGCACGGGTTCCCCCGCCGCCCTGGAGCTGACGGTGCTGCGCAGCGAGACGGCGTGGGCCTGCGGCGGCATGGTGGCGGCCCGGCGGGACGGAGAGACCTTTTTCCAGGGATATGTGTTCAAGGTCAGCTCCGGCGAGGGGGAGGAGCTGAACCTCACCGTCTATGACCAGCTCCGCTACCTGAAATACAAGGAGAGCTACGTCTTTGAGGGCCAGCGGGCGGACCAGATCCTGGCCCAGATCGCCGCCGACTTCAAGCTGAAGACCGGGGACCTGCCCAACACCGGCTACGTTATCCCCCGGCTGGTGGAGGACGGGACCAGCCTCCTGGACATCATCCTGAAGGCCCTGGACCTGACCCTGGTCCACGGCGGGCAGATGTTCTATCTGTGGGATGACTGCGGCGCGCTGCGCCTGGGGGAGGTGGCGGGCGAGGGGGACCTGCCCGTGATCGGGGACGGGAGCCTAGCCATCGGCTACACCTACGATGTGGATATCGACGGTGAGACCTACAACCAGATCAAGCTGGTCCAGGGGGACGGGGAGGAGGGAAACCGCAAGAGCGTGATGCGGCACGACCCGGAGACCCAGGCGCTGTGGGGCATCCTGCAGGACTATCAGCAGGTGAACGGGGAGATGAACGAGGCCCAGATGCGCCAGGAGGCCGAACGGAGGCTGGAGCTGTACAACCGGCCTGCCAGGACCCTGGAGCTCCGGGCCCTGGCGCTGCCGGAGGTGCGGGCGGGAAAGACGGTATACATCCGCATCGGCCGGGAGGGGCTGGAGCAGCCCTTCCTGGTGGAGGAGGCCCGCCACGACCTGATGGCGGAGACCATGAATCTGAAAGTGAAGGTGATTTGAATGCTGGAACAGATCAAAAAAATCGCGCGGCAGAGCGACGAGTGCGCCGCGCCGGCCATGGTGCTCTACGGCACGGTGACCGGGCTGGACCCCCTGCGGGTGCGGGTGGACAACCGCTTCGAGCTGGGGGAGCGGGCCCTCACCCTGCTGCGGGGGACCCGTGAGAGCCTGGAGGCGGGGGACGGCCTGGCCCTCCTCCGCAACCGGGGCGGACAGGAATTCCTGGTACTGGGGAGGCTGTGAGCATGCTGCCGACACAGGGAGGAATCCTCTTGCAGGGGGGCACGCCCCTGGTGCCCGCCGCACAGCGGCCCAGCCGGACCTACCGGGCGGACTTCGCCGCCGGGCGCATCGACGGCTTTACCGACGGGCGGGAGGCCATGGAGCAGGCCATCTATCAGATCCTGCACACCGAGCGCTTCGCCTGGCCCATCTACTCCTGGAATTACGGCGCGGAGCTGGGCCGGCTCACCGGCCGCAGCGTCCGGGTGGCCCAGGGCGAGCTACCCCGCCTCCTGCGGGAGGCCCTCACCCAGGACGCCCGCATCACCGGCGTCCGGGACGTTACCGTGACCCAGTCCGGGAAACGGGAGGCGCTGGTGCACTTTACCGCCGAGACCGTGTTCGGCGACGTGGATGCGGCGGCCCCCCTCCGGCTGGGAACGGTCTGAGGGAGCGCCGCGGAGATCACGCCCGGGGAATGTGGGGAATGGACAGGACGGGTCGGGTTTGGTATCATGGAGGGGACCCAAGGGAAATATGGAAAGGAGACGATACCATGTTTGGAGAAAAGAAGGAAAACAGGTTTGTGAAACTCTCAATAGAAGGGGTAAAAGATGTGGCGTGCATGCAAGTAGTGGTGGATACATGGACTGGTATTCAATATCTGTTTGCAGAGTCATTTGGAAATGCGGGCGGCCTGACGGCACTTTTGGATGAGGATGGGAAGCCCCTGATCTGTGAGGAGTATCGGCGCAAAAAGGAGTAAGCCGGAGAAAGGAGAACGGACAATGTTTGGAGAAAAGAAGGAAAACAGGTTCATAAGTATCATATGTGAGCGGGGAAAGTACAATGAGCGCATGATGGTATATGTAGATACTGAGACTGGCATCCAATATCTGCATGTGGGAGGGGATAACGAAGGGGGGATGACGGCCCTTTTAAACGAAGACGGGAAGCCCCTGATCTGTGAGGAGTATCGGCGCAAAAAGGAGTAAGCCGGAGAAAGGAGAGCGGACCATGTTTGGAGAAAAAAAGGAGTCAAGGTTTGTAACAATACTAAGCGAGTCGGCAAAGGGGGGTGGGATAGCCCGAGTTATGGTAGATACGGAAACAGGAATACAATACTTATTTGTATATGCCTTAGAAGCAGGTGGTCTCACGATACTTGCGGATGAGGACGGGAAGCCCCTCATTAACGAGGAGTATAGACGTAAAAAAGGCTGAACAATTAAAAAGCAACCGCCTTCTCTGAGGCGGTTGCTTTTTAATTGGGGAAAATGAGGTGAAAGAGAATATGAACGCAGCGGAAACACTGGCGCGGTATGAGCGGCAGCTTGCGGCGCTGGACCGGATGGAGCGGATCCTGGGGCGAATGACAGCGGCGGCGGACCAGATGGCCGGGGCCGTCCAGAGGGCGGCGGACCGGATGGGGGAGCTGCTGGCCTCCACCCAGAAGACGGCGGCGCAGTCGGTGAACCTGAAGGCGCCCTTTGACAGCTTAGCCAATACGGTATCTGGAAAAATGCAGGCAGGGGTGGATAAACTAAAAAAGGCCTTAAACCCACAGGCACTGGCCCTCTCCCTGGCTCTCTCCCTGGGCTGGAAACTCTTCGGCGACGACATCATGAGCGTTCTCAATCCGGCCATGACGGTGCTGGAGTCCTTCGCGGGGCTGGTGCACAGCACCCTGGGGGCGCTGGCCCCCTTCTTCACGCCGGTGGTGTGGGCAGTGGAGCTGCTGGCCCAGGGCATCGACTGGATGGCGGCAAAAATGAATACGCTGATGCCCATCGTTCTGGGTCTGGCGGCGGCCATGGCCATTTTCCACAAGGCGACCATTGCCAGCGCGATGGCAACAAAAATCCATGCGGCGGGCACGGTTCTGCACACGGTGGTTACCAAGGCCCATACCCTGGCCACCAATGGGTTGAAACTGGCCCAGGCGGCCCTCGACATGGTGCTCAGCACATCCCCTCTGGGGCTGATTGCCCGGCTGGCGGGCGTCGCGGTGGGAATATTCGCGGCGTGGACCATGCGGGTGGGAGGACTGAAGAACGCCATCGGTATTTTGTTCAACGGCATTATCGGCGGCATCAACTGGGTGCTGGAGCTGCTGAACAAGATACCGGGGGTGAATATCCCCATGATCGCCAGCCTAGAGATCGAAAAGGGACCGGCGGCCCAGGCGGAGGCGGAAGCGACCACGACGGCGGCTTTGGGGGCGGCGGAGAGCCCGGTGTTCCCGACACCGGAGGACCCCTATGCCGCTGTCATTCCGCCGGACCTGGCGAACAAGAACGCCCCCCTGGACTACGGCGCGATGCTGGCGGAGCAATCCCCCCTCTCGTACGGCATGGACAACTACGTCACAGCGAGGTGGGGAGAGGACGCCGCGACCGGGGCCTTTTCCAACGGGTACCAGACCCTGGCGGACTCGCTGAAGCTGGTGGAGACCGTGGAGCGGGTCCAGGCGGTGGAGCTGCTGGAGAGCGAGGTGAGCCTGTCGGAGGAGGACAGGGAGGCGCTGCTGGGCGCCATCACACAGCGCCCGGTGTCCAAGGTCCTCAACCTCTCCCCCACCGTGCACCTCACCGCCTATGTGCGCAGCGAGCCGGACCTCTATCAGCTCAAGAACATGATCGAGCAGGTGCTGGAGGAGGAGATCTGCGCCTGCGCGGAGGGGGAGCACCTGTGAGCATTCCATTGGGAAGGAAGCGGCACCCCGCAGGGGGGCTGCTTTTTTCATATCTAAAAACAGACAGGAAAGGAGAAAAGAACAAGTATGACGGACGAGCACAGCTATGAAGCGCTGATGGCCCGGTGCCTGGGGCGGGTGTCCACAGAGGTGGACAAGCGGGAAGGCTCCATCCTCTACGACGCGCTGGCCCCGGCCTGTGCCGAGCTGGCGGTGCTGTACACCGAGCTGGAGACCATGCTGGACCGGGCCTGGCCCGACACGGCCGCCGGGGCGGACCTGGACAAGAAGGCCGCCGAGCGCAGCCTGGTCCGGGCCCCGGCCTCCCCCGCCGTGCGGGAGGGCCGCTTCACCGGCGCGGACGGGGAGGCCTTCGACGTGCCCATAGGCACGCGCTTCTCCGGCGGAGCGGTGAACTTCACCGTGACGGAGCGGCGGGAGGCCGGCGTCTTCCGCCTCACTGCGGAGACCCCGGGCAGCGCCGGGAACACCTGGTTCGGGACCCTGTTCCCCATCGACTATGTGGAGGGCCTGGCGGGGGCGGAGCTGGGGGCGGTGCTGGTCCCCGGCGACGACGCCGAGGACGACGAGAGTCTCCGGGCACGCTACTTCGGCTCCTTTGAGAGCCAGGCCTTTGGCGGCAACCGGGCCGACTACCGGGAGAAGGTCCTCTCCCTGCCCGGCGTGGGAGGGGTAAAGATCTTCCGCACGCCGGAGGGGGGCGGCACGGTGGGCCTCACACTGGTGGACAGCCTGTGGGGGGTGCCCTCCGACGACCTGGTGGCGGCGGTACAGGCCGCCATCGACCCCGTGTCCGGCCAGGGGGACGGGGCGGGCCTGGCCCCCATCGGCCACACGGTGACGGTGCGCCCCGCCGTGGGAAAGACCATCGACGTCGCCCTCACCCTGACCCTGGAGGGGAGCCTGACCTGGGAGGCCGTGCGCCCCGACGCCGAGGCCGCCCTCCGGGCCTACTTCGCCGAGCTGGTCCAGGGCTGGGCGGACGCCTCCGGCCTCACCGTGCGCCTGAGCCAGGTGGAGACCCGGATGCTGGACATCCCCGGCGTGCTGGATGTGCAGGGGACCCGGCTCAACGGCGGGTTGGCCAATGTGACACTGGAGGAGGAGGAGATCCCGGTGCTGGGGGTGATGAGCCATGGCGCTTGAGTCCTATTGGCCGGAGTACCTGCGGGAGCTCCGGGAGTTCCGGGCGCTGGCCGGGGCGGAGGAGCCTGAGCTCACCGCGGCGGGGGCCGCGCTGCGCCGCGCGCCGGACGACTTCTACACCGCCACCCTCACCGACGCCGGCTGCGCCCGGTGGGAGCGCCTGCTGGGGCTCCCGGTGGTCCACGGCGGAGACCTGGCCCAGCGCCGCTTCCGCATCATGACCCGGATGAACGAGCAGCGGCCCTTCACCATGGCGCGGCTGGGGGAGATGCTGCGGGGCCTGTGCGGCGAGGAGGGATTCACTCTGGCGCTGGACGGGGCGGACTTCCTGCTGACGGTGCGCCTGGCCCTCACCGCCCGGCAGATGCTCTCCGACGCGGCCGCCCTGCTGGACCGGGTGGTCCCGGTGAACCTGACGGTGGACCTGTCCCTGCGGTACAACCAGCATCAGACGCTGCTGGGCCGTACCCACGCCGCTCTGGCGGCGTATACCCACGATCAACTGAGAAATGAGGTGCTTGCAAATGGCGGCTGAAACAGCCAATTACGGGCTGAAAAAGCCCGGCGCAGAGGATTTTTACAACATTGAGGACTTCAACTGGAACGCCGACGTCATCGACGCGGAGCTGGCGAAGCGGGCGGAGCTGGGGGAGGACGGAAAGGTGCCCGCCGCGCAGCTCCCGGCCATGGATTTTGACCCGGCGGGCAGCGCCGCAGCGGTGCAGACGGCCCTCTCCGGCCACACCGGGGACAACGTCCGCCACCTCACCGCGGCGGAGCGGACGGCCTGGAACGCCAAGGCCGCCGGGGATCACACCCACACGGCGGCCCAAGTGGGGGCGGTGCCCACGACCCGGAAGGTGAACGGCAAGGCGCTCAGTGCGGACGTCACCCTGGCAGCGGCCGACGTGGGGGCGGCGGCGGCCGGCCACAGCCACGCTGCCTCCGGCGTCACGGCGGGGACCCTGGCCGGAAAGGTGAACGCCAACGCCTCCGCCGCGGGCACCCTGACCGCCGCCCAGGTCCGGGACATCAGTGTGGGGACGGCGGAGCTCACCCCGGGGACCTCCGCTCTCGTCACCGGAAGCCTCTACTTTGTCTATGAGTGAGGTGAGACCGGATGGCGAAAAAAGGATATGTGGGTGTGGGCGGCGTGGCCAGGAAGCTCAAAAAGGGATATGTGGGCGTGGGCGGCGTGGCCCGCAGGCTCAAAAAGGGATACATCGGCGTGGGCGGCGTGGCCCGGCCCTGCTGGAGCGGGGGAGAGTTGTCCTACTACGGGACGGCTGCGACCTTGACAAATTCCATAGCGTATCATGCCGGAACATCAGTTGGGAACTACGCTTTATTTGGAGGCGGTTACTACCACCCGTCCGCTGCAACCTATTCTACAGTGAATGCCTACAGCAATGCTTTGACGAGAAGCACGCCAACTGCGCTAAGTACAGCGAGATGTCATCTCGCAGCGGCATCGGTCGGGAATTATGCCCTGTTTGGAGGCGGCCGGCCTGACAGCTCCGCGGTCGACGCATACAGCACCTCTCTGACCCGCAGCGTGCCGACGGCCCTGAGTCAGGCAAGAAGGCAGTTGAACGGGGCATCGGTTGGTAACTATGCGTTGTTTGGCGGTGGACTTTATTCCAATTCCGGCTACTCGAACGATGTGGACGCTTATAATGCATCGCTTACGAGAAGCCTTCCAAGCGCTCTGGGCGAGGCCAGGTACAATCTCGCAGCGGCGTCGGTCGGGAACTACGCCCTGTTCGCCGGGGGTGCGGCATATGACGACGGTGCATACAGCAGCAGTTATTTGGACGCCTATAATGCCTCACTGACGAAAACCAGCAAAAGCCTTGGCATGATTACCAGCCGCGGGGCATCGGCATCCGTAGGCAGCTACGCATTATTTGCGTCTGGGAGGGGAGCTAGCGTTCGATCCGTCAATACATCGCTCACGACTGCTGATATTGCGGACCTAAGCCGAGGAAGAAGGAATCCAGCAGGCGGCTCGGTGGGGGACTATGCCCTTTTCGCCGGAGGGTACGAGTCCGGATATCTGGGCGCCGTAGACGTTTATGACGCATCGCTTACCAAAACGGTGACAACTGATCTGAGTAAGGCGCGAGAAAGCGCAGAGTCCGCCAGAGCCGGAGACTTTCTCCTGTTTGGCGGCGGCATGATCAGCACCGGAAATTCCGCGGCGACCAACATCGTAGACGCCTACACAATTTAAATCATTTATTGAAGGAGGAATAGAAACATGAGCACAAGGTATCAGCTTTGGGACAAGGAGAGTCAGGTCATCACGCCCATTGGGGAGGTGCTGACGGCGGGGCAGTGGATGGAGCGGTATCCCGCGGCGGCGGCGATCCCCTACGTGCTGGCTGCCGGGGAGGTGAACGGGGCGTTCTGCACGCCCCTTGCCCAGATGAAGCAGATCTGCGCCCAGCAGGGGTGCGACTTCTCCGCCTGCGGGACCGACCAGGAGGTGCTGGACGCCATCGAAGCCTTCGAGGACGCGCAGAACGCCCCCGGCGAGGCGGTCTCCAACGAGGAACTGACGGCCACGAGCCTGGCGTCCATCGCCGCCAGCCTGGAATATCAGAACATGCTCACCCTGGACGATGCGGAGGTGGTATAACATGAGCTTTGAACGGATTCAGTATTATTACGAGGCGGGCCTGTGGAGCAAGCCGATGGTGAAGACGGCGGTGCGCAAGGGCGTCATCACCAGGGAGCAGTACCGGGACATCACCGGCGAGGACTACGCCTGATGATCGAGCTGAAGAACTGGCGTGTGCGGATGGAAGTAAGGGACCGGGAGCTCGGGTATGAGTCGGACCACCTGCACCGACGGCTGGAGATCGCCGTGGACCTGGACGCGGGGTGGGCGGTCAAGCTGGATATGGCCCTGGGGAAGGCAAAGAACGTGGTGGACCTGGAGCGGACCGGGGACGTGCTGTGGGTGGACCTCACGCGGGATATCCTGGCCTCCGACGGGCTGTACCGCTGTCAGCTCCGGGGCCTCAAAGGGGATACGGTGGCCCACAGCAACCAGTTTGAGCTGCTGGTGAGCGGGAGCATCAACGCTGCGGAGGCATTTCCGAGCGTCGAGCCCTCGGAGCTTGCCCAGATGGAGGCCAGGGTCACACAGGCCAAGGCCGACGCGGTGGCCGCCGCAGACCGGGCGGAAGCGGCGGCGGTCCACCCGCCCAAGCTGTCCGGGGATCAGACGTGGATGGTGTGGGACCTGGAGAGCGGGGCGTATCAGGATACCGGCGTCTACTCCGGCGGGGCGGCCCCCAACATTGGGCCCGACGGGAATTGGGTCGTCGGCGGCGTGGATACCGGCGTATCGGCGACGGGGCCCAGAGGAGAACAGGGACCTATCGGTCCCGCTGGTCCCCAGGGAGAGAAGGGAGATCCAGGAGAACAGGGACCAGCGGGGCCCAAGGGAGACACCGGGGAGCAAGGCCCGCAGGGGCCGAAGGGCGATACCGGTGCCCAGGGATTGCAAGGCCCAAAAGGAGACCAGGGGGAACCGGGCATCCAAGGCCCGCAGGGGCCCAAAGGTGACACCGGAGACACCGGCCCGCAGGGTCCCGCAGGTGCGGATGGCGTCGGCCTCCCCACCGTGACCGCAGAGGACAACGGCATGTATGCGGGCGTGGTGGACGGAGCGTGGGGCAAGGTGAGCGCGCCGGGTGGGGGCGGAGAGTGGACAGAGCTCTTGCGCAATGATGGGATCGTGCTCGATTCTGCCGGGGTAGGAAGTGTCCAACTTACGCTAACCCATCAGTTGAGCACATACAAAGAGATGATGTGCGCAGTGGAATGCCCAGCTAATACGAAACAATACCAGCCATCCAGCATTACGGTGGATGGGATACAAGTCGCTTTTTATCCGGGGGTTGTTCCTGCGAACACTATGAAGCAATATCTATTCCACGTTATATTATTTGGCGACGGGTCTTTTGCGGAATATTTGTCAACTGCCACAACTGATATTCTGTTTGGGGCATTCCTGGGGGCAACCACCGGAGGAACCCGGTACGGGAAAATAGGAGTTCCTACAGGACAGTTACGCATGGATTTTAATGCAGCAGACATAACCGGCACGGTAAAAGTTCGCATTTTGGCAAGATAGGGGGGAAGCACGTGAGGGTTTATGATAACGGCATCTACCGCGACGCCACAGCAGAAGAACTCGCGGAGCTGGAGGCCATGGGACAGGCCCAGCCCCCCATCTCGCCCACAGAGGCGGAACGGCTCTCCGCGCTGGAGGCGGCCATGCTTGAGCTGATGATGGGAGGGACGGGCGATGGTTGAGTTTATCCGCATCCAGTATCGTCTGGGCCGTCTGACGGCGGAGCAGGTGCGCTCCATGGCCCCGAAGTGGATCACTGCCGATCAGGCGGAAGAGATTATCCATATGTGACAGGCCAACTTGGCCGGAAAGGAAGTCAGCTATGAAGCATCTGTACGAGTACATCACGGTGGACGCAAGATGAACTATTATAACAGATCCACTGGGGATATGGCGCAGGGCCGGGACCCGAGCCAGAATCTGATTTTAGTCTACAAACGCAAGGAGCCCCATCCGAGCCCAGCGACAGCGGGTCGGATGGGGAGCGGATGAACGACGGAGCGGATGAGACCTGCCCGGGAGGGTGGGGCGAAGGATGCGAAGTCGGTGAGGATGACAAGAAGGAGAAACCAATGAGCGAAGCATACCAGGTGACGCCCTCGGTGGGCGTGAACATCCGCAGCGGCCCCGGAACGGGCTATTCCAAGGTCGGCGCTTACGCGCAGGGCACTGTGGTGACGGTCACGGCCACGCGGGACGGCTGGGGACAGACGGAGAAGGGCTGGGTCAGTCTGGACTATCTGGAGGCTGTGGAGGCCGCGCAGCGGGTCACGGACAACGGCCTGCGCATCCAGGCGCGGTACATCGACGCCGGGCGGAAGAACCGCCCGGGCGGCGTCAACCCGTGCGGCTACATTACCATCCATGAGACGGGCAACGCGGCCAGGGGCGCCGACGCGGCGGCCCATGGCTCCTACCTGAACAGCGCCGCCGGAGAGGCCGCTCTGGTAAGCTGGCACTACACGGTGGACGACCACGCTATTGTGCAGCATCTGCCCGACGGCGAGACGGCCTACCACGCGGGGGACGGCCCCAAGGGGACCGGCAACGCCCGGAGCATTGGGGTCGAGATCTGCGTCAACGCGGACGGCGACTTTGCCAAGGCCAGAGAAAACGCGGCCTCGCTGGTGCGGCTGCTGATGGAGGAGCACGGTATCCCCATCGGTCATGTGGTCCAGCACAATCACTGGAACGGCAAGGACTGTCCGTACACCATCCGGCACACAAGCGGGACCTGGGAGGCATTCCTGGCGTTGTGCGAGGGAGGGCCGTGTGCAAAGACGAACCGGCAGACGGTACAGGCGCGCTTCGGGCTGGCCGAGGAGACCATGGACTACCTGGAGGCGTACCGATACGGCGCGGACCTGCTGCAAAAGCTGGCCGCGGCAAACTAGGAGAGGAGTACTTATCATGACCAACAAGATCAGCGCGGGCACGATTGCCCGGACCGTTGTACTGCTGCTGGCCCTGGTCAACCAGGTGCTGAGCATGCTGGGCGTCCAGACCATCCCCATCGCGGACGAGGACGTCAACACCCTCATCGCCACCGGCTGGACCATCGCCGCCTCCCTGGCGGCGTGGTGGAAGAACAACAGCTTTACACAGGCCGCCCTTGCGGGGGACGCCCTGAAGGACGAAATCAGGGCCAGGGAGGAGTAAGCCATGGCGGAGGACATCGCGGTCAAGGTGGCCGAAATCGAGCAGCGGAGCAAATCGAACACCCACCGGCTGGACAAGGTGGAGGAGCGACAGGACAACCTGGACAAACTGGTGTCATCCGTGGAGGTGTTGGCGACACGGCAGGAGACGGTGGAGACCGACGTGAAGGAGATCAAGACCGACGTGAAGGCCCTCACCGAGAAGCCCGCCAAGCGCTGGGACAGTATCGTGGACAAGCTCATTTGGCTGGCCGTCTCGGGCGCTGTGGGATTCCTTGCGGCACAGATCGTGAGATAGTCGTAAAAAGGCCGGGGATTACTCCCCGGCCTCTCCCCTTTGTGCCCAGAGAATATCGCTTCTAAAGCGGTATATCATTCTCATTGTGATTGGAATATTCAGGACGGGCTGCGGCGGGGGAGGTAACCGGGCACCCTGCCGCCCTTCCTTCCTACTGATTAGAAACAGAAAGACTGGAGTTCGTTTCATAAAATATTTAAAAATTTTTACCCCAAATGCCTTACCATTTTCCTATGGGATGCGGTAGAAACGGCAAGGCCCGAAGGCAGGGACGCCTGTCAAAATATTGCTTGACTTCCCCATAACGCCATGGTATAATTCCAAATTGCGCAGGTGTATCCGCGCACGGTGGAAAACAAGGTGGAAAACCCCGCTTTCCATTGGGACATCTGAAACAGGGGGGATGACGGTTGCTGACCGAACTCAAAGCCGGACCCCGGGTGGTGGGTGCCAAACAGACCCGCCGTGCCCTTGCCGACGGGCGGGCCGTCCGGGTATTTCTGGCAGAGGATGCAGACCCGGGTGTGACGGACCCCATCGAGGTACTTTGCGCCGAACACGGCGTGCCCGTGGAGCGGATTTCCGCCACGCGGGAGCTGGGCCAGGCCTGTGGCATCGCTGTGGGAGCCGCCGTGGCGGCGCTGGTCCGCTAACTTTGGTTTTAACAGAATAATTCTACCATTATTTTGTTAAAATAATAAAATGAGAACTCGAGAAAGGAGGAACTATTTATGCCTACGTTTAATCAGCTCGTCCGGAAGGGCCGGGAGGCCGCGACTTATAAGTCCAATTCTCCCGCGATGCAGCATGGTCTGAACACCCTGAAGAACCGCGAGACCGACCTGCCTTCTCCTCAGAAGCGCGGCGTGTGCACCGCTGTTCGTACCTCTACTCCGAAGAAGCCGAACTCCGCGCTCCGTAAGATCGCCCGTGTGAAGCTCACCAACGGCTACGAGGTTACCGCTTATATCCCCGGTGTGGGGCACAACCTGCAGGAGCACTCCGTGGTCATGATCCGCGGCGGCCGTGTTAAGGACCTGCCCGGCGTGCGCTACCACATCATCCGCGGCACTCTGGATACCCAGGGCGTCAACGGG
>OFMJ01001220.1_pt1 | contig 20063 bp, 26 predicted proteins | sample 1541801 | NCBI WGS metagenome assembly OFMJ01 (sample SAMN04209234, study PRJEB22552) | human gut metagenome | biome: gut; material: feces | host: Homo sapiens | place: USA: Oklahoma
CTGGACATGTGGATGATCCTGACCTTGCGGAGAAGATGAAAGCCGAGGTGGAGGGCATTCTGCTGTGGGCTTTTGAGGGATTGCAGCGGCTGACCGCCAACAATTTCAAGTTTACCGAGAGCCAGCGCACAAAAGACAATCGGGAGGCCGTCAAACGAGATAACAACAATATCTTTGATTTTCTGGATTCAGACGGGTATATTCGCCGGAAAGCCGATATGTCTGCCAGCTCCAAAGAGCTGTATGAGGCATACCAGATTTACTGCACCGAAAATAATCTGCCCGCCCTGAAACCGCGCAGCTTCAGCGAAGCCCTGATTGCCTGTCAGAGCCGTTACAATCTGGAATACTGCAACAATGTGACCAATGCTGCCGGACGGCGAGTGCGTGGCTTTCTGGGAATCGAGGTACTGGTGAGAAACAATATGTCGGTGTTTTCCGGTGATTCGATGCGTACGTACGTACCGGAAGATGTGCCGGAGGAATGGCGGCGCTGAGCCTTGTACGTACGTACGCTTTGGTTGACCGTGTTCTTGCTTTTATAACAATCTAAGCAGTTGAAAAAGGAGAGAAAACGATGAGCAGACCTCAATATGCCATTCTCCGCTTTGCCAAGTACAAGGGGCCGGAGATCGGGAACATTGAAGCCCACAACGAACGCACCAAAGAGAAATACGCCAGTAATCCAGATGTGGACATCAGCAGGAGCAAGAACAATTTTCATCTGATCGAACCAAAAGGAAAATATCGTGCGGAAGCGGAGCGGCAGATCAAAGAAGTCGGTTGCCGTACCCGGTCAGATAGTGTTCGGGTAGTGGAAGCCCTGGTAACTGCCACACCGGAGTTCTTTCAGGGAAAGAAAAAATCTGAGATCAGTGCCTATTTTCAAGAGGCGCTGACCTTTCTCCAGCAAAACCAAGACCCCAAAACAATCATATCAGCTGTGGTGCATATGGACGAGAAAACGCCCCATATGCACCTTTCTTTTGTCCCTCTGACTGCGGATGGCAGGCTCAGCGCCAAGGAGATCGTGGGAAATAAGAAAAAGCTGACCCAGTGGCAGGACAAGTTCTGGGAACATATGGTGCGGAAATATCCCGACCTGGAGCGTGGGGAAAGTGCCAGCCAAACCGGACGTGACCACATCCCACCCAGAGTGTTCAAAGAGATGACCCGATTGACCAAGCAAAAAGCCAAGCTGGAGGAACTGTTGGCCGGCATTGGAGTCTTTAACGCAAAAAGCAGAGCTGCCGAGATTGCAGCTTTTATGGATAAGTATATCCCGGCTGTGGAGCGGATGTACAACCTCATGAAGAAATATCAGGTGGCATTTACGGAAACCACCGGGGAGAACAAAAAGCTGAAACAGGAGAATGCTCAGCTGGAGCAATCTCTGGAAAAAGCGACCCAGGAAAGCATTTTGAAGCAGCTGGCCGATGCCAAGCTGCAGCGGGACTATGCTGACGCCGTTGCTGTGCTGGATCGTATCCCAAAAGAAGTGCTGGTGGAGTACATGCACAAACCGGACAGGCGGAGGATAAATGCCTATGATAGATGAGTGGAACGGCTTCGCCGTTTTACTGGCAAATATGATCGAAAAATATGCTGGGGAGCTGGACTTAGATTCTTTGCCTGATCCGGTGTTTCCCGAGGATAAAATCACAAACCACATCACAGATAAAAATGTTTGCAAAGAAAACATTGAAACGCCAAAAGCAGCATGATACAATAATCGTGAGATAAGTGTCCAAACACATTTTCCAAGGGAAGAAATGCTTCCCTTGGAAAATACATAAGGAACTGTTGAGCAGTATAAGCGAGGAAGGACCATGGCGAAAGAAAAGATAAAAGTTTATACCTATACGCGAGTGTCTACCGCCATGCAGATTGACGGCTACTCGCTAGATGCCCAGAAATCCCGCATGAAAGCCTTTGCGGAATTCAATGATTATGAGATTGCTCACGAATATGAGGATGCGGGAAAATCCGGTAAATCGATTGAAGGCCGTACGCAATTTAACCAGATGATGGAGGACATTAAAACCGGCAAGGACGGCGTTTCCTTTGTTCTGGTATTCAAGCTGTCCCGTTTTGGTAGAAATGCGGCGGATGTCCTTTCCACCTTACAGGTCATGCAGGATTTTGGCGTCAACCTGATCTGCGTGGAGGATGGTATTGATTCCTCCAAAGATGCGGGCAAGCTGATGATTTCCGTCCTATCGGCAGTGGCGGAAATTGAGCGTGAAAACATCCGTGTCCAAACGATGGAAGGTCGTATCCAAAAGGCCAGAGAGGGCAAATGGAACGGCGGCTTTGCCCCCTACGGCTATAAACTGGTGGATGGCAAGCTGGAAATCAACGAAGAGGAAGCTCCGGCGATTCGCACCATCTATGAGCAGTATGTTACAACTGATTCCGGCGCAAATGGGATCGCAAAATATCTTGAAAATCATGGGATCAGCAAAGTCCAGCGCCAGAACGGGAAAAATCCTCTTTTTGATGCTCGTCTGATCCGCATGATTCTGAAAAATCCGGTTTACTGCGGCAAGATTGCGTATGGCAGGCGAAAAACCGAAAAGGTGCATGGAACCAGAAACGAGTACCGTTTGGTAGAACAAGAAAACTTTTTGTTGGTGGATGGTCTGCATGAGGCCATTATCCCGGAGGATGTATGGCAGGCAGCGCAGGTCAAGTTGGCTGCTCAAGCCAAACAGTATGAACACGTCAACAAAGGGAAAAACGAATGCACTCACCTGTTGTCCGGCATCGTAAAATGTCCCGTATGCGGTGTTGGAATGTACGGTAATAAGTGCGTGAAACGGAAAGCAGACGGCAGCAAATACAAGGATTTCTACTACTATGGCTGCAAACATCGCTCTATGACCCGTGGGCATAAATGCGATTACAAGAAGCAAATTCGGAAAGAGCTGCTGGACGATGCTGTGGCGGAGGTAATCTGTAAGCTAGTCAGCAATCCCAAATTTGCGGCGATGATGCAGGAAAAGATCAACATGAAAGTCGATACCACGGCGATTGAGCAGGAAATCAGCAACTATGAAAAGCAGCTTCGTCAGGTTTATTCCACCAAATCCAAGCTAATTGATGAAATCGACTCTCTCGACCCAGACGACCGGCATTACAGCAGGCGGAAATCAGACCTTGATGATCGGCTCTATGGGATGTATGATAAGATTGAAGAATTAGAATCTCTGCTGATTGCAGCCAGAGCTAAGAAACAGGCTATTGAGGCAGAAAAGCTGACCGGTGATAATATCTACAAGGTTCTAATCTACTTCGATCAACTCTATGGAAAGATGAACGACAGAGAGAAACGGCAGCTGATTGAGGAACTGATCTCTGAAATTCAGATTTACCCGGAGCGTCAGCCCAATGGCCAGTGGCTGAAATCCATCAAGTTCCGGTTGCCTATCATCGAGGAAGATATGAATATTAGTTTGGACAACGAACAGCAAGTTGAGTGCGTGATAATGATGCAGTATTGTGGAAAAGAGAAGAAAAAGTAGGGTTTGACCACAAGATGTTGTGGTTTGAGGGCAAAAATTAGGCTGAAAAATGGCTAGTTTTTGCCCGATTTTTTTGCCCATTTTTAAAGATGCATAGGGGTAAAAAAGTGGTTTTGGGAGTGATTTGGAGAAAAAACGCAGGAGGGAGTGGTAAGCAAAGTTAAAAATGAATATGGGTAGGAATGAACGCGAGGCGGTACTTATTTTAGAAATGAAATAGGTGCCGCCTTATTTTTTTGGAGGTGGAGATGTCAAAATTATTTTGTGTAAGTCCCGGACTTCGTGTACTGGAAAGACAGATGCAGCAGCCGCCGGGTTACAGACCGAGAGGATATGGTATCTGTGTGATGGATGAGGTGGAGTGGAAAAGCCGGGGAAATTATTCTGAGATTGTGGATTGTGTTATCAGCAGAATGCAGTTAGAGCATCTGAAGAAAAGAGTGGATGAAATCTTTTGTGAAATTGATAAGGAGATGATATTCCGTAACCTAAAGCACAGAAAAGATTTTTATTCTCTGTTAATGGGAAAGAGGGCAAAGACCTTGCAGTATGCACCGGGATATGCTGCCGCAGTCTTTTTGTTGTCTGCCGATGAGGAATTATGGGATAAGGTCTGCAAAAATGTTTTGGATACCGGGATTTACTTTGACAGGGTAAGGCTTGGTGGCGTGACACTGGAGCAGTATATTTTATTCCATGCGGCCAAAGATGTTTATAACGGAACCAAGCATATCCGCTTATCGGAACTGACAGACCGAGATTTGATAGCAGACGAGATACTAAGGCTCATCGTGAATGCTTTTGTGATTGAAAAATGTGGAGTGGATATTGTAAAGCAGGAGGTGTGGAATGCGGATTAAGGTATTAAGCGGTGGAAGAAAAGGTATCGAACTGCCCTTGTCAGATGCGGAATTAAATTTCCAGATGAAAAGAATCGGCATTGAAGATACCGTTCCCATGTGTAGGCTGGTGGAAGTATTAGAGAAAGATAATCCTCTTTGTAAATTCGAGGGGCAGACCGTAAACATGGATGAGGTAAATTTCTTTGCTAAGAGGATGGATAGTCTGACGGAATATGAAAGAAAAGTTTTGTCAGCGTATGCCGATGATTACGGTGTAGGAACTATGCAGGATTTGATTAACCTGACCTTTAGTATGAAGGGGCTTTCATTGATTACGGATTTTTCAGATGCCAGAGAGGTAGGGGTACGCCTTTACATGGATGAGTTTTTGGCAATGTCAGAAGAGGAAAAACAGCAGACTAACTTCATACAGTTTGCAGAAAAGACCTTTAAAGAAAGCCGTGTGGAAGTCTTACCTTATGGAGTATTTGTGGAGCATGGTTTTGAAATGCAGGAAGTATACAACGGAAAAACCTTTCCGGAATACTTTGCCTCTGATGAAATCGTGGCAGCTATCGAGGTGCAGAACAAAGCAGGAGATACCGAATATTTATATCTGCCAACCGATATCTGCTCCATGAATAAGGTAAAAGAGAGGTTGCAGGTCATGGACTTCTGGGAAATGGAGGTTACGGATGTACATAACCTGCGCCTGCCGGATATCCTCGTGCCGATGCCGGAAGACATTGATTGTGTGGAAGCACTGACCTTGTTTAATGAAATGTGCCAGGCGGTAAAACGGTTTGATGAAGTACAGATGACACAGCTCGCAATGGTGGTGGAATTTACCGGGTTCAGTAGCTTTACGGAGGTAACAAGCATTGCAAATCTGCTTGGGGAATTTGAAGTGAATCCTTTCGTACATAACGATGAAGAGTATGGAAAGTACATGGTGGAGGAGTCCGGGTTATTCGATGTGGACGAGTTATTGCTCCCTCATATAAATTACGCTGCCTTTGCCGCAGACAAAAGGCAGGGGACACTTGTAAAAAGTGGTTATGTGGAAAATGGCTTTGTGGGAGCCACCAGAGAACTTTCGGAGTACCAGCAGTACAATGGAGAGTTTGCCGATCCGTTGGAAATTGATGAAGGCTGCTATGAAACATTTAAACTTTATAGTCCGCTGACAGCAAACTTATATGAGGATGGCTGTGAGCAGGGAAACCTATATCGCAGTGACCTGACGCCGTATGCAGAAGAGATTGCAGAGGCTATTGAAAATGAATACTGTGTGGGAGAAGAACCAAGAGGGCTCATGCATTACTTTGACCGAAGTCTGGTGGTGGCAGCAAAAGTCATGTCGGCACATCCCAAGGTAGAAATTGTGGATGGAGAATTGTATGGTGTGCTGGAGTGTAAAATTGCGGAACCTCTGACCGAGCATGACGTTGAAGTATTGAAAGAATACTGGACCGGGCAGATGAGTGATGGCTGGGGCGAAGGCTTTGAACAGCATCCGATTTCAGTGGAAGACGGAGAAATCTATGTGAGTTTCTGGAACAGTGAGAAGTTTTGGAATGTCATGACCGAGGAAGAACTGATGGGAGGACAGGTACAGGGAATGAATATGTCCTGTTAAAAATATTGTGCTGGATATATTGAGAAGTCTGTAGTATTGTGCGTCCTGACAAAACGGAAGGAGGAACAGGACTATGGAGGGAAGAGAAGATATTTTTTATCAGTTTTTTCAGGAACTTGTTGAAAGTTACCGGCATGATATTTTACAGCGTGAGGATGCAAAGGAACTGGCACAGAAAGAGATTGCATTGTGGAAAGAGGTGCATGAAAAATTTGGTGGGGCAAATTCCAAAGAGCATAAACTGATTTCAGAGCTGGTAGGATGCATTCTTGACATAAGCTGTATCAAGCAGGAGCAATTATACTTACAGGGTGTCAAGGATGGAATCAGATTGAAAAAGAGAATCAAGGAAATTGAGGAAGGAGAATCATGTTAAAAAGAGAAGAGATTGAGTATATTAAGCAGAAGTATCCCAAAGGCACGCCTATTCATCTTTACAGCATGGCAGGAGAAACTACAGTGCCACCGGGCAGTCGGGGTATCGTTGACCATGTGGATGATATCGGGCAAATCCATATGAAGTGGGAGAACGGAAGCTGTCTTGCGTTAAATGTAGAGGAAGACCGCTTCGACATTATTACCGAACAGGATAAAATCTCAGAAAAGAAAGAGCAGGAGTTTATTGACAAGGTAAATGAAATCTTGGGCAAGACAGACTTCCTGCTCTTAAATATGTCCTGCAACAGTGAAAATACATCCTATGCTGCAGAAAAACTGCTTGCCATGCATCAGGCATTCGAGGAAGTGTATGGCGAAGGATATGTGGAAGAAAAGTATGGAATGGTTACGATGCCTGCGGTGGTAAGAGGAAGGGAATCCGGCATACAGGCTCTTGCATTGGTAACACTGGACTTGGAATCATCAGGAGAGCATTGGGGAACTACCTTTTTATCACCGGGAGGTCCATTGGTACAGGGACATGCTGAATTAACAGAGGAACAGAAGCGTGCCATCAAAGAGTATTACATCCCCTACGATTATTGGTACACTCCCCTTGTGGAACGTGACCATCATGTAAACTTTACGGATATGCCGGAGTCCGTTGCAGATATCCGCAGGCTGGTGGATGAATATTTGGTTGCCGGACAGTCTCAGACGATGGAGGGACCAAAGTAAAGGAGGGCAGAATGTAATTGAATAGTATCATCAGTTGGGTAGGCGGTAAGAAGGCACTCCGTGACTTGATTTATTTACGCATGCCCAAGTCTTATGACCGCTACATAGAAGTATTTGGCGGAGGCGGCTGGGTATTGTTTGGAAAGCCGCCGGATAAATGTATGGAGGTTTACAACGATTTTAATTCCAATCTTGCAAACCTCTTTTATTGTGTCAAGGAAAGACCAATGGCTCTGTTAAAGGAGTTATCGTTCCTGCCTTTAAACTCAAGAGATGAGTTTGTGACTCTGCGAAAGTTTTTGTCGATGGAAGAATTTAAAAGCGAACATCTGGCAGAGGAACTGGAGATAGCAACTCATTTTCTGAAAGAGCCGGAGGCAACGGAAATTTGTGACATCCTTAAAGAACGTGCAGTGGTTGGGGATGTAAAACGGGCGGCGGCCTTTTATAAGATTATCCGCTACAGCTATGGAAGTGGATGCACCTCTTATGGCTGCCAGCCATTTGATATCCGAAAGACCTTTACCATTCTCTGGGAGGCAAACCGAAGATTAAAAGATACCGTGATTGAAAATAAAGATTTTGAGGCACTCATCCGTCAGTATGATAGACCGAATGCCTTTTTTTATTGCGATCCGCCGTATTTTGAAACAGAAGGACATTATGAAGTAGTGTTCCGCAAAGAAGACCATGTAAGGCTCCGTGATACGCTGGCAGGTATTGAGGGTAAATTTATGGTCTCTTACAATGACTGCGAGTATATCAGGGAATTATATCAGGACTTTCAGATAGAAGCGGTGACACGAATCAACAATCTGGCACAGCGCTATGACAATGGAAGTGAGTTTCCGGAGGTGCTGATAGCCAACTATGACATGGAAGAAAGAAGAAAGAGCCTGCCAATGCAGATGAATCTGTTTGAAATGTTTGACGAGCAGAAGACTTCTGTGTGGCATGGCAGTAGCAGGAAGGAGGACGAAAATGGTTCAGTTAGTGGAGATAACAGGAGTGCTGAATGAGAAAGGCTGTATTGAAATTCCCGCTGTACTGCTTGCACAGACAGGAATACATACTGGAGAGGAGGTAAATCTGATTTATCTTGCTGCAGGGGAGAAGGATTATCGGAATGAATCAAGGGAATTTATGTTAAGGAGAGCAGGGGAAAATCCGTTGGAGGAGCTGCAGAGAGGGGAAACAGAGTTGAAACTGCCGCCACAGTTGCTTGCAGATGCAAATATTCCCTTGGATGCAGACTTGGATATTGTCTGCTTGGATAGAAAGATTGTCATTCTGCCTACAGAGGATGTGGAGTCAGAGCAGGTTCCGGTGGAACTGTTGGATATTTGTGCGGAGCTTGGTATTCCCAGAGAAAAAGTAAACATTGTGTTGCGTATGACCGAGGAGGGAAGCGATGAAAAAGCCGGTGTATAAATTGTTGGATGAAAAGGGCAGAGTGCTGATACCTCTTGAAATGCGACAGAAAGCGGAGATAGAGAAAGGGGATATCTTAAAGGTTTCCATAAACTCCGGGAAGATTGTCATATCCAAAGTAGACATTTTAGAGGTAGGAAAGCAGGATGCAGAAGCTGTGGAGGCTTATGTACATGCAGCCGTAAAGACCATGAGCTATGAAAAGCAGGTGGCACTTGCTGCGAGAATTTTGAAACTTGCACAGCAGGAAGGAGGAACGGATTGCTAAAGAGTAAATACAAGGCCTTTGAAATTCAGGATGACAAGGTCAGTGAAACGCTGGTGGAGGGAAATCTGATAGCCATTGCAGATTTCATTAAAAGCTGTAAGGAAGGGAGCATTATCACAATCCACACGTTAGAGGGAGAGCCGTTTTTAATTGGGCTGTCGAAATTATTTCTGTATTGCGAAGACAATGCGTTTCTGAATAATCAGTTGATACCATATCTTCGTGGGATATGAATGGAGAAGCAGTATGAAAAACATATATTTTCGTGATGGAATCCTTATCTACTATGGAAATCCGGCAGGTTATCTGTCAGAGGGAAAAGTAGTGCTGGATTCCATTTTTGATAAAGAGGAAATCATTGCTTACCTGTCCGGGAAAGAAAATCTGGCAGTGGAGATAAGGTCAGGAGTCTATGACCGTCTGTCGGAGGGTGGAGGGATGGAAGTGACAGTGGAAGCAGCCAAAGGAAGGAGGATAAGAATCTATCAGCTTAAACAGGACAGTCCTTTCATGATGCGGTTTATCAGTCTGGCAGAAAGGGAAAAAAGAGGCTTTGAAAAACCACAGCAGAAAGAATATGCGCTTGTTTATGAGGGAGAGGTAGATACCTTTAGTCTGGAAGATGTCTGGGAGAAGTTTGGCAGAAGGATGCCAAGAGACTTTGAAGGACATGCATTATCCATATCCGATGTGGTGGAGTTTTCAGATGAGAAGGCAAGCCGCTACTTTTATGTAGAGCCGAAAGGCTTTGCGGAAATTGTATTTTAATCAGAATAGCCGGGAGGCGGAAAGGAAGAATATGGCAGGAAAAGGAACAAAAAACAATCAGCAGAATGTACAGGGCGAAGCACAGTCCGAACAGGCAAAGCAGACACAGCCTCTTGATTTTGATGTGCGCATTCAGTCTATCAAACCCAGCGATGCAATCAAAGGCACAGCAAGTGTGAACATTAACGGAGCCTTTGCCATCAGGGGAGTCAAGATTATTGAAGGGACAAATGGATTATTTGTATCCATGCCCAGCTACAAGGTAGGAAACGATTACAAGGATATCTGTTTCCCTATCACACCGGAATGCAGAAAGCAGTTAAACGATGCGGTTCTTGGTGCCTATGAGCAGGCACTCACACAGAGCCAGAACAGTATGGCAAAGCATCATGAAATGCAGCAGGCGCCGGAAGGTCAGGCAATGGACATGACCGGAATGTAATGTAACTTAAGTCAGGAAACAAAATAAAAATCAAACAATTATGGAGGAAGAATCAATGAGAAAGATGATGAATAAGGTAGCAGGCAACATGAAGGTAACAGCAGCAAAGGCTGTAAATCTGTTGAAGGATAAGAAGGGAGAGAACTATGTGGATACCGCAGTTAAGATTTTGATTGCGGTGGTAATCGGCGCCCTTTTGCTTGCAGGTTTGTATGCTCTCTTCGGAGATGTGGTAATGCCTACCCTTACCAGAAGAATTCAGGAAATGTTTAACTACGCAGGCTAAAGTATGAGAAGAAGTTCTAATTGCTTTAGCAATTTTTGCTTGCACCAGAGGGTGCTTCGCAAAGAACTTCTATGTCTCATACTGAAAAATGCCAAAGAACAGGCATTTTTCCAAGTCGAAAGAAAATGATAAAAATGGAGGAAGAAGATATGCCTAGAGGAACAACTACACAGGTAAATACCGACAACGCAGAGAATATGGAGAACACAGAACATCAGGTACCCTTTGAGGTTACCATTACAGAGCATAACCCGGAGAGAGGTGTGCTTGCCACAGCGGATGTGAAGGTGGGGAACATGATGACTATCCGTAATGTGAAAATTAAGGAGGATGACTATGGTCTTACCGTAACCATGCCCCGAACCAAGATGCCTCATACGGAGCAGTATAAGGACTCTGTATATTTTGCGGACAAGTCCATGAAGCAGCAGTTTGATCAGGCGGTGGAGAAAGCCTATCAGGATAATATTCTTACACCGGTGTTGGATGTGGACGAGCCGGAAGAAGACATGGATATGGAAGAAGCTCCCGGCATGAGCATGGGAATGTAGGGGATGTTATCAGTGGTCAGGCTCACTTTCTTTTTTACTGTTCTGTTGTTGGCGGCAATCCTTGATATCAGAAAGAGAGAGATTCCGGATTGGATACCGCTGTTACTTATGGGAGTGAGTCTGATACCACCGGAGTCTGTGCAGTTAGCAGGACTCTTGGTGGCGTTGCCGCTTTTGATTGTTGGCGTAACAGCAGGTGGCATCGGAGGAGGCGATATCAAATTAGTAGGTGCCTGCGGATTGGTGCTTGGGTTTGGGAGAACTCTTATGGGACTTATCACAGGACTTCTGCTATTACTTATCTTTCATGCTGCAGGACAGTGTGTAAAAAGAATTAGAAAAGAGAATAGAGGAGCAGGGAAGGAGCAGGCATATCCGCTTGTTCCTTTCTTACTGTTTGGAATGCTTATAGGCATTCAGATTGGAGGTTAGTTGTGAAAAAGAAATTAGTAGTAGTGGGTATTCTGGCAGCCATTGCAGGTGTGGTGGCTGCGGTATTTAAGAACCGCAAAAAATATACAAAGGTAAGAACAAATTATTAGGAGGAAACGTGGAATGAAATTATTTAAAAACAGAACTGTGCTGGGGATTTTCTGCATTGCAGTGTCATTGATTATCTGCTTTGCCATTACACCCCTTATCAATGCGGGTTTATCCAAGAAGGTTACTATTGTCCGTTTCAACCAGCAGGTAAATGAGGGCGAAGAGATTAAAAGAAACATGGTGAATGAGGTAGAGGTAGGAAATCATAACCTGCCGGAGAACGTGATAAGAAATATTGCAGATGTGGAAGGAAAGTATCTGACTACAACTGTGTATGCAGGAGATTACATTCTCACGGATAAGATTTCTGAGGAACCTGCCGCAGAGAATAAATACCTTTACAGCTTAAATGGGGAAAAGCAGGCCATGTCCATTACCATCAATACTTTTGCAGAAGGATTATCCGGCAAATTAAAGAGTGGGGATATTGTATCCGTCATTGCACCGGACTATCTGGGCAGTGGAGAGACTGTTATCCCGGCAGAGTTGAAATATGTTGAGGTTATCGCAGTGACAGCCAAGTCCGGCTATGATGCCAACACCGGGGAGCAAATGACAGAGGAGGAAGAAAAAGAACTTCCGTCCACGGTAACCATTCTGGTAAGACCGGAACAGAGCAGACTCCTCGCCAGATTAGAAGCCGAGGGAGAAATTCATTTGTCCTTAGTGTTCCGTGGAGATGCAGATAAGGCATCGGAATTTATCAAAGCACAGGATCAGGTGCTGGATGAGATGATAGCAGAGGAAGAAGCAGCCATGCAGGAGGGAGAGGAATCCGAAACGGAAGACGGTCAGCCTGTTATGAATGCAGACAGTCAGGAAATTACAGAGGAAGAAGAAACAACTACAGATGGGGAGGAATAGAACGTGAACTTTAAACAGAACTCTCTGTTTACGAGAAATACAGGATATGATGAAGAACAGCCGGATGTACAGGGTGGTGTACTTGCTGTATGGGGAAGTCCATCCTCCGGCAAGACCACAGTTTCCGTAAAACTGGCAGATTATCTTGCCAGAAAAAAGAAAAATGTATTGTTAATCTTTGCGGATATGACTACGCCCCCTCTGCCTTGTATTTGTGCAGCCGGGGATTTGGAAGGAGAAAAGTCCTTGGGCAGTATCCTTGCTGCCACCCATGTAACAGAAAATCTGATTAAGAAAAACTGTATGTTCTACAGAAAGAATGATTATTTGAGCATGGTAGGGATGTTAAAAGGTGAGAACGTGTTCACCTATCCGCCATATGACCAGATGCAGGCTGCGGAACTGATTGAGCAGGCAAGAGAGGTGGCTCCCTTTGTCATTATTGATTGCGGAAGCACCATTGCTTCGGATGTGTTGTCAGCGGTGGCACTGATGGAAGCAGATACCGTGCTTAGACTTGTAAACTGTGATTTAAAGTCCATCAGTTACTTATCTTCACAGTTACCACTATTACGTGACAACAAATGGGATGCGGACAAGCAGCTTAAGGTGGCTTCTAATGTAAAACAGCAGGAGGCAAGCAGCCATATGGAACAGGTGCTTGGCGCTGTTTCTTTTCAGATTCCCCACAGCAGGGAAGTGGAAACACAGTATCTGGAGGGGGATATGCTGGCAGAACTTGGACTAAAGGAGAGCAGGGCATTTCGGAAAGAGATTGAAAAAATCAGCAGGGAGGTGTTCGGTGTATGATGGGAAATAATCAGAATTTATTTTTTTCCCCGGAGGAAAAAGGCAGGGCATTCTCCGATGTGTTAAAGGAAGTGCAGGAATATATCTCCAGCAAGTATTCCACCCTCATGGTGGAAGGCGGGAACGATGAGGTAAAACAGCAGGTCAAAAGATACATAGCGAAGTACATTGCTGATTACCGCATCACTGTAAAGGGAAAGACAAGAGAAGAATTAATCGATGACCTTTACACAGAAATGGCGGAGTTTTCCTTTTTAACCAAGTACATATTCGGAACAGGCATTGAAGAAATCGATATCAACTCATGGAGGGATATTGAGGTACAGTACAGCGATGGCAGATGTGAGAAGATGGAGGAACACTTTGAGTCTCCGGAGCATGCCATTAATGTCATCCGAAGAATGCTCCATGTGTCCGGCATGGTGCTTGACAATGCATCCCCGGCTGTTCTTGGGCATTTGAGTAAAAATATCCGTATTGCTGTATTAAAAACACCCCTTGTGGATGAGGATGTGGGTATTGCAGCTTCCATCCGAATTGTAAATCCCCAGAGCCTCAAAAAAAGTGACTTTGTAGATGGAGGAACTGCTACGGATGAAATGCTGGACTTTCTGGCAGAGTGTCTGCGTTATGGTATCAGCATCTGTGTGGCAGGTGCCACAAGTTCCGGCAAGACCACACTGGCAGGGTGGCTTCTTACCACCATTCCCGATAACAAGCGTATCTTTACCATTGAAAACGGAAGCAGGGAGCTGGCTCTGGTAAGGGAAAAGGATGGAAAGGTAGTAAACAGTGTTATTCATACCCTGACCAGATTCAGCGAAAATGAAAAGCAGAACATTGACCAGGATATGCTCCTTGATATGGCTTTACGTTTCAACCCGGAGATTATCTGTGTGGGAGAGATGAGAAGCTCGGAAGCATATACCGCGCAGGAGTCTGCAAGAACCGGGCATACGGTGCTTACCACTATTCACAGTAACAGTTGTGAATCTACCTACAGCCGAATGAGAACCCTGTGTAAGAGAAAATATGATATGGATGATGAGGTGCTGATGGACTTGGTAACCGAGGCATTTCCCATCGTAGTGTTTACCAAGCAGCTTGAGAACAAGAAAAGAAGGCTGATGGAAATCATGGAGTGCGAGATTACCCCGGACGGAAAGAGACATTTTAATTCCCTGTTCCGCTATGAGATTACGGAAAACCGGGTGGAAGGTGATAAATTCATTATCAATGGTACCCATAAAAAGATATGTGGTATTTCGGAGAGCCTGAAAAAGAGGTTTCTTGAAAACGGAATGCCAAAGGAGGTATTAAACCGTATTACAGGGGGAGGTGAGAGGGCATGATAGCAATACAGGTAGTAGCATGTATCGGTGTCATTATCGGGTGTTTTCTGCTGTTTGGCATCAGCCTGACGGATTTCACCGGTAATATTTTCACAAAACTTCTGGACGGACCCAAAGGCATCCGTGAGGAGATTTTAGAACAGACACAGAGAAAGAAAAAGTCCTTTTTCCGCAGGGAAATCGAAGAGGTGCAGAGCATCTTAAAAGCAACGGACAGAGTGCATACCTTCCCAATGCTGTGTACGGTATCCCTGCTTTTGTTTGCTGCAGGAGCCGCAGGTGCAGCCATGCTTGGCAATTTCTTTTTAGTGCCGGTGTTAGCGGTAGGATTTATGTTCCTGCCTTTCTGGTATATCAAGCTGACCGCATCCCATTTCAAAAAGGATGTGTCTGCGGAACTGGAAACCGCGCTATCCATCATTACCACAGCCTACCTTAGAAGTGAGGATATTTTAACTTCGGTGGAGGAAAATCTGGAGTATTTAAATCCGCCGGTAAAGAACATCTTTCAGGATTTTGTGTCAAGAATCCGTCTGATTGATCCGGACTTGGAGGCGGCACTGGATGAACTTAGAACAAGGATATCCGATGATGTGTTTAAAGAGTGGGTGGATGCCTTGAAAGCCTGCCTGTATGACAGGTCGTTAAAGACAACACTGACACCCATTGTGGCCAAGTTGTCCGATATGCGTATTGTAAATGCGGAACTGGAGTACATGGTTATGGAGCCGAGAAAGGAATTCATCACAATGGTTGTGCTGGTTGTGGGTAACATTCCCCTTTTGTATTTTTTAAATCAGGACTGGTATCATACGCTGATGCACACGGTAGTGGGGCAGATAATGCTTAGTATTGCAGGCATTATTATATTTGTATCCACAGCCCATGTAATCAGATTAACAAAACCGATAGAGTACAGGTCGTAGAAAGGAGGCAGTATGAATCTGATATTATTTTGTGTGTTTTTGACCTTTTCTGTAGGTCTCTTTCTGCTGCTTGCCGGACTTTTACGTCTGCCGACCTTAAAGACCAGCAAGGTCATGATGGATACGGGTAGGGAAGGAAAGAAGCTGTCGAAGACAATGGATGCGTTATTTTTGGATGGAGCAGTTAAACTGTCACCTTATATCCGAATCAATGATTACAAAAGAAGCCGTATGAACAGCGTATTGAAGGCATCGGGAATGGGGATGACACCGGAGGTTTACACAGCCTATGCGTATATCAAGGCAGGAAGTGTTTTTCTCTTAATCATTCCGGCAGTCTATATCTTTCCGCTGGCTGCTTTGTTTGTGATACTGTTAGGAATTATGGTGTACTACAAGGAAATTCAGAAAGCCGATGAAATGCTTCGGGAGAAAAGGGAGCAGATAGAGGAGGAATTATACCGTTTTGTATCCACCATCACACAGGAACTGAAAAACAGCAGGGATGTGCTTTCCATGCTGGAGCATTACAAGGAAAATGCAGGTGCAGCCTTTCGGAAGGAACTGGATATTGTGTGTGCGGACATGCGCTCCAGCAGCTACGAGGCAGCCTTAACCCGTTTTGAGGCAAGACTCAATTCCCCACAGTTATCGGATGTGGTCAGGGGACTCATCGGTGTTTTAAGAGGAGATGACGGAGCCGTGTACTTCCAGATGTTAACCCATGACTTTAAACAGGCGGAGCTTCAGAGACTGAAAGCAAAGGCAGCCAAGATACCACCCAAAATCAGGGTGTATTCTTTTGCCATGCTGATGTGTTTTCTGGCAACCTACTTCGCCATCATCATCTACGAGATTATCAAGTCGATGGGTACGCTATTTTAGGAGGTGCGCATGAAACAGATAAGAAAGATACTTTGTGATAAAAAGGGAGAGGGATATATTGATGTGGCAGTTATGGTGCTTTGCATTATGTTAGTCATTGCTCTTGGAGTTAGGCTGTTTCCCATCTTTATCACAAAGATGCAGGTAGACAATTTTGCAGATGAGCTGGTAAGGGAGGCCGAAATCAGCGGAAGGGTAGGAAGTGAAACCTCAAACAGACAGAGGGTGTTGGAAGAAAGAACCGGTATTCATCCAACCGTGCAGTGGTCGAGTACCGGGAATCTGCAATTAAATGAAGAGGTAACAGTGACGGTTACCATACAAAAGGACTTGGGGCTGTTCGGGAATTTTGGTTCGTTCCCGATAACCATCCGGGCAAGAGCCTCCGGCAAAAGTGAGGTGTATTGGAAGTGAGAAAATATATAAAACGAACAATAGACCTGTTAAAAGACCGCAGGGGAAATATGTTTCCCTTGGTGGTAGCAGTTACCATATGCATGCTGTTAATCATTCTCGGAGTATCTGAGTATATGCGTCTTGTGATTACAGCCGCAGGCATTAAAGATGCGATGGAATCGGCAGTAATATCCACCGTCAATGACAATTATAACGAGGTTTACCACAGTGTAAGGGAAGGATATGCCGCAGGATACGAGCCGGATGGAGAAGCGTTCTCAGCATCCGTAGACTATGGAGATATCTATGGGAGAATGAGTTTTCTGCTGGGACTGGAGGAGGACGGAAATGGGTATGTGCGGATAAATAACGGCGGAGAGCAGGAATACCGCTTAAGCAACCTATCCGTATCCATACCAAATAATGCCCTTGGAGCAGGTGGTGGTTCTTATTATGCAGATGCCAGTATACGGCTGGAAGTGCCGATGCGGTTTGCAGGGAAAATCATCACAAATATGTCAATAAATCTAAAGGTACGGGCAGCGTATACCGAGAAATTTTAGTAAGATGTTACAGATATCATGCAACTTATTACATTTTGATAGACTTTCACAAAGTTGTGTGATAGGTTGTGGTTTGAACGCATAACAAGCTGCGAAGCAGCATGCGTTCATGAGCAAGTAGCGAAGCGGATTGCGAATGTCCGCTTTACGAAAGAAACTTGAAAAATTACATACAGGAGGGATTGCCATGAAAGATAAGACAAAGAAAACACTTATTATTACAGGACTTGCAGCCGTGTGCATTTTAGCGGTCTTCGGAATCAGCAGGGTTCTTTATAAAGAGCCGGTGCAGACCTTGCCGGAGGAGAGCAAAGTCAAGGATGAGGTGGAGATTGTGGTAGATACAGACGAAACCGTGCAGGTGCAGGAAGAAGCGGAAAGCATAGAGGAAACAAAAGAGTTAGTCATCGAAGCAGAAGCAGAAAATACGGTAGACAGCGGTACACAGGAAATCCAGCCGGACCCGGAAAAGACAGAAGAGGAAAAACCGGAAGAGCCGCCAGCAGTAACCGATGATACGGACATCACGAATCCGGATACCAAGCCTGTCTATGATGAGGAGCCGGAAGAAAAGCCGGAGGATACCACACCGCCTGCGGATGACACACCGAAAACCGGAGATGACAAAGATGGAATGGTATATGTGGAAGGCTTTGGATGGCTGCCGGATGAGGGTGCAGGTTCGGGAACGAATGCAGATGACATGTATGAGAACGGAAATAGGGTAGGTATCATGGATTAATGATACGGAGAAAGGCACAGTAAAAGGCTGTGCTTTTTTCATGCACTGGGCCACTTGCAACAGCAGGTGGCTCGTTGCATTTGAAGGGAGGCAACATGAAACGATTTAAACTATGGGTTCTGACTTTTCTGTTAATCGTATCCACACTGGCACCCATGACGGTGCATGCCGAAGGAGAGGGAAACATTGACAACGGTGGTGGAGGATTAGGGGAAGGAACGGACACAAACTATTGGAACACAGGAGACGAAGGAGTCAGAGTTACTGTGGTAAGTGCAAGTGATGGAAGTGCGGTAACTGCATCCATTGATTTGACAAATCGAAATCCAAGCGATATTAAGGTGCATTTTGGAAAGGTATGCAAATCTGATTACAGAGGCGGTGCAGGTCTTTCTGCAAAAGTAGGAGGGTATGATTATTATGTTCCTGCACAGTCCCTGCCTAAAATTATTCCCACATCATCAGGAAGTGCAAGCCTAGCCGCGATTAAAAGTTATTTTACGGACGAGCAGGTCATCAGAAGCATTGCAGGATATGTGGGGATGGACTACGACACCTTGATAGGTGGAGATTATAAGTTGCTTTTGGAGCCTATTGCCTATGTGACTTTTGAAGGAGTGCGAACAGCCTTTACCGCAACGGAGGCCGCTATGTATAACCAAGTCAGGGGTGGCATGGTAAGAAAGAAACTAACCTCGCTGACGCATAAAAACCTCCCACTTGCCATGTTCCTTGAAACATCCGATTTGGGATACCCTGCTTGGAGTGGCGGGAAAAACCAGAAGGTATCCGATGATGAGATTATCGGTTCGTTAGGACTTGGTATTGTGCGTTTTAATGAGGTGATTACACCGGAAGTGATAGCGGCAGATTATGAGTACCGGGTAAATACCGATGTGGTCACAGCCGTAACGGTCAGCGGAGGACAGAGCGATCCCGACCATCCCGTGAGTGTGACTTTTCGTATTCTCGGAAGGAGTTACACCGTAAATAATGTGTATTATCCGGAAGACGGACAGCAGCTTGTGTGGGTAAAATGGCATACCCCGTCCACAGAGCAGCACATCACAATCAGCGTAAGTGTCAGTGGAGGAGGAAGTCCCAGCAAGGGAACCATTACTGTGAATATCGTAGACCTCGATAAGAATCCACCGCCCAATCCGGTAGCCGATGACAGAAATGATTCCTACAATGCAGGCAATGCCATTGTCCCGGCAAATCCGCAGAAGACATCCGCATCATGGAGTGTATGGAGGCCTTGGTGGAAAGAAAAATGGGTATGGCATAGTGATTGGGAGTGGAAGACCGGCTCTCATACAGAAGACTGCCCGGAGGACTGTGAAAGCAGTCACGGATATTGGGAAGACGAGGGAGAGTATGTGGACGAAGGCTGGTGGGAGTACAGTTTAGACAGATACTCCGCATCTTTATCTGCAACCATGAACCTTAGTACGGATGAGAAATCTCCGACAGCTACGGAAACTACCATCAAGAGTGGATATGGCGTGAACATCAGCGTAAATGCCAGTGCATCCACAAGCCAGTCTTCGGCAACCACACCGCCACAGACCGCAGTCAGTTATTTCCCGGAGTTTTATTATAAGACTTATTGGAGATTACTGGAGAGAACAAGAAGCGGATACCATGCAGGCTTTGAATTTCAAAATAACCATTACTCCACCTATAACCGAAGGACACACTTTACACCTATCTGGATGCCGGATGGTACCTATACGGTCTACACTTATTTACTGGACTGCTGGACACCGGATGGAATGCTGAGTGTGAATCTGACCGACTCGGTGCAGATATCCGGGGACTTGTGGGATGACTGGCATATCGCACCACAGAAAGTCAGGTAGAAGAGATGGCGTATGAAAGAATTGATAAACCAAAGGGTTTGCTCTATCACTACACGAAAAGAGAGAACATAGAGCCAATTTTACAGGATGGAAGGATACGAAAATTTCGAGATACGGAATGTTGGTTTTGTACTTCACTTGAAAATACCTTGCGATTAATGGAACTGACTGTGATGGATAGTGTCAAATGATGTATGAAAAAAAAGAGTCAAAAAAATAGGCTCAAAAGAACCTTGAAAACTGCAGATATTGA
>OFMJ01001230.1_pt1 | contig 19905 bp, 16 predicted proteins | sample 1541801 | NCBI WGS metagenome assembly OFMJ01 (sample SAMN04209234, study PRJEB22552) | human gut metagenome | biome: gut; material: feces | host: Homo sapiens | place: USA: Oklahoma
GCCCAATTATTGTCCACTAGGCCGCGCCGCGGCTCTATCAGCGCACAATTTAGCAAAATGGGGCACTCCGCTTTGCCGGGTTCCTCCAAAAAGCCCTGCCAAATATCTCTTTCCTTCAGCGCCCATTCCCAATAGGAAAGCAGGCGGTAGCGGCTGTCTGCCATGGCATTTACCTGGAGAACAGCTCTACGACCATTTGATCGTCCACCTGCACAGGGACCTCTTCCCGCTTTGGCAGGCGCAGCAGGCTGCCGCAGAAATGCTCGGTATCCTTCTGGATATACGGCAGGGAAAAGCTCCCCATATTATAAAAGTTTTCCCGCCAAATCTCATTTTTGGCAGACTTCTCCTTGAGCGTGATCACATCCCCTACCTGGACTGTATAGGAGGGAATGTTGATTTTTTTCCCGTTGACCAGTACGTGCCCATGCGTCACCATCTGCCTTGCCAGGCGGATGGAGTTGGCAAAGCCGATGCGGTATACGAGATTATCCAGCCTGCATTCCAAAATCTCAAACAGGTTATCGCCCGTTTTCCCCGGCCGCTTTTGCGCCATATTGTAGTAGCGCAGCAGCTGCTTTTCAAAGATGCCGTAATAGGCTTTAATCTTCTGCTTTTCCGTCAGCTGCATGCTATACTCTGAAACCTTGCGCCGCTTGGCAAAGGCAGGGGCCCCCGCCCTTTTCATGGCCTTTGGGTGTCCGCACACGTTCACGCCCAGCCTGCGGCATTCTTTGAATCTAGGTCCTCGTCTTGTCGCCATATCGATAGATCCTTCCCTGTGCAATAGATTTTCGGCCGTATGGGCGGCCGAATGAAAATATCTTCTTGGTTAGTAATAACTAACTTATTTCAGTATATCGGCTCACTTTTTGAAAGTCAACCACTGTTTTTGGCAGCCTGGCATCCAACATACCGCAAAATCCATGTGCGCCTGTGGACGCATAGCAGGCCTTCCCCGAACGGCTTGTAATCTGGAGGATCCTTCTAAATCACGATGACAAGCATTTGCGGCGTATATGCTTTTGTCTCGGCAAGAGTTTTCGTTCCGCCCCCCGATTCATTCTGTAAAATACCGCTGTATTTTGTATTTTTAGTGCCCTAACCCTAAAACAACAAAAAAATAAAAACCCAGGAAAGCCGCATTGTTCCTGGGTTTTTTCTGGTGTACCTGACTGGAGTCGAACCAGCGGCCTTCAGAGTCGGAGTCTGACGCTCTATCCAACTGAGCTACAGGTACATACGATGTAAAATATTATAGCACGCTCTCCTGCATTTGGCAATGAAAACCCGCGATTCACCATGTCTATATATGGCGTATTTATGGTTCTAAACCATGCGGATGTCCTCATATAGTAAACCAAAACAAAAGACACTACCCCAAAGGAGGAGGACGCATGGAATCCATCCACGCAAACGCGACAGTGCGCGGGCTGACAAAGGAGCAGGTGGACGCTTCCTACCGCCGGCACGGCAACAATGAACTGGAGTCACAAAAAAGGGCCGGTTTCTTTGCCAAGCTGCTGGCCAATTTCGGCGATCCCGTCATCAAGATCCTTTTGCTGGCGCTGGCCGTCAACATCATCTTCCTTTTCCGCAACCAAAACTGGTTTGAGACCCTGGGCATCGCCATTGCCATTGCACTGGCGACCCTGGTCTCTACCATTTCCGAATATGGCAGCGAATCCGCCTTCCGCAAAATGCAGGAGGATGCGGACCGCATCGAGGCGCGCGTGATGCGGGACGGCGTACTGATTTCGCTGCCCATCTCTCAGCTGGTAATCGGCGATGTGGTCCGCCTGCAGGCCGGCGAGCGTGTGCCTGCGGACGGCGTGCTGCTCTCCGGGACGGTCTATGTGGATCAATCTGCTCTCAACGGCGAAAGCAAGGAGATCCGCAAACAGCCGCAGCGCGCCGCTTCTACCCGCTGGGATCTTTCCAACCGGGGCCAGCTGTTCCGCGGCAGCATCATTACCTCCGGCGAAGGGGTCCTCCAGGTAGGGCGTGTCGGAAGCCAAACCTTTTACGGCGATATGGCGCAGCAAATGCAGGAGGAAACGAGGGAAAGCCCGCTCAAGGTGCGCTTGAACGGTTTGACGCGCATCATCAGCCGGCTGGGATACCTGGCCGCCATTTTGGTCTTTGCCGCCGATTTTTTTCTCTCCATTTGGACGGAAGGCGGCATGCGCCTTGCCGGCATCTGGCCGGTGTTAACGGATTTTCCCGTATTGATCGGCCATCTGATGCACGCGCTGACGCTATCCATCAGCATCGTTGTCGTCGCCGTCCCCGAAGGGCTTCCCATGATGATCACCGTCGTGCTTTCCTCCAATATGCTGCGTATGATGCGCGACCATGTGCTGGTGCGAAAGCTGGTGGGCATCGAGACCTCCGGCAGCCTAAACATCCTCTTCACAGACAAAACCGGCACTTTGACCCGCGGCCGCCTGCAGGTCACGCATTTTTATACTGCGCAGGGGAAGGCCTATGATTCCATGCGAAAGCTGAAACAGGCCCCAGCGCTGCACCGCCTTGTCTCTCTGCAGGGGCTGTACAATACTGCCAGCGAGGTTTCCGACGGCCGTCCGCTGGGCGGCAACGCCACCGACCGCGCCATCTTGGAATATGTGCTGCCTGCGCAGACACAGGCCCGCGTACTGGCCAAGGTACCGTTTGACAGCGCAGCCAAATTTTCCGCCGCCAGCGTGCAGGCAGACGGGACGCTGCACCTGATCAAGGGCGCCCCGGAAAAGCTGCTGGCGCACTGCACGCACGGCTATGCAGAAAACGGCGCCATTGTGCCGCTTGCAGACAAAGCCCTGCTGGAGCGGCAGCTGGCCCAAATGACGCAAAACGGGGAGCGTGTGCTGGCGCTGGCGGTTGCTCCGCACGCGGTACAGAAAGGCGCCATCCCGGCGGGGCTGACGCTCATTGGCCTGGTATCCATCCGCGACCAGGTGCGCCCGGAAGCGCGCAAAGCCGTACAGCAGGTGCAAAAGGCCGGCATCCAGGTCGTTATGATTACCGGGGACAACAAGCTGACGGCCCAAACCATCGCACGCCAGTGCGGGCTTTTACAGGGCAGCCCCTCCTACGCTGTGATGACCAGCGAGGAAATGGCCCAGCTCTCTGATGCTGAGCTGAAGCGCCGGCTCCATGCCCTGCGCGTGGTGGCCCGCGCCCTGCCGTCGGATAAAAGCAGGCTGGTACGCCTTGCCCAGGAAAGCGGCTTGGTAGCCGGGATGACGGGTGACGGCATCAACGATGCGCCCGCCCTTAAAAGGGCCGATGTCGGCTTTGCCATGGGCTCCGGCACCGAGGTAGCCAAGGAAGCCGGCGATATTGTCATCCTGGACGACAACTTTGCCTCCATTGCCAAGGCCGTTCTGTATGGCCGCACCATTTTCAAAAGCATCCGGAAATTCATCGTGTTCCAGCTGACGATGAACCTCTGTGCTGTCGGCGTTTCCATCCTGGGGCCGATGGTGGGGGTAGATACGCCGGTCACCGTTGTGCAGATGCTGTGGATCAATATGATCATGGATACGCTGGGCGGCCTGGCCTTTGCCGGCGAAGCGCCGCTGAAGGATTATATGAAAGAGCCCCCAAAGCGCCGCGACGAGCCCATTCTCAACCGCTATATGGTCAACCAAATCGTCGTCACCGGGCTGTTTACCGTAGCGCTGTGCCTTTTCTTCTTAAAATCCGAGACCATCCGCAGCCTGTTTCAATACCAAACAAACCCACTGTATTTTTTAACCGCGTTTTTCTCGCTGTTTGTTTTTTGCGGCGTGCTCAACAGCTTCAATGCCCGTACACACCGCATCAACCTGCTCTCCCATCTCTGGAAAAACCCGGCCTTTGTCGTCATCATGGCAGCGGTCACGGTATTGCAGCTGCTGTTCATCTATTATGGCGGCGCATTGTTCCGCACCACGCCCCTGCCTTCTTCCGAGCTGGGAATCACCTTCCTCCTGGCGCTGGCTGTGCTCCCCATTGATCTGGTCCGCAAGATTGCCCTCCGGTTTTTACGGTGTCCCCGCGATTTCTAAATATCTCCGCCGCAGCAAAGGAGCGCCCCTATCAAGGAGCGCTCCTTTGTTTGTTTCTATTTTTCGGCATCGTCTTTTGAAAGCTCATTTCCAGCAAGGCTTCTATCTGCTGCTTGGGCACCATGCCGCCCAGCCATATCGTAACCCAATTTGCCTTGTTCATGTGGTAGCCGGGAAAGATCCCCTCTTCCCGGCACAAGGAGCCTACCATCGCAGGGTCCGCCTTCAGCGTAAGCACATCGGCTGTGCCGTTTCCCTTCAGCCCGAGCTTTGCTTTGTTTACCCGCATCAGCAGCGCAAACCACTTCCTGTTTTCCGGATGGCGAAATACCGCATCCTGCGGATAGCGCTGCCATGGGTATTCCGGCAGCACCCCGTAGGTCTCCCGGATATATTCAACCCAATCTTCCCGATTCATCCCGTATGCCCTGGTTATACCAGGCCTTCCTCCTTGAGCTGCGCCAGCAGTTTGAACCGATAGGTCAGCGGGTCATCGCCCACCCGGATGTTCTTTTTGGTCAGCGCGTTCATCGCCGCCATTTCTTCCTCCGTCAAGGTAAAGTCAAAGATATTGAGATTCTCCTTGATTCTGCCTTCGTTGGCGGATTTGGGAATCACGGCAAAGCCGTTTTGCGTATGCCAGCGTAAAATCGTCTGCGCCGGGGATTTCCCGTGCTTTTCCGCGATCTCCACGATGACGGGATCGCGCATGGCTTCGCCGCCCACCATCAGCGGGCTCCACGCCTCTACAAAGATGTTGTGCTTGCGGCAATAATCAATGACCACGTTTTGATGCAGGTACGGATGCGTTTCAATTTGGTCCACCACCGGCATTACGCCGGTTTCCTGATACAGCACATCCATATGCTGCGGATAAAAGTTGCTAACGCCGATGGCCCGGATGCGCTTTTCCTCGTACAAACGAACAAACGCCTTCCACGTCGGCAGATACATATCCTCTCCCGGCCAATGGATCAGATACAGGTCTGCATACTCCAGCCCCAGCTTTTTCATGCTTTCTTCAAACCCATACAGCGTGGTGTCATAGCCATGGTAACGGTTCCTCAGCTTGGTGGTCACAAACAATTCTTCTCGCTTCAGGCCGCTGTCCCTGAGCCCCTGCCCCACAAATTCCTCATTCTCATAGGCCGCCGCGGTATCGATGCTGCGATACCCCGTCTCAATGGCATAGCGCACCAGGTCTGTGCACTGCTGCCCCTTCAGCTTCCACGTTCCAAACCCGATCATCGGGATCTCTACGCCGTTTGCCAGCGTATGCTTCGGCACTTGCATGTTTACCCCTCCTATAATTCTGCGCCCTAATCCAGGCGTCTTATGCTCCTTGTAGCGTACCCAATTTACCGGCGGCCTGTCAATGCCCCGCCCTTTCTTTTTACCTGGCGAACCATACGGAAAAATTCTTTTCGCCGCCGTTGATGAATACCTCGATGCTCTTGGTATCCCGTAAAATCTGAACCTGCTGCACACGGCCCTGATAGCACAGCGGCATCTCGGTCCGGCAGGTGATCTCTACGCTGTCCGGGGCAATGCGTACATAAGGGTCCTCCTTTTGCAGCAGCGGCGCTGCCTCCCGGGCCGGCGCAAAGCGTATCCTGCCTTTTTCCAGCGTTACCTCCCGGGCCAGGCTCAGCGCCCCGGCGCTTTGCGCGCCCTGGTCCAACGGCCTGCCCCAGTTATACATCCAGCCGATGGCGATGCGCCGCCCATCCGGCGCCAAAAAAGTCTGCGGCGCATAAAACTGCGGGCCTGCCTCCGGCTTGTATACGGCCTCCGGCGTAAATTTCCGTCCGTCAAACCGGCCTGTCAGCACGACAACGGCATCGGAGGCCACCTTCATCTGGGAAAACATCAGCACATAGGTATCCCCCAGCTTGAACAGGTCCGGGCACTCCAAGACCCTGCCGTATTCGCTGCTTTCGTACAATACGCCGGCATAGCGCCAGGTAAATAAATCCCTCCCTTGTTCATACAAAAGGATTTTCCCGACCCCCTCCTTGCCGGATCCGCATACCATATATGTTTTCCCCTCCAGCTCTACGACCTTGGGATCACGGAAATCATAGCTGCCCTCCGCCGGCGGCGCTGCGATGATGGGGTTCCCCGCATACTTTTCAAAGGTCCTGCCGTCCCGGCTGACCGCCACGCACTGCGTTTGGCCCAGCTTTTTGGATACCGCCGTATAAAACAGGTACAAAACGCCGTCCCGCTCCACCGCAGAGCCGGAAAAGCACCCTTTGTCATCCTCATACGGCTGGTCGGGAAACAGTGCAATGGGCAGTTCGTCCCAGTGCACCAAATCCTGGCTGACCGCATGCCCCCAGTGCATCGGCCCCCACACAGGCTCATGGGGATTGTGCTGAAAAAAGGCGTGGTATTGGCCCTGGTAGTAGATCAGTCCGTTCGGGTCGTTCATCCATCCCTTTCGGGGCTCAAAATGAAGCTCAAATCGCTGCGGCATGGCGCTGCCCTCCTTTTTTGTCGCTTTGTGCAGGCTGCCCCCTGCAAAATGTCCTTTGTTTGAATTATACCAGCATTCCCCTTCACAATCCAATTTTCTGCCGCCAAAGCTTGTACAGCGATTGAAAAACGCTTCTATTCACGTTACACTGTAAATAAAGAGCCAAACGTATAAGGGCAGAAGCCTGCCCTGGAGAGGAGCATTGCAATGAGCATCATCACCATCGTTGGCGCCGGTATGATGGGGTCGGCCATCGGGTTCCCCGCCCGGGAAAACGGGCATGAGGTCCGTTTGGTCGGCACCCATCTGGACCGCGAAATCATCGACCATGCCAGAAAAACCAATACACACCTCACCCTAAAGCGCCCCTTCCCGGAGGGCTTCCAGTTCTACCAAATCGAGCAGCTGGAAGAGGCCATGCAGGGCGCAGACGTCTTGGTCGGCGGCGTCAGCAGCTTTGGCGTGGACTGGTTTGCGGAAAACATTCTGCCCAAAGTGCCTGAAACGCTGCCCGTCCTTTCCATCACCAAGGGCATGCAGGATCTGGAGGACGGTACTATGATCTCCTTCCCCCACCTCTATGCCCAGCGCCTGGGCGATAAAAAGCTGTGCCTCAACGCCGTAGGCGGCCCCTGCACCAGCTATGAGCTGGCAGACCATGACCCCACGCTGGTAGCCTTCTGCGGGCCGGATATCGAGGTGCTGCGCCGTCTCAAGGCCATTTTTGAAACGGATTACTACCACATCTGCCTATCCACGGATGTCACCGGCGTGGAATGTGCCGTGGCCATGAAAAACGCCTATGCGCTGGCTGTTTCCCTGGCCGTCGGGCTGTCTGAGCGCATCGAGGGCGTAGGCGGCACGCTGCACTACAATTCCCAAGCGGCCCTGTTCGCCCAATCCATCCGTGAAATGCGCCGCCTGCTCAAGCTCATCGGCGGGCATGACGACAACATCGTATACGGCGTTGGCGATTTGTATGTTACCATCTTTGGCGGGCGTACCCGCAAGATCGGTACGCTGCTGGGCCGCGGCGTTTCCTTTGACGATGCCATGGCCCAGCTCAGCGGCATCACGCTGGAATCCGTCGTCATCTCTACCCGCACGGCCCGCGCGGTGCGCAGGCTCATTGAGCGCGGGCTGACAACAGCCGATGAGTTCCCGCTGCTGCTGCATATCGACGACATCATCAACCATGGCGCCGAGGTCAATATCCCCTGGGAAAAATTCGAGATGGAAACCGTTCTTTGAGCAAACGCCTATCAAAAAGGAGGCCGCGGCCTCCTTTTTTCTCTTTGTCGTACAGATTCACTGAAAATATAAATAATCGCATCATGATATTTGAATTTCATGCTCATCTTGCTGCCAAAAACGCCCCCGCCCAGTCAAAGCGCAGCGCAACGGCCCAGGCCCCGCGTACCAGGCAGCCCCCTTTTTCATCCTGCTTCCGCCGCCCATAAGGAATGAGCATCGGGGCATCGAATAATCCTGTGAGGGGGGCTTTCCTATTTCACCCAGTTAAGGCAATCGCTGGAATGCGCTTTGAAAGGCATACTTTTGATTGGATGATAAAATAAAAGGCCTTGCCATATGGCAAGGCCTTTTGCATCGGAAGCCCGATTATTGAGCATCAACCTTCGCGGCATGCAGCAGCAGGTCGCACAGCTTGTTGCTGTAGCCCCATTCGTTGTCATACCAGGAAACCAGCTTCATGAAGTTGCCGGTCAGCGCGATACCAGCCTTGGCATCGAAGATGGAGGTGCGGGGATCGCCGGTGAAATCGGTGGAAACGACCGCATCCTCGGTGTAGCCCATGATGCCCTTCAGTTCGCCTTCGCTGGCTTCTTTCATCGCCGCGCAGACTTCATCATAGGTAACATCCTTGGCCAGACGGCAGGTCAGGTCGACCACGGAAACGTCCAGGGTCGGAACACGCATGGACATACCGGTCAGCTTGCCGTTGAGTTCCGGGATTACCTTGCCAACCGCTTTGGCAGCGCCGGTGGAAGACGGGATGATGTTGCCCATGTTCGCACGGCCGCCGCGCCAGTCCTTCTTGGACGGGCCGTCTACCGTCTTCTGGGTGCCGGTGGTGGCATGCACGGTGGTCATCAAGCCTTCTACCAGGCCGAATTTATCATTCAGCACTTTGGCCAGAGGAGCCAAGCAGTTCGTGGTACAGGAAGCGTTGGAGATGACCTTCATGTCCTTGTTATAGGTTTCATGGTTTACACCCATAACGAACATCGGCGCATCAGAGCTGGGCGCAGAGATAACAACCTTCTTCGCGCCGCCGTTGAAGTGGGCAGAAGCCTTTTCGGTGGTGGTGAACACGCCGGTGGACTCTACAATGTACTCAGCGCCGCAGGATTTCCAATCGATGTCTTTGGGATCCATGCAGTTGAATACGACGATTTCTTTGCCGTTTACGACCAACTTGCCGTCCTTGGCGGATACTTCGCCGTTGAACTTGCCGTGTACAGAGTCATACTTGAGCATGTACACCATGTAATCCGGATCGATGAACGGATCGTTTACGCCTACGATTTCGATTTCCGGTTTGGTCATCGCCGCACGGAATACCATACGGCCAATGCGGCCAAACCCATTGATACCAACTTTCACTGCCATAATGAGTGCCTCCTTGGAGATTTTAGATTTCTAGGTTTTGAAAAAACCTAACAAAACATGTTCATACGCATATTATGTTATCAAAGTTTTCCCTAACATGCAAGCATGTTCCCGTGCAAATTTCCTTATTTTTCAGGATTCAGCGCAAAAAGCTCCGGCAAAACAAAATCCCCGTCCTTGCGGACCAGCACGTCGTCGAACCACAGCTCCCCGCCGCCGTATTCCGGCGTTTGGATGAGCACCAGGTCCCAGTGGATGGCAGAGGCGTTGCCGTTGGGCGCCTCATCGTAGCAGGCCCCCAGCGCAAAGTGCACCGAGCCTGCGATCTTTTCGTCAAACAGCGTATCGCACATCGGCTTTTTGATCTTGGGGTTTACGCCCAGGGCAAACTCGCCGACAAACCGCGCGCCCGCGTCGGTATCCAAAATTTCGTTGATGCGCTTGGTGTTGTTGGCCTTGGCGTCCACGCATTTTCCGTTTTCAAAGGTCAGCACGATATTTTCAAACTTAAAGCCGTCCTCTACGCTGGGCGTATTGAAGGTGATGACGCCGTTGAGGCTGTCCTTGACCGGCGCGGTGTAGATTTCGCCGTCCGGGATGTTGAAGTGCCCGTCGCACGGCACGGCCGGGATGCCCTTGATGGAAAAGGCCAGGTCTGTGCCGGGACCTTTGAGATGCACCTTGTCCGTCTGCTCCATCCGCTGCACCAAGGGCTTCATCGCCTCGCCCATGGCCTTGTAATCCACGCAGCATACGTCAAAGAAAAAGTCCTCAAACGCTTCGGTGCTCATTTCCGCCTTTTGCGCCGCCTCTTCGGTGGGCCACTGCAAAAGCGCCCAACGGTTTTTATGCTTGCGCATCACATCATCCAGCGGCTTTGAGATCAGGCGGCTCATCATGGCCTGTGTCTGGCTGGGCACGTCGCTGGATTCATAGGCGTTATGGTCTACATAGCAGTACAGCGCGCAGTCCATTTTATCCATGCGCTGGCAGAGAAATTCGCTTTGCAGCTTTGCCATGGCTTCGTCCATGCCGCGGTTGACAGCGCGGCTGACCTCGGAGTTTGTGATCTGCACAAACGGCAGGGCTCCGGCCTTGTAGACCTGCTCGATGGCGGCCTCGGCAAACGCCGGGACGGGATTCAAAAGATTCATTGCCACATGGTCGCCCTTTTGCACGCCCATGGAATAAGTGACCAGCATTTCCGCCAATTTATCGATTCTGGGGTCTCTCATCGGTTTGTTCCTCCCTTTCAGCGCAGGTTTTCCGGATTCAAGCCGTCCAGCTCGGGCAGCACAAAGCGGCCGTCCTTGCGGATCAGCACATCGTCGAACCAGATTTCCCCGCCGCCGTATGCCGGCGTTTGGATGAGCACCAGATCCCAGTGGATGGCGGATACGTTGCCGTTGCCCACATCGTCGTAGGAATTGCCGGGGGTAAAATGGATGCTGCCGGCAATTTTCTCATCAAACAAAATATCGCAGATGGCGTTGTTGATGTTGGGGTTCACGCCGATGGCAAATTCCCCGATATACCGCGCACCTTCATCGGTATCCAGGTAATGGTTGATGCGGTCTGTGTCGTTGGCTGTGGCCTTCACGATCTTGCCGTTTTCAAAGGTAAAGCTGACGTTTTCATACTTGAAGCCCTGCACCATCGACGGCGTGTTGTAGGTGATGACGCCGTTTACGCTGTCCAGAACGGGCGCGGTGTAGATTTCGCCGTCCGGGATGTTCTTTTCCCCGTCGCACTTCATCGCCCCGATGCCCTTGATGGAAAAGGCCAAGTCGGTGCCCGGCCCTTTGATCTGTACCTTGTCCGTTTTCTCCATCAGCGCCTTGAGCGGGTCCATGGCTTGGGACATTTTGTTGTAGTCCAAATTGCACACGGAGAAATAGAAGTCCTCAAACGCCTCGGTGCTCATCTGCGCCTGCTGCGCCATGCTGGGAGACGGATAGCGCAGCACCACCCACTTGGTCTTGGGCAGGCGCGTTTCCATGTGCACCGGCTGGCTGTATACGCGGTTGTACATGGCGGAAATATCCTGCGGCACGTCCACCGACTCAAAGATGTTTTCAGCGTTGCGGATGGCGATGTACGCATCCATTTTTTCCATCTTGGCCTTATCCAGCTCCGCCATGATTTTGGCCTGCTCCTCCGTCATGCCCTGCATCAGCTTGCGCTCGATCTTCGGGTCGCTCAGCACCACGAACGGATAGCCGCCCGCAGCGTAGGCTTCCTCCACCAGCGCCGTCACCATAGCAGGGTCGTACGCCGTCATATTGATCCATACCTTTTCCCCCTTTTGCAGGTTCACGGCATTGCGAATCAGGTTTTTGGCCAATGTCTCTTGTCGCGGATCTCTCATAGTATTTCTCTCCTTTGCAGCAAAGCTCTTTCTATGTCTTTCCGGGGCCCCGGCCCCGGGCTTATGGTTGTTTTGTTTAGTATACCCGTAGAACGCCCGGTTATTGCAGTACAATAGACTGTTCCATCTGCAAAATGGCATCCTCGTACGCCTTTTGCAGTTCAGGCCGCAGCTGATAGGAGATCATCAGGTATTTGATCTTGCCCTCTGCCGTCTTTTTCTTTTCTATTTTGGCATACGCCAGCCGCCCTTCATAAACGCCGCTGATCTCCGTGGTATTGCCCTTTTGGGTGTATGTGCCGTTGATGCACTGCTGGGTGGCAAAGCGCTTGGCTGAATCCAGCAGCTGCTGATACCCTTCTTTATCCTCGGTACCGTATTCCACCATGATGGTGTTGTTTCCCTTGGCCACCTCAAAATTCAGCACCAGAGTGGGCAGCTCGGAATAGTATTCCGGGTTGATATACCAATCGGAGGGAATGGAGAGCTTGATGCCGTATTCCTCGGTAAAATCCTGCTCGGCCCACTGCTGGATCTCCTGCGCTTCCTCCTCGTACACCGAGGTGGATTCCAAAATATCCATCATGATTTCATACAGGTCGTCGCTGTCCTCGGTGGTGGAGTTGATATACACCCGCAGCATACAGTACAGCCCGGTATCGTACCAGCTGCGATAGCCCTGGAACACCGAGATCTTGTCCGCGCCGTTGGTGCCGCTCAAAAGCAGCCCTTCATACGGCCCGGCCTTGGCTTCCTCCTGCGCAATGTCGTCGATATCCAGCTGCTGCATATAGACGTTGGACTGCTTTTCCTCCTCCGTTAAAAACAGGAACTGGATCACCGATGTGCCGCCGTCGATGTCAAAATACGCTGTCATCTGTGAATCCTGGTCGTCATCCGGATCCTGGTACTCCCAGCCGGCCGGGTACTTCAGCGTGGTCATCGTCATATAGTTTTGATATTCCTTATGCGTGGTATCCTGCGTCGGCAAGGGCGTCGCCGAGTTCTGCGCCGGCGCCTGTGTGCAGCCCGCCGCCAGCAGGCAGCCCAGCAGGACGGCCAGCAGGCCCTTCGCTGTTTTTTTCATCTTGCATCTTTCCTATCTTTTCCATTTCTTTCATGATACCCTTTTTGCCATTTTCATGCAATTCTGCGCCGTATAGAAAGTTTGTCTAAAGTAAGGCATTTTTATGTCTTGACGCCCGGGCTGGTTTGTGCTTTAATGTATCTCAGCCTGAAGTTAAGCAACACTAAACAAAAAGTTTATAAAACTTTAATTCGGACCCACCCCATCCAAAAGGAGGGACCAAACATGCAGCTAGGCCAAAAAATCAAAGAGCTCCGCATGATGTACGGCCTGACCCAGGAGGAATTGGCAGACCGCGCCGAGCTTTCCAAGGGCTTTATCTCGCAGTTGGAACGCGATTTGACCTCGCCCTCCATCGCTACGCTGGTGGATGTGCTTTCCTGCCTGGGCACGGACCTCGCACATTTTTTCAGCGACCTGGAGCCGGAGCAGGTTGTCTTTAAGCCGGACGATATGTTTACCAAAATAGACGAGGAAGCCGGGAGCACCACCTGCTGGCTGGTGCCCAATGCGCAGAAAAACCGCATGGAACCTATCGTTTTGACCCTGCAGCCCGGCGGCCGTTCCTATGAGGACGATCCGCACGAGGGCGAGGAGTTCGGCTATGTGCTTTCCGGCAGCGTGCTTTTGACCATAGGCGGCGCCAAGCACAAGCTGAAAAAGGGCGATTCCTTTTATTTTGCCCCGACCCGGCCGCACAGCCTTGCCAACCGGGGCAAAAGCGAAGCGAAGATATTGTGGGTCACGGACCCGCCGAATTTTTGATCTATAAAGGGGGAACGGCCGCCATGGCGGAACGACTGATTGAACTGAACCATATCCGAAAGACCTTTGACGGGGAGGTTGCGCTGGGCGATATTAGCCTCTATGTCCGCCGCCATGAGTTTCTTACGCTTCTAGGCCCTTCCGGCTGCGGCAAGACCACCATGCTGCGCATCATCGCCGGGTTTGAGCACGCGGACAGCGGCGATCTGCTCTTTGAGGGCAAGCGCATCAACGAGGTGCCGCCCTACCAGCGGCGGGTGAATACCGTGTTCCAGAAATATTCCCTGTTTCCGCATATGAACGTATACGACAACGTAGCCTTCGGGCTGAATATCAAAAAGCGCGATAAAAAGGAGATCCAAAAGCGCGTGCCGGAAATGCTGGAGCTCGTCGGCCTATCCGGCTTTGAAAAGCGCTGGCCGGAATCGCTCTCCGGCGGGCAGCAGCAGCGCGTGGCCATCGCCCGCGCCCTGGTCAACGACCCCGAGGTGCTGCTTTTGGATGAGCCGTTGGCCGCGCTGGATCTAAAGATGCGCAAGGAAATGCAGTCCGAGCTCAAGCGTATGCAGCAGCAAAGCGGCATCACCTTTATCTATGTGACCCACGACCAGGAGGAAGCGCTGACCATGAGCGACACCATCGTCGTCATGAGCCGCGGCGAAATCCAGCAGATCGGCACGCCAGTGGATATCTACAACGAGCCGGCCAATTCCTTTGTCGCGGATTTCATCGGTGAATCCAACATCACGCCCGGCGTGATGCTCAAGGATTACCTGTGCCGGTTCCGCGGGTATGATTTCCCCTGCCTGGACGCAGGCTTTGCCCCCAATGAAGAGGTAGAGGTCGTCGTCCGTCCGGAAGATGTCGATATCGTGCCCGTGGAAAAGGGAATGCTGACCTGTACCGTGAAAAATATCATCTTTATGGGCGTGCATTACGAAATCACCCTGGAGGATGCGGACGGCATGGAATGGATGGTGCAAACCACCGACGCTGTCGGCGTAGGCGAAACCGTCGGCATTTACTTGGACCCCGACGCCATCCATGTCATGAAGCGCTCCGATGAGCCGCTGGCCGCCGAGCAGGAGGAGCAGTATCTAGCCGAGCAGGAGGAGGACGACGAATGAAACGCAGCCGTTATGCTTTGCCGTATCAGGTCTGGATGGCGCTGTTCATCCTTGTGCCTATCTTTATCGTGCTGTACTATGCCTGCACCACCTCCGACGGCGCGTCTGTTTCCTTTTCTCTGGAAAACCTGGCGCAGGTCTTTTCCCCTACCTACCTGACGGTTCTGGTCCGCAGCCTGTGGATCGCGCTGGTCGCCACCCTGATCTGCCTTTTGATCGGCTATCCCGTGGCCAGCATCCTGGCTTCGCGGCACTTTAAGCGCAGCAGCCTGATGCTGATGCTCATCATCATCCCCATGTGGATGAATTTTTTGCTGCGCACTTATGCCTGGATCAACCTGCTGGATACCAACGGCCTGATTGCAAAGCTGCTGGGCCTGGTAGGGCTGGGCAACGTATCGCTGTTATACAATACCACCGCCGTCATCATCGGCCTGGTATACAATTTCCTGCCGTTTATGGTTCTCCCAATCTACACCATCCTGTCCAAAATGCAGCCGCAGCTCATTGAAGCCGCCGAGGACTTGGGGGCCAATTCCTTCCAGGTATTCCGCAAGGTAAAGCTGCCGCTGAGCATGCCCGGCATCGTTTCCGGCATCACGATGGTGTTTATCCCCGCCACCACCACCTTCGCCGTTTCCCGGCTTTTGGGCGGCGGCCAGGTCATGATGTACGGCGAGCTCATCGAAAACCAGTTCCTCTTTACGCGCAACTGGCATTTCGGCGCGGCGCTGTCGCTGGTGATGATGGTGCTGGTGCTCATCAGCATGTGGCTGTTCCGCCGGCATGACGGCACCTCAGCGGAAGGAGGGCTGCTGCTATGATGCAGGCGATGAAGCATAAAAAGCTGAAATATGCCTACCTCGGCCTGGTGCTTTTGTTCCTGTATGTGCCGATCTTAACGCTCATCGTGTTTTCCTTCAACGCCAACCGCACGATGGGGCGCTGGGGCGGCTTTTCCCTGAAATGGTATTCTGAGCTTTTCCAGGACAGCGTCATCATGGATGCGCTGTGGGTCACGATCTCCGTGGCTGTCATCGCCGCGCTGTGTGCCACCATCATCGGCACGCTGGCTGCCATCGGCATCGACGGGATGAAAAAAAAGCACCAGCGCTTGATGGAAAGCATCACCTATGTGCCGATCCTAAGCTCGGAAATCGTCATGGGCATTTCCCTGATGCTGCTGTTCCTGTTTTTGGGGCTGCGTCTAGGGTATGGCACGATGCTTTTGGCGCATATCACCTTTAACCTGCCGTATGTCATCTTCAGCGTGCTGCCCAAGCTAAGGCAGCTCAACCCCGCCCACTATGAGGCCGCGCTGGATCTCGGCGCCAAGCCCGGCTATGCGCTGCGCAAAATCGTGCTGCCGCAGATTTTGCCAGGCATCCTTACCGGCTTTATCTTTGCCTTTACCCTGTCCATCGACGATTTTGTCATCAGCTATTTTACCTCGCAGGACGTGAGCAACCTTTCCATGACCATCTATTCCATGGCAAGGCGCGGCCTGTCCCCCAAAATCAACGCGCTGAGCACCATCATGTTTGTCAGCGTCATGATATTGCTGGTCATCATCAATGTTCGTTCCAGCAGGCAAAACAGAAAGGAGAAAAACGCATGAAAAAACTATGGAAGGTCTGCACCCTGGCACTTTCGTTTCTCATGCTGTTTGCCGTCGCGGGCTGCGGCGGGCCAAGCAGCGACCAGGTCACGCTCCGCATCTATAACTGGGGCGACTACATTGACGAGGATGTGCTGGCGCAGTTCGAGGAGGAAAACCCGGATATCCATGTGGTATACGATACCTTTGATTCCAACGAATCCATGCTGGCCAAAATGGACGGCGGCGTACAGTATGATGTGCTGATCCCCTCGGACTATATGATCGAAAAGCTCATCCAGGAGGACCGCCTGGCAGAATTGGACCTGTCCCAGATCCCCAACTATGCCAACATCGACGACAGCTTCAAAAACCTGGCCTATGACCCGGACAACAAATACTCCGTGCCCTACACCTGGGGTACACTGGGCATCATGTACAACACCACGATGGTAGATGAAACGGTGGATTCCTGGGACATCCTCTGGGATGAAAAATATAAGGGCAGCATCATCATGTATGACAGCTCGCGCGATTCCATGGCCGTGGCGCTGAGAAAGCTGGGCTATTCCGTCAATACCAAAAACGACGCGGAAATCGAAGCGGCTGCCGAGGCGCTGACCAGCCAAAAGCCGCTGGTCAAGGCGTATATGACGGATGCCATCAAGCAGGCCATGGTCGGCGGCTCGGCGGCGCTGTCCGTCGTCTACTCCGGCGATGCCATGCTGTGTATGGAGGAAAACCCGGACCTGGCGTATGTCGTGCCCAAGGAAGGCAGCAATATGTGGTTTGACAGCATCGTCGTTACCAAGGACTGCCAAAACATGGAGGCTGCCTACCGCTTCATCAACTTCCTCTGCGAACCTGAAATCGCAGCGAAAAATTCTGAATACATCGGCTATTCCACGCCCAATAAGGAGGCTCTGGCGCTGATGGATGAGGAAATGAAGGCAGACCCGGCTTATAACCCGCCGGCGGAGGTCGTAGAAAAATGTGAAGTATACCTGGATCTCGGCGACAAGACCGACCTGTACAACCAGCTATGGGAAAAGGTAAAGGTCAACTAAGCGTCAAAACCCCGGCTGATAAAGCGGAAGGCTCAGGCTTTCCGCTTTATTGATTTGCATGATCCCGTTGTATTTTCCCTTTTCAAGGATATACTGTATATAACCCAACCGAATCTGCAAAGGAGCATGAATCCATGAAAACAGCCTATTACAACGGCTCCGTACTCACCATGCAAAACAGGCGCTGTACCCAAGCTCTTTTAGAGGAAAACGGCCGTATCGTAGCTGTAGGCAGCAGCGACGAGATCCTCTCCCGGGCCGATACCGCCATTGACCTAAAGGGCTGCTGCCTGCTGCCCGGCTTTATCGATTCGCACAGCCACATCACCCAGCTGGCAACCACGCTGGACCTTGTGCCGCTTGGCAGCTGTACCTCCAACGAAGCACTGGCACAGGCCCTGCGCCGTGCTCTGCCCCAAACAAAACCCGGCGCTTGGCTCATCGGCTTTGGCTACGACAACAATAATCTGCCCGGCAAACAGCACCCGGATAAGCATTTGCTGGATGCAGTATCCGATACCGTGCCCATCCTCATCTCTCATGCTTCCGGGCATATGGGGTGCGTCAACAGCGCGGCCTTGGCTGCCATGGGCATTACCGCCCAGACCCCCGATCCCGAGGGCGGCCGCATTGGTCGGCTGGAGGGGAGCAGCGAGCCCAACGGCTATTTGGAGGAAAACGCCTTCATCCATCTGGCGCAAGGCGCCGCCGCGCCGTCGGCAGAACAGCTCTTTGCCGCCATGCACAAAGCCCAGCAGGTCTATGCCTCCCATGGCATCACCACCGTGCAGGATGGGCTGACCAAGCAAAATGAATTTGCCCTTTTGGAGGCGCTGGCTCAGAAAAAGGCTCTCTTTTTAGACATCGTCGCCTATGCGGATATGAAAGAGCATGCCTCTTTGCTGGCAGCGCATCCACAGTACACCGAGCAATATCAAAACCATCTCAGGCTTGGCGGCTATAAAATCTTTTTGGATGGCTCTCCCCAGGGGCGCACTGCCTGGCTCAGCCGCCCCTACGAAAATGCCAAAAACGGCGATTGCGGCTATCCCATCTATAACGATGAGCAGGTGCTTGCCTTTTGTGAAAAAGCGATTCAGGAAGGCCGTCAGCTTTTGGCGCACTGCAACGGCGACGCGGCGGCCCAGCAATACATAGACGCTTACGCCCAGGCCCTGCACCGTCATCCGGGCGCAGCCCGCGACCTGCGGCCCGTGATGATCCATGCGCAGACCCTGCGCCGCGACCAGCTGCCTGCCCTCAAGCGTTTGGGTATGATCCCTTCGTTTTTTCTCGCGCATGTCTATCATTGGGGCGAAACGCATGTGGAAAATCTGGGACTCTCCCGCGCCGAATCCATCAGCCCCGCCAAAAGCGCGGCGCGCCTTGGCATCCCTTATACCCTTCACCAGGATACCCCTGTCATTGCGCCAGACATGCTGGAAACGCTTTGGTGTGCGGTCAACAGGCAGACCAAGCAAGGCCGTATTCTAGGCCCTAAAGAGCGTCTAGACCCCTACCAGGCCCTTTGCGGCGTCACCTGCCATGCCGCTTACCAATACTTTGAAGAGCACGATAAAGGCGCCTTGGCGCCCGGCATGCGCGCCGACCTTGTTATTTTGGACCGCGATCCCTGCCAGGTGCCGCCAGAAGAGCTGCGCCAGCTTCAGGTTCTCTGCACCATCAAGGACGGCACACCTGTTTTCCAGGCATAAAAGCAGCATTAACCAAAGGCCCTGTCTTTCGGCAGGGCCTTTTTTATGCTTTGCTGTCCACCGCCAAAGCTTGCTTTTTTCCTATGTTTTTCCTGCTATCCTATATCAGCCTTCCTCTTCTCCCTTTATTCTTTTTTAATATCCTCTTGACAAGCCTGCAAAAATACGGTATCCTCTATCAGTACGATTTCGGACTAATAGAGTTTCATTGGAGGTTTTATTGTGGATCGCAAGCCGATCGAAAAACAGTTTCTAAAGTACGTCATTCCGTCTATGTTCACCATGCTGCTTACCGGCTTCTACACCATCGTCGATGGTTTTTTTATTGGCCGTGCCATCGGGGACGTAGGCCTGGCCGCCATCAACATTGCCTGGCCCATCACCGCTGTATTGCTCGCTATGGGCACCGGCATCGGCACCGGCGGCTCCGTCATCATGTCTACCCGCCGCGGGGAGGGCGATTATCCCTCTGCCTGCAAGGCCAAGGGCAATACCGTTGTGCTGCTCGTCATCGCCAGCGTACTGATGACGGCGTTTTTCATGGTTTTGCATGAGCCTATTTTGCGCGTGCTGGGCGCGGAGGGCGCCGTGCATACAGCCGCCTCGGAATACGTGATGATCATCATTGCGGGGTGCACGCTGCAAATCTTCGGCACAGGCCTTACCCCGCTTTTGCGCAATTCCCGCAAGACCATCGCGGCCATGGTCATCATGGTGACGGGCCTTATCACCAACATCGTATTGGACTGGTACTTCATCATGCCGCTTCAAATGGGCATGGCGGGCGCGGCGCTCGCCACCATCACAGCCCAAGGGATCGTCGCCGTGCTCAGCCTGATCGTGCTTGCCTGTGAAAAAGACCGCCGCCTGCACTTCAAGCCCCAGCATTTCAAATTGGAGAAAAAGCTGTGCGGCCGGATCCTGCATACCGGCATTTCCCCGTTTGGCCTGTCGCTTTCGCCTTCCATCATCCTGATTTTCAACAACTGGCAATGTCTTGCCTATGGCGGCGAAGCG
>OFMJ01001233.1_pt1 | contig 19885 bp, 15 predicted proteins | sample 1541801 | NCBI WGS metagenome assembly OFMJ01 (sample SAMN04209234, study PRJEB22552) | human gut metagenome | biome: gut; material: feces | host: Homo sapiens | place: USA: Oklahoma
GTACTATATGGTAGGTCAGAGAGTTTTTACAAACTCTTTTGACCCCAACATCATAATAATGGAGCACCGCTGCGTGATCACATTTTCCAAGCCCCTCTTCCTGGAGTTTTTTCATCATATCAAGCACCCTGTCCGTCATGGGCAGTTCCATGCCAACGGCCTTGGACGCATTCTGCGCATTCGTCAAATCCTTGATATGAAGCTCGATACGGAAGCCCGGATCAAAATTACGGTCCAGCATCATCGGCGCCTTGGCGTCCATAACCGTACTGCCTGCCAGCCCGCCGCGGATAGCCTTGTAGACATTCTCCGGATTTACGCCGGACTTCGTAGCCAGAACCAGGGCCTCCGACAATGCGGCAATATTTACCGCCACAATAATCTGATTGGCCAGCTTGGTCATATTCCCGCTTCCCACTGGCCCTACAAGAACGATAGAAGAGCCCATCTTCTCCAAAATCGGCTTTACCCTGTCAAATACCTCCTGCTTTCCGCCGCACATAAAGGAAAGCGTGGCATCCACCGCCTTGGGTTCTCCTCCGCTCACCGGTGCATCCAGCATTTCCCCGCCGGCCGCCGCCACCTCTTTTTCCAGCTCTATGGAAACGTTCGGATCAATGGAGCTCATATCCACAAGGATCGTTCCCGGCTTCATGCCTTCCAGGACGCTGTCCTTCCCTTCAATTACAGTTTTTACATGAGGGGAGTTGGGAAGCATGGTGAGGATGATATCGCTTTCTGCCGCCGTTTCCCTGGGCGTATCGTATGCCCTGCCGCCGGAGGCGGCTACATCAGCCACCGCATCCTTGTTGATATCGCATATATTCAGCTCATACCCTGCCTTCAGCAGATTTTTAGCCATGGGTTTTCCCATGATTCCAAGACCGATAAAACCTATTTTCATTTGCAAATTCCCTCCTTGCTCTGCAGCCTTCCGCCGCCTGTCCCGTAAATAGTCCCAATCCGGCTATACTTCCTGTTTTCCCGCTGCCTTTCTGATTTTCCTATATATGCTCTTTGCATCCAGCCCATAATATTCCAGCAGTTCCTCATGGGAGGACGCGGACTGCCCGAATACATCCATGACAGCGACGCTTTCCATGGGAATGCCGCTTCCCCTGAGGGCAAAGCTGACCAGCATATTCAGCCCGCCGCGAATGCTGCATTCTTCGCAGACTACAACGCCCTTTTTCCCGGCCGACAGGGTTCTTACCGCCTCCTCATTGAGCGGCTTTATGGTGGGGATGTGAACCACGCTTACGCTGATCCCCTCTTTCTCTGCCGCTGCGGCCGCTTTCAGCGCTTCATGCGCCATAATTCCATGGGTAAAAACCGTCACATCCGTCCCCTCGCGCAAAACCACAGGCTCGCCAATCCTGTAGGCTGCATCAGCGGGGAAAATATCCTCCAGATCATTTCTGCACAGCCGGATGTAGCAGGGGCCTTCCAGCTGCGCCGCAGCCTCAACCGCCCGGCGCACCTCAAGCCCGTCGCATGGCGTGAATACCGTCATATTGGGAATTGCGCTCATAATTGCCACGTCGTCTATGGACTGGTGCGTCGCACCGTCTCCGAAATCCGACATACCGGAGCTGGATCCTACGATCTTAACATTCAGCTTCGCCGTTGCAATGCTCTGCCTGATCTGATCATACGCCCTTCCTGAGGCGAAAACGGCAAACGTGTTGGTAAACGGCACCTTTCCCGCCAGCGCAAGGCCTCCCGCAAAGCTTGTCATATTCTGCTCCGCAATCCCCATTTCAAAATATCTGTCCGGAAATGCTTCCTCAAACATACAGCTCATGGTGGATTTTCCCAGATCCGCTTCCAGCACCACGATATCCGGATTCTTCTTTCCCAGCTCCACCAGCATGCTACCGTATTCTTTTCTCTGATTATGTACCCCCATTTTACGCCTCCGTTCTGCTGACACAGCCTAAAGCCTGCAGCGCTTCTTCGTACTGCTCCTGCGTAAGCGTTCCATTATGGAAGGCTGCGACCCCTTCTGCAAACGGAATTCCCTTTCCTTTTACGGTATCGGCTATGATGCAGACCGGTTTTTCCCTGATATCATCCGCTTTGTCAAAAGCATCGGCAATCTGTCCCATATCATGGCCGTCAATTACCATAACCTCAAATCCGAAGGAACGCATCTTATCCTCAATACTGCCAATCCGGAACCGATCCATGGTCTTTCCGGTTGCCTGCAGCCCGTTTCTGTCAATAATGACACGCAGATTGTCCAGTTTAAAATTGGAAGCCGCCATAAAAGCCTCCCACAGCTGCCCCTCCGCAAGCTCGCCGTCTCCTACCGCCACATAGACCCTGGAGTCCAGTCCGTCAAGCTTAAGGCCTGCCGCCAGTCCCGCCGCCAGGGATACCCCCTGTCCCAAAGAGCCTGTATTGGCTTCAATGCCCGGAAGCTTTCTCATATCAGGATGTCCCTGCAGACGGCTTCCCAGCTTTTTCAGCGTATGGATATAGGTTTCCTTGTCAAAATAACCGCATTCCATCAAAGCGGCATACTGGACAATCGCCGCATGCCCCTTGCTCAGCAGGAAACGGTCTCTTTCCTTCCAGCCCGGCTCTGCCGGGTTATGCCTCATTTTATAAAAATACAGAACCGTAACAATATCCGCCAGCGAACAGGAGCCTCCCAGATGTCCTGCCTTCCCCACGCCAATCATCGTTACAATGTCTTTCCTGATTTCCCTGGCCTGTATTTCCAGTTCCTGCTTTTTCTCCTGATTAAGCATTGCCGGTCCCCTCCTTATTCCATGTTTTCAAGCATTTCCCGGACTCTTAAGAACCCTGTCTCACCGCTGTTATACACAGGCACCCTGGTATCCTTTAAAAACGGCGCCAGCGCGGACATGGACAGCTGCGCCATGACGATGCAGTCCACCTCCTCCGAAAGCCTGTCAATTGCCTCCACCAGTATCTCGTTGTGCCTGGCAATATTTCCTTTGGAATACTCTTCAAAGGCCTCGCTGCATAAAACCGTTTTCCGCTCTATCTGCATTCCCGCCTCCGCCGCCGCGATATCCAGAAGCCTTTCGGAGGACGGCACCGTTGTGGCAAGCGTCGCCAGCAGGCCGATCCGCTTTCCCGTCCTGACAGCCTTTTCCATCATCGGACGGTCAATCTGCGCAATGGGCGTATTTACAAGCGGCCTGCCAAGCTCCGCCGCATAGTTGAATGTAGAACAGGCCAGAAGAATCAAATCCACGCCTGCTTCCTCCAGATTATGCGCATACTGGGCAAATTTAAAATAGTTAACCTTGGGGATAACGCCTGCCCCTGCCTTAATGTTATCCCGCTGGATCGTATCGTCACACAGATGCATGATTTCCACTTCAGGAATATATTCCCTGATATAAGGCTCCATCGCCTGAATTGTAATATGGGATGCGTGAATAATCCCCAGTGTTTTTCCGCTTAAATCCATGCTCATATTTTACCCCCTTTTTCTTCCGGCCCTTTTGCAAAAGGCCGGAAGCTGAAGCTGTCCCAATTGGCAGCCTGTTATGTGTCCTTATGGCCGGCATTTCCTTATGGCCAGTATTTCCTTATGGCCGGCATTTCCTTGCGGCTGACCTTTTCTTACGGCCGGCATTTCCTGCGGCCAAATGCTTTACTCAATTACCAGATAAGAGACTGCATGCGCCGGCAAACTGAATTCCAGGCTGAGGGTTCCGTTAACCGCAGCCGTTTCATCCTCACACAGCTTCTCCAGGCCGTCTCTTGCCTTAATTGCATCATACTGCTCTCCTTCCGGGAACAGCGGGCTGCCCTGTCTCACCCATTCCGCATACGGGTTGGAATGCTCGGAATCAATGCGGTAATGTCTGATTTTCACCTCTTTTTCACCAATTCCATCCACCATCAGGCTGATTTTCTGATCCTCCACCTTGTCACGGTCGTTGCAGTGGCTGTAAATAACAATCTGGATTTCCCCGTTTTTCCCTCTTACAGCAAAGCCCGCCACATCCGTATCCTCGCCCTCGCCGGTGTACTGGCTGTGATTTTTTACGCCGATTTCAGGCTCCTTCAGGAATTCAAGCTTCTTTGTGCCATCGCTTTCAAAGGAAAGCTTTTCATTTCCCAGAGAGCCGTAAATTTTAAACATATTGAATACAGCTTTATCGATTCCCTGTGTGGTAAAGGTTCTGGTTCCTTCAAAACACCTTTCTCCCGGGAACATGAATGCCCATGCAAGAGGCCTTACCCGGATGCCGTACTGGCTGCTGAGCTGATCAATTTTTTCATAGGTGGAAGCAACGTAGGTTGCATAATACTCCGTATTTCTGAAAATCATGTTGGCATTGTCATAGATGCCGCCCGCTGCCCAGCCGTCCGGGTCCGCCTCTGAAAGCACCACCTCGCAGTCCTGGTAGCCGTACTCCTGAATGATATCCAGCCCCAGCTTCACCTGATGCACCAGGCTTTCTACGGAAGGCACGGCTTTGGGCGCATGCATTTCAAACGGGAAGCCGCCGCCTTTAACATGGAAGGTAATGAAATCCAGCCGTGTTCCCTTTTCCTGCGTACAGAAGTTCGCGCCGTCCCTGCAGTGGTTCAGGAAAAAGCGGAAAAACTTCTGCGCATGGCCGCCCTCAAAAATACCGGTTACCGCAGGGCCTGACAGCCTTAATTCCGGAAGCACCTCATGCACCGCATGCTCCGTATAGTCGTATAACTTGCAGTATTCCGCCGCAGTCCCGCTCCAATAGAAAATATCCGGCTCATTCCAAAGCTCGAAATACCAGCTCTTTACCTCTTCCTCCCCGTATTTTTCCACCAGGTGGGATGCAACCGCCTTAATGAAATCATGCCATTTCCCATAATCCTTCGGAGGGCAGGTCCAGCCTACCTCTTTATACTGTGCATAATTTTCCCAATCCCCTCCTGTCGGCCTTAAATAATTGGTATCCACAAGGTCTTTGGGCATAAAGCCCAGCTCTACAAAGGGCTTGTTTCCTGTCTTAAGAAACGCGTCTATGATATAGTCATAATAAGTAAAATCATAGACCGGTTCCCCATTCCCGTTTTCCCAATAAATGTTGGTGGAGCCGAATTTATAGGTTCCATGGCAGTTGCCCGTGCAGAACATGAAATGTGTCCTGAAATAATAGGGGGCATCCTCCAGCGCGGCAAATTTTTTCAGAAGCTCCACGCCCTCCGGAATATAAGTATAGTTGCATTCGTCATAGCCTATGTAACGCCAGAGATGTTCCTGTACCCCCATCGAAACACCGGCGTCCACCTTTACATTTACCTGTTTGCTCATCCGTTTTTCCTCCGCTTTGTTAATTAATTTTTTCTTTTTAATTCCCCTATTCCGTTCAATGTCAGCTTATCTGCAAAATGACAAGCCACAAAATGACCCGGTCCTGTCTCTTTCAGGGATGTACATTCTTTTTTACAGCACTCCTGCGCATATTTGCATCTGGGATGGAAGCAGCAGCCTGATGGCAGATTCGCCGCATTTCCCACTTCTCCCGGCAGCATAATACGTTCGTTCTTTATGGTGGGATCCGCCACCGGAATCGCTGACAGCAGAGCCTCCGTATAAGGGTGCCTTGGATGATAGAACAATTCCTCCGTCTCTGCCAGCTCTGCAACCCTGCCCAGATACATAACACAGACCCGGTCGGAAATATGCTCCACCACGCTCAGATTATGCGCAATAAACATATAGGTCAGATCATATTCCTCCTTCAGCTCCTGCAGAAGATTCAGTATCTGGGCCTGAATAGAAACATCCAGTGCAGAAACCGCTTCATCTGCAACCACGAATTTCGGTCCGAGAGCCAGCGCTCTGGCAATTCCTATTCTCTGTCTCTGGCCGCCGCTGAAAGCATGGGGATAACGGTTCAGGTGCTTCACCTCAAGCCCCACCTTATCAATAAGTCCGCGGACTCTTTCCGATATCTCCTCCTCCGAATAGCCTCCGGCCAGTCTCATCGGCTCGGCAACAATATCAAAAATTGTCATCCGGGGATTCAGGGAGGTATATGGATTCTGGAAAATCATCTGTATATACCTCCGCATTCCCCGCAGCTCCTTCTTATCCAGGGAAGTGAAGTCGATTTCCCTATCGTCAAAGTTAAACTTAATACTGCCCTCCGTAGGTTCAATTATCCTTAAAATCGTCCTTCCCAGGGTTGTCTTACCGCAGCCGGATTCCCCGACCACGCCCAGAACTTCATTTTTCTGAATACTGAGCGTAACATCGTCCACCGCTTTTACCAGCCCCACCTGCTTTTTGGCAATTCCCGCTTCAATCGGGTAATATTTTTTCAGACCCGTAATTTCCAACAATGTTTTCGGCATCTTATCCTCCATTCATGCAGTCCTATGGCGCTTTCCAGCTGCCACTCAGCCTGCCTTACGCATCTTTCCTTTTATAATGAAAACATCTGACCAGGTGATCCGGTTCCACTTCAATCAGCGGCGGGATGCTTTCCGCACATTCCGGCGTCCTTTCCAGACACCTGGAACAAAATCCGCATTCCTCAGGCGGATCCAACGGTACCGGAACGTTTCCCTCAATTGCATGCAGCCTTTCACTGGATTTATTGCCAAGCACCGGCATTGATTTCAACAGTCCCTTCGTATAAGGGTGAATGGGGTTTTTAAAAATTGCCTTTGCGCTTCCGCTCTCAACTACACGTCCCAGATACATTACCGCTATGGTATCCGCCATTTCCGCTATGACTCCCATATCATGAGTTATGTAGATGATAGACATATTATACTCTTTCTGGAAGTGTTTCATCAAATCAGTTATCTGCGCCTGCACCGTTACATCCAGGGCGGTTGTCGGCTCATCCGCAATCAGGATTTTGGGCTTATTAACCATTGCCAGCGCGATCATCGCCCTCTGGCACTGCCCTCCCGACATCTGGTGCGGATATGCATCGAATTTCTGTTCCGGATTTGGCATTCCTACGGCGCGCAGCATTTCCATGCACAGCTCCTTAGCCGCCTTTTTATCCTTTTTCTCCTGATGGACAATAACCGCTTCCATCATCTGTGCCCCGATGGTATATACGGGAGAAAGGCTTGCCATGGGTTCCTGGAATATCATGGAGATATCCTTTCCCCGCAGTCTCCTCATTGCCTTGCTGTCAGGAGAATAGCCCACCAGATCAACCGGGCCGTTTCCGTCGTCATACAGAATTTTCCCGCCCAGAACCTTTCCCGGGTTTTGCACAGTCCGGAGAATGGAATGGGCCGTTACGCTTTTTCCGCAGCCGGACTCACCGATAATGCCGATTGTTTCATTCCTTTTTAAATGGAAGGTTACATCGTCTACCGCCTTTAACGTCCCCGTATCCAGTTTAAAATAGGTTTTTAAGTCTGTAACCTGTAAAATGTAATCATTCATATTTATTCCCCCTATTTATACGGATCTGCCGCATCTCTGAGACCGTCGCCTACAAAGTTGAACGCCAATACAGAAATAACAACAAAGATACCGGGAATCATCATCCAGGGATACATGGAAACCGTATTTATACTTTGTGCATCCTGTAAAAGCACTCCCAGGCTTACGATAGGAGGGGTCAGTCCAATCCCCAGAAAGCTTAAGGAGGTCTCCGCGAGAATCATACTGGGTATGGCCAACGTTACATTAACAATCAGATAGCTGCTGAAGGAAGGCAGAAGGTGCTTTGTAATAATGTAGCCGTCCGTCGCCCCTGCCACTCTGGCTGCGGTGACAAAATCTTCATTCCGCAGCTCCAGAAGCTTCCCTCTTACCACCCTCGCAAGAGTGGTCCAGCCAATCAGAGAGAGAATAATCGTTATCGCAAAATATATTTTCAGTGACGACCATGTGGTCGGAAACGCCGCCGCAAGAGCCATCCAAAGCGGTATGCTGGGCATCGACATCAAAAACTTAATAATACGCTGAATAATAGTATCGGTCACTCCACCGTAAAAACCGGATATTCCTCCGAACAGACAGCCCAGGACAAAGGTAAAAAACACCCCCACCAGACCTGTGCTCAGGGAAATACGCAGCGCGCTCAGCACGCGCGAATACAAATCACGGCCGGAAGCATCCGTGCCAAAAGGGAAAAAGACATCCGGCTCCGGCGTGCCGAAGAAATGAATATCTCCCGGAATAAAGCCAAGCAGCTTATAAGAATCTCCATGGTAAAAGAAACGAAGCTTATGCTTTACCGTGGTATCCTCCACATAATATTTTTTCCACGTTACAGGATCCTCCTCCTGCTTTAAGCCGTAGACAAAGGGCTGTAGGGAAAAATTCCCCTCCGCATCTGTAAAATGTATCGTTGTAGGCGCCATACTGATGGCTGTCGTGCTTCTTTTTGCAATATCCTGAGTGGCAAAAAACTCACTGAATATACCCACGGTATAAAGGATGATCAATATGATCCCTCCAAGCATCGCCAGTCTATGTTTTTTGAATTTTCTCCACATCAGCTGCCATTGGGTTTCCATATAAATCGCTTCTTCTTTGGAAACAGCAGTATTTTTTTTCTTAAACATGGCCTCCTGTGCTCCTTTCCTGTAGCTTCCTGCTTACTGTGAAAGCTCCGCTTCCACAGTATTGATGGCCTTCGGCCCGGCTGCTTTTTTATCTGGTGCCGCCCGGAAACCGGGCATGAAAGATTACTGTAGACGTATTCTCGGATCTACCACCACCAGCAGGATATCCGAGATAAAAGTACCTACTACCGTAATTGCCGTCAGCATCAGCACACTTGTGCCTGCAAGATACATATCCTGGGAAAGCAGCGCATTGTATAAAAGAGAGCCAACCGTAGGGATATCCAGAACAATGGCCGTTACAGTCGCGCCCGATACGATGGAAGGAAGAATGCTTCCGATTGAGCTTATAATGGGATTAAGCGCCACACGTACCGGATATTTGTAAATCATTTTATTTTCCTTCAGCCCTCTCGCCCTGGCTGCCACCACGTAAGGCCTTTTCAGCTCGTCCAGCAGCGTTGCCCTTAAAATACGGATTACATTCGCCATACTTGCCAGTCCGATGACAATGACAGGAATCGGCAGATGCTTACACAGATCCCAGAGTCTTGCCATGCTCCATGGCGCATTCTGGAATTCCGGTGAGTAAAAGCCGCCCACACTCAGCCCAAAATATCGGTTGCTGTAATACATCAGAATTAATGCCAGGAAAAAGCTGGGTGTAGCCAGTCCGATAAATCCCAGAATAGAAGCCAGATAATCACCAACCGAATACTGGTGCCTGGCCGAATAGATACCGATCGGTATTGCCAGCGCATACGCGAAAACCAATGTAATAACAGAAAGCGCAATAGTCATCGGCATTCGGGAAGCGATAAGCGCCTTTACAGGCTGCTTCCACTGAAATGACTGGCCGAAATCACCCTTAAGCATATTTCCCATCCACAGAAAATATTGCTGCCACATAGGCTTATCCAGGCCATATTGCTGGCGCAGGCTGAGCACCACGGACTCATCCACCTGGCCCATCTGCTGCTGCAGATTAGCGATATAAGATGTCAGATAATCGCCGGGCGGCAATTGAATAACCACAAAAGCAAACACTGACATAATCGCCAGCAAAACGATCATATAGATAAATCTTTTGCATATATATTTCTTCATTTATCTTTGACCCCTCCTTATTCCCCTCCGGGCAGCAAAAGTCCCGGTATATAGATACAAAACGGGAAGGCACGCGATTGTACCTTCCCGCCATTTACTGAAATGTATAAATATCATACACTTTACAGCCGTGATACTTCATGCATAAAATTATGTCACACTATTCACTTAATATTTAAAATACCATGTATCCCCGCGGTACGGTTTCCAGAAGTTATAGTCATTGGCAAAGGTTCCTTCTGTGGGGGTATTTCCCAGGCGGTTGCTGATGATAACCAGACGGGGCGAAACCGATACGCCGATAAACCAGCACTGATCACTGATTCTCTTTAAAATACTTTCTCCCAGCGCAACATATTCAGGATCCGTATTTGACATAGTGCCGAATCTGAGACAGTCATCATAAATTTCCTGGATTTCTGCCGGAGGCTGTTCTCCCTTGGTTCCGTTGCTGTCCCAATAATCCTTATAAGCTCTCATGAACTCCAAATCATCATAGGCATTTCCGGGACGAAGCCTGCTGAAGGCAGCTCCCCTTAAATTGAATTCGCCTACGCTGTCCAGGGTAAACGCCTGCATATCACGATCATTGCCGATTCCTCTTTCCAGATAATAGGAGCGTTCCACCTGTTTTAAAGTAACGTTAATGCCAACTGCATCCCAGTACTCACAGGCCATTTCAGCTACGGGCATAAACTCTTCAATCGTTTCCAGGACAATATTAAATTCCTGTCCATTAGGCATAACTCTCACGGTTTTTGCCGCGTTCCATGCATAGCCGCATTCATCCAGCAGTGCATTGGCCTTATCCACATCATATTCAATAAATGCATTTTCAAATTCTTCCTTCATAAAGGAGGTATCTGCGGAAGCGGTTGCCTGTCTCACAGTCCCTTTTCCATAGTACAGGGTTTCGTTAATTGTATTTCTGTCCAGCGCGTAGCTCATAGCCTGACGGAACTTCACATTTGTAAAAATTTCTCTTAAGTCCGCATTTTTATCCGTAATATTAAAGGTAAATGCACAGTCGGAGCCTCGTGTGTTTTCAAACAGGAATACCTGGTAATCACCGTTGGCCTCATTTTCCTTCAGCATGGTATAATCGGATACGGGAAGGGGATTCTCACCTGCCGCATGGATTTCACCGCTGATAAGCTTCAGGGCGCGTACATCCTTATCCTGTACAATCATAGCCTCCTGCTCATCAATGTAAGGAAGCTGATTGCCTTCCTGATCCACTACATGGTAATAGGGATTGCGTGTAAAAAACTTATTTCCATTATTATCAATCCTGTCAAGGACCCATGGATAAACATCCGGAGCATCACAGTCTGTCTGTGCCTGGGTATTATCAAGATGAGCCTTAAAACAGAGAATCCAGGATTCATATCCTTCTTCCTTGGCCAGCTTATCTGCATCCGGGTTGTAGGTTTTATGCCACTGCTTTAAATATTCCTTCGGTGCAAAAAAGCTTCTGATTATCCCTGTGGAATAACGGGCCATCGTAATTTCAAAGGCCGGATTCGGTTCCTCAAATTTAATATTGAGCGTATACGGATCCACCTGCTCATATATCATGGGCTTGCCGTTACTGCAGTAAGCGGCATCAACGGACGGGTTTACATCCGTATTGGTAAGGACATCGTTATACCAGAACATCCAGTCATCGGTAGTCAGCTCATCACCATTTGACCATTTCATCCCTTCTCTCAGGTGTATTGTAAACTGTGTGGAATCCTCGTTAATTTCATAAGCCTGAATCAGATTGGGTTTAAAGGTCTTCAAATCCTTTTCTATTGTCAAAAGTGACTGGAACCTCAACCCTTCCGTATCCACCTGTCCGGAGCTGGGACCGAAGGCCGCTCCCACATAAGTCCCGCCATAAACGCCAATGTCATCCACTTCCACCACCGCAGGTTCTTTGGGAAGGCGTTCTTCAATCGGGGGAAGTTCTCCTTTTTCCACCTGCTCATGTACCAGGGGGGATTCCTTATACTGGCCGTCTCCCACACCGCCTCTGACAAGATTGTCTGTCTCCGGCGCCTGCGTGCCTGCAGTCTGTGTGCTTTCTGTGGCCTGCCCCTCAGAAGGAGGAGTTGCTGTGGTTGTCTGGCTGCCGCATCCGGCAACCCCCATTGCCAGACAAACCGTCATAAACAGCGCCATCATTTTTCTTTGTTTCATGCTGATACCTCTCTTTCATACCTTTTTTATCGCGAAGCCGTAGCTTTTGCATCAATAACAGCCCGATCGGAACGGATCCTCCCGTTTTTTCAATGTATCCCTGGTTATCAATATGGGCTGCAATATAATCCTCTTGTGGAACTTCCGTTCCTCCGCCGCATTATTTTCCATATCTCCCCCCTTGCCGCTTTCTACCGCATCCATCAGGGAAAAGCATTCTGCAATCATCATATTGGCATCCAGGGAATAGGTGGTCAGCGCCGGGGCAAACTGGCTTGCCAGAGGTATATTATCCACACTCAGCACCGAAACCTGATCCGGAACCTCAATCCCCTTTGTCCTCAATGCCTGAATCAGCCCAATAGCCATCCAGTCGTTTGCAGCAAACACAGCCGTAAATTTCCGGATCATAACCAGGTTCGCCACCTGATCTGCAAGAGAATAACCTCCTCTGAAGTTCATCTTGCTTTCCAGGATTACATTCTCAATCCCATTTTTCCTTGAGCCCCTGATAAAGCCGTTCTTGCGGTAAAGAGCGGATGCATAAGTATCAGGCCCGGTGATATGTATTACCTTTCTATGTCCGTAGCCGGCCAGAACCTTAGCCGCATTGATGCCAATTTTAAAATGATCGAAATATATCTGTGCAAAATCATCATGGTTTGGATAATTTTCAAAAGAGATTATTCGGGGATATATATCTTTAATCTTCTGCAGGTTATCTTCCTCAAATTTACCTATCATCAGTACCGGCGAAATCATATCGCCGTTTTCCAGCGTTTCCAGTGTCAGCGGAATCATATTCACGCTGTTTTTCGCAGAGTAGCTTGTCAGCTCCATGAGCATTCTGTTGTAAAAGGGATCGTTGAGCTTAATGCTGGGAGAGCAGATAAGGTTTACATATTTGTTTTTTACAATCGGTGCGACATAGGTCCCTTTCCCTTCGTACTTGATAAGAAGTCCCTCGGATACAAGCTGATTAATCACTTCCCGGATACGCTGCCTTCCAACCATAAGCCTTTGCTCCAGTTTTCTTTCTGATTCCAGCTTAATCAGTCTGTCGGACTGCAGCTGCTTTACTTCTCTGCGCAGGATATCTGCAATTTCTTTGTTCTCCTGATTCATAGCCTTCTCCCGAACCCCATTTCCTTATCTTTAGTTGCAGTTTTTAGTAATATTGCACAACAATTTTTATTTTCATTTTTTAGTAATTTTATACAAATTATGCATTTGGTTTAACCCAAACAACGTTTGTATATTATATTAATTGCATAATTTTTACCCATGCATTCGTTTTATCGTTTTATTTATTTTAATAATACAAACCATTTATTCATCATTTTTACTAATAATATATCATGATATTTTTATTGTCAATAGATTTATTGTATTTCCCCTGTTTTTGCTGTCATTTTGGTTATTATATACTTAATTACCATTCGTTTTTTGTGCATATCAACAACAAATATTTTATATTTTTCCTTATGATGTTGTTTATTTAATATACCATTCTGTATTTATGTCTGTTTTCTTCCAATGGCAGAATCTCACTACAGATGAAGCTGTTCCCCCCTCCCTCCAGGTAAATACGGCATCTATGCTTCACCTTTGTTCAAATAACCGCAAAAAAGAAGCCGCACCCCCGGTGATCCATCGATCACCGGGGAGCGCGGCCCCCTTTTCTATCTCACTTGCTTAACTCTTAATATTCCGGTTCAATCAATCCGTAGGTATTACCTTTTCTCTTATACACTACGTTCACCTGCTCTGTTTCCGCATTGAAGAAAACAAAGAAATTATGTCCCAGAAGTTCCATCTGGATACATGCGTCTTCGGGATACATCGGCTTAATGTCGAATTTCTTGGTTCTGACAATCTGGATCTCCTCTTCTTCCGGATAATCCTTATCAATAAAAGCCTGCTGGAAATTGCCGCCTGACTGATGCTTGTCCGTAATTTTATTCTTATATTTCTTAAGCTGTCTCTCAATTACCTCTTCAACCAGGTCGATGGATACATACATATCATTGCTTGTCTGCTCCGACCTGATAATACTGCCTTTTACCGGGATTGTCACCTCAATCTTCTGTCTGTCTTTCTCAACGCTCAGCGTTACATGTACTTCCGTGTCCTGGGTGAAGTACTTTTCCAGCTTGCCAATCTTCGATTCCACTGCGCTGCGAAGCCCCTGTGTTATTTCGATGTTCTTTCCGCTGATAATGAATTTCATGCCGATCATCCCTTCTGTTTCATATTAGGAACAAAGACCATATTGCCTGTCCACATCCTGCGGCATATCTTTTTGTCCTTATTTGGATTATAACATATCCCCACACCGGCATGCAATGTTTTCAGAATTTTAACTGAAAATTTATAATTGTTTCTGTCAATGTGAAATGACATAACTTTGTAATTATTTTGTAAAATTCGTGGAACTTGCCAAAACACCCGTTCCATTTTACGTTCTTACGAACAGCACTGAAATATTTTCTCAACCCGTGGATAATGTGTATAAGTTCGTGTATAACTCCATAATCCCCAAAAATACCGCTTTTTCTGTGTGGATAACTTTGTGGTTAAAAAACTCTTATTTCTATATACTTCGACAAATTTTGTGCAGAATCTACAATCCGGGTAAATTCAGTGCCTTTTCAGATAATTTTGAAAGTGTCAGACAATAATATATTTTTATCTGATTTTTGAAAAAAATCTGTCTCCTGCCATCCCTCTGCAGGCGGCGTGCCAGACTGCTTTTCATGTCCTGTGATGTATCAGTTTTTTGCTTTCCCAGGACTTGCCCTTAAAGTAAATCAGACCTGTGACAGCCGGCAGAATCGGTGAAACCGCCTGCCCTATTGTCCAGCAGTGCATTCCTTCAAACGTATTTATTTTAGGCCCTACACCGCATGCTGCAGCAACGGATACACCAAAGTAATTCAGCATTGCAGCCAAATGTTCCAAACGGTTACTGTCTGCCCTCGCAGTTCCTCCGCACCTTTATATTTGGCAATTAAAACCGTTCCGCCCATTGTAACGCCGATGCAGACGAAGTTAATGACAAAACTCATCATGGAAGTATTACTGATTGCCACAAGCCCCGTTTCACCTGCTATATTCCCCACAACAAGCATATCCATATCCACAATACTGTAAAAGGGCTGGAGCAGGCTGGCTAACAGGAGGGGAAGCGCAAACCTGATGAGCTTCTTTGGTACGCTTCCAAAGCATTTTTTCCTGACAGGCAAACATCATCACCCACTCTTTCTGCATAATAAAAAGGATATGCTCCTAAGAACATATCCTCTGTTACTTTTCATTATTATTTATTTCTCAGGGAAGAACTCTTCTTACTGCCACAGGAGTTCTGTAATCAGCCTCAGAAATCTTGATTCCAGTACTTGCCGTGCTGGCATGTACGATCTGTCCGTCGCCGATGTAAATTCCCACATGGCCGGTATAGCATACGATATCTCCGGGCTGTGCATTTTCCAGTCCGCCTACATCCGTGCCTACATTTCTGTCTGCAGATGAGGAATGAGGAAGGGAAACACCGAAGTTCTTATATACGCTCATTACAAAACCGGAGCAGTCCGCACCGTTTGTAAGGCTTGTCCCGCCATATACATAAGGGTTGCCGACAAACTGCACTGCGAAATCCGCAACTGATTCACCGTGTGATGAAACGGCTGCTGCCGCGGATTTTGTCTCTGCTGCCGGAGCGGCTTCTGCGGAAGCTTCAGAAGAAGTTTCTGTTGCTGCAGACTCCGTTGCTGTTTCCGAAGGTGCCTGGGAAGCAGTTTCCGTTGTTGTCTCCGTGCTTGTCCTTGTTGTAGTTTCTGTTGTTGTCTCACTGCTTGTTTCGGTCGTGGTCTCAGTGGTTTTTTCCGTCGTAGTCTCTGTAGTTGTTTCAGAAGAAGATTCCGTTGTTGTCTCAGAGGAAGCTTCTGATGAAGATTCGGTCTGAGCAGAGGATTCGGTTTTCTTCTTTGACTCTTCTTCGGAAGAGGTTTCGGTCTGGGATTCATATTCCCTGCTTTCTTCCTTTTCCGGTTCGGATTCTTTTTCCTGGCTATTATTATCTGCCTGTGAGGATTGCTCCTGTTCAGGTGTCTGGGTTGTCTCTGATTTGGCAGTCTGTGTTTCCTTCAGGTCTACAGGTTCAACAATTGTCTTCGACTGTGCAAGAGTTTCTCCCTGCACGGTAGCCTGTCCGCTCAGAACCGCATCCTCGCCGATTGTCAGAACCACGTCTGACACAGATGCTTCGGCTTCAGGAGCTTCCACCACATCCAGTACGCTTGCCACGCCAATACCATTGGTAATCGCCGCCTCTGTCTGCTGTTCCCGGATATGGGAATCAACCTGTGCGTCAATGTATGATTCTCCTGCTCCTGTCATTCCGGTTTCGATATCCACAGATGTTACCTCTGAGGATTCCTGTGCGGTCTGGACAGTCTGTGCAGCCTTTTCGCTCTGGTCTGCTTCTTCCTGTACACTTGTGAGGGAACTGCCTTCATCCAGCGTCAGGCCGATGCCTGCTGCCGGAAGTTCATAAGATACACCGGTTGCACTTGCCTGCATAGCAGCTGTACCAAATATTACTGCGGAAGCAGTGATTGCACATGTTACAGCTTTCACGCGTGTATATTTCATGAGTTCCTCCAAAAAAATCATTTGAACTGTTACATTTGTTACGAAATTATTACATCTGTTGTTAACTATACCACCGCCGCCATTTTTTGTCAACCTTTACACAAAAATCGATTCTAAAGAGAAAAAGCCTGCGAAACCACATAAAATCAAGGAAAGGAAGGCACTCGGCCTTCCTTTCCAAATTGTGAACATTTTTTGAATTTTACAGATTTTATATTACATACTGGCAATAATTAACAATAAAAGTTGTTACGTAATATTTAATATTTACATCGGATGAACATCCGATGCTTCTTGAATAGAAGAGCCATTCAAGAAGATACGCCGTACTGAACAATTACAGTAACTGTTCAGCAGGTCAGCGCATTTATCTGCGCAGGCCAGCGCTTTGCGCTGACCGTAAGAAAGTGATTCAGGAGTGCTAAAATCCATCGCCAAAGGCGATTTAGGATGGATTTTAGCAGTAACTGTGAGGGGTACTGAACAGTTACCAATTACAATATTTATATTGCAACAATTCTGCAGGAAATATTACTGCAGGAAATATTCCTGTACGCCCTCCACCGCATTGGCCCCGTCCGCCACGGCGGTTACAATCTGGCGCAGCTTCTTAGTACGGATATCGCCTGCGGCAAATACGCCGGGCATACTGGTTGCGCAGTCCTCGCCCGCGATAAGGTAGCCTTTTTCATCTGATGCAATGTTGGAGATAAAGCTTTCGGAATTGGGTTTAATGCCAACTGCGATAAAAACGCCCTGAAGAGGAAGTTCCCGCCGCTCTCCGCTCGGTTTATGCAGCATGGTAAGAGAGCTTACCTGGCCGTCGCCGTTGATGCTTTCCACTACACTGTCCCAGCAAACCTCCACATTGGGCAGCGCCAGCATGGTATTCTGCAGCGACTGTGCCGCCCTGAGACTGTCCCTGCGGTGAATCAGATATACCTTTTCACAGGCTCTGGCCAGGAAAATGGCATCCTCAACCGCCACGTCTCCGCCGCCTATCACCGCTACCGTCTTACCCCGGAAAAAAGCGCCGTCACAGGTGGCGCAGTAGGAAACGCCCATTCCGCTCAGTTCCTCTTCTCCGGGCACGCCCAGATGGCTGTGGGAAGCGCCGGAGGCTATGATAACCGCCCTGGCCTCATAATCCCCTTCCGCTGTTTTCACCAGCTTGCAATCCTCGGAATCCTCCACGCCAAGCACATCCGCTTCCATGAATTCCGCCTGCATTTTTTCCGCATGCTCCCTGAACTTCATCCCCATGTCAAAACCGTTGATTCCGGGCAGCCCCAGATAATTGTCCACCTCATAGGTGTTGAGCACCTGACCTCCGCTCATGGGATTTTTCTCTATTACCAACGTGGAAAATCCGGCTCTTCTTCCGTATACCGCAGCACTCAGCCCCGCAGGACCGGAACCGATAATTATCAAATCATGCATAATCACTACCCCTTTACCATTCTTTATTGTAAGCTTATCCAGCCGTTGTTTCCATTATACCGGTTTCGGCCGCAGCTTTCAACCTTCCTCAGGATATGTTACAATAGGAAGACACCAAGTTCATAAAAGGAGAACCCCATGAGAAAGAAAGCATTAATTACCGGAGCCTCCCGCGGGATCGGGGAAGCTATAGCCAAAGAGCTGGCCAGGCAGGGCTTTGATCTTACGCTGACCTGCCTGAATTCACTGGATCAGTTGAAGGAGCTTGCCGGAGGCCTGGAAAAAAAATACGGCGTTTCCTGTCACATTTTCCAGGGCGATATGGGCGATCCGGAGGCTGTGGATCGGTTATTTGACGGAATGAACCGCCTGGATGTACTGATTAATAATGCGGGCATCTCTCACATCGGACTTCTTTCCGATATGTCCGTTTCCCAATGGAGACGTGTTATGTCAACCAATCTTGACAGCTGTTTTTATACCTGCCGAAGGGCAATTCCGCTGATGGTGCACGCCAAGCAGGGACGAATCATCAATATTTCATCGGTATGGGGGCAGGCGGGCGCTTCCATGGAAGCTGCCTATTCCGCTTCAAAGGGTGGGGTCAACAGTCTTACAAAGGCGCTGGCAAAAGAACTTGCTCCCAGCAATATTCAGGTCAATGCCATTGCCTGCGGGGTAATCGATACCGATATGAACCGCTGCTTTTCCCCTGAAGAAATGGCCTCTCTCATCGAAGAAATTCCGGCAGACAGAATCGGAAGGCCGGAGGAGGTGGCCGCCCTGGCGGGCCAGCTTATAACGGCGCCCGCTTATATGACCGGGCAAATCATCACCATTGACGGGGGATGGATCTGAAAGACAGCGCCCCTTTCAGGAGCGCTGTTCCATTTCTCTTTTCTTTTTTAATATGGCGGCATTTTCCTCCACCTTTTTTCTGCTCAATGGATAGGCAAAGGCAAGAATGGCGGCCACGCCCAGGAAACAGACTGCGGGGATCAGGTTGACTGTGGCATAAATGCCTTCCACCACCCTGGCGTTCTGCACCGTAGCCAGCTCATCGTAGCCGATGGCCTGCAGCGCAGCGCCGCCCAGCCCTCCGGCCAGCGCCTGTCCTATTTTACGGGCAAAGGAATAGACGGAATACACCGTACCGTCATCCCTGCTTCCGGTCCTTACCTCATGATCATCAATCACATCCGTAATATTCGCCCAAATCACCATATTGAACAGGTTCACTCCCAGAAATCCGATGACAGAGAGAATCATATACAGCCATGCGCTGGTAATGTGCATGAAATACAGAATCAGGTAGGCCACGCCGGAAAAACAGGTGGCCGCCGCAGCCACTTCTTTTTTCCCGAAGCGTTTGGAAAGGGGGACGGTAACGCCTGCAATGGCCAGCGACACCACGGTGGAAACCAGGCTGAACGCGGAAAGCACTTTGGTATTCCGGAAATAATCCAGATACAGATACTGGTTCATGGACTGGATTAAAAGCTGGCTCAGAAGAAGGCCGATGGCTGCCCCGATAATCGCCAGAAGGGCCCTGCTGGAAAAAACAGTACGGAAGGTTCTTGCCAGCGTTGCATTTTCCCGGTTCCCCATCCTGTCCATACGCACCCGCTCCGTAGTGCAGCGGTAGCAGATAAAATAGCAGACAATGGCAAGCAGGGAAAACAGGCCTGCCACTGCTGTAAAACGCGGACCGCTTACGATCTGATTTCCCGCAGCATCCGTCGTATAGATAAGAAGAGGCGCACCCACCCCGATGACCAGGCCTGCCAGCGTCGCGCCGATACCGCGGAACGTGGACAGCGAGGTTCGCTGATCCGGATCTGAGGTGACAGCGGACGCCATGGAGCCGTAGGGAATGTTTATCGACGTATAAAAAATGCTTCCCCACAAAAGATAGGTTACGTACATATAAATCATTTTTACCGGCATGGAGGCGCCTGCAAGGCCGGACTGGTACATA
>OFMJ01001266.1_pt1 | contig 19488 bp, 20 predicted proteins | sample 1541801 | NCBI WGS metagenome assembly OFMJ01 (sample SAMN04209234, study PRJEB22552) | human gut metagenome | biome: gut; material: feces | host: Homo sapiens | place: USA: Oklahoma
CCACCGACAGGCCCTTGGCCTTTTGGTATGTTTCCACGGCATTTTTTGTTTTCGTCCCGAAGATGCCGTCTGCCGTGCCGCAGCTATATCCCTTCTCATTCAGCATCTGCTGTACCAGCTCTACGGCTTCTCCTCTGCTCCCGCTTTTGATTTGCTGCATGCTATTTCCACCTTCCAACCGCGTAAAAGCTTACGACAATGTGCCACCCTTCCTGCGTCGGCTGCGGCTTTACCAGCCCCGGCGTAGGCGTCATGGTTTCTGAGCCGGAGGCTCTCAAAACAAGTATCGTCATGCCGTCATATCCTACATCTCTAAATTGACAGACGGGCGGCGCCATAAACGGAAAAGGATATGCTTCTGCATGGCCTGTTCCAAATACATGAAGACTCTGTTTATCCCAGTAGTTGTTCAAATCGATCTCTTGGGATGAATTGCCCCAGCATTCTGCGATGCCGCTGTTCCATTTTCGGTAGGTCCAAATGCCGGAACTCCCTTGCTCAACGATAAAATCGTTTTCTATCCCCTGGTTCCATTGCGCCCGCTCCGCCGCTGTAATGTGCCTGTCGGCATCCCCGGTATGCGCGTCGATCTGGTTTTGCAGGTTTCCTGCCGCATCCTCTGAAAGCTGGCCCTTGATGCCCTCGAACCATTGGGTGAAGGCGTCTGTTAGCTGTGCGTTGGCCGCGCCTGTCTCCAAATGCGTCACCGGGCTCGCCACCACCCCGCATACCGCCTCGTTGAGCCTAAGGTCCGTGATGTCCGCCTGCCGCAGGGCGGATGCGTTTCGGTTTACCAGAATATCCGCCAGGGCCAGCTCGTAAATATCCCCCTGCGCCTGCTGGGTGATGTCCGGCGGCACAGGCGACGCCGCCGGCGTGCCCTTTGATACATATAGGTCAATGCTGCGCTGCACGGCGTCATAGCGCGCCACAACGCGGTCAATGCGCGCAAACGTCTCCGAGCATGCCTCGATCTGCAGCGCCTTATCCTGCTCCAGCCAGCCCATATAGCCGTTGATAAAGCAGGTTCCCGCCTTTACCGTAACCGCCATCCCCTCCTTGGCCTGCACCATCAGGCCGTCTGCCGGCAGGGCAAACACCCCGTTGCCCGCCAGTTGGCTGAAATACTTGGCAAAAAACGAAGCATCCTCCGCCCTGTCAAAGATCGGCTGCCCTTCTTCGTCATAGCCTGTGATCGTTGAATTGAAAAATCCGCTCCTCATGCTTTCCCCTCTCGTCTGATCGCCTTGCCCAGGCTCACATAGTCCTCCCCGAAGGTCACCTCCACGGAAAGCCCATCCGCCTCCACAGCCTCGCGTATCTCCTCAATGCGCTTTTCTGCCCAAAGGCCCATTTTCTCCTGGACCACCGTGCAAATATCCCCCAGGTCATAGTGCGTTTTATAGAGCAGGTTGGCGTTGGGGTCGATGGCATGGTTGTATGCCTCCACCCGCCGGTATTCGTCCAGCGCCTCCCGTCCCCTTTGCCAAAGCGCCTGCCGGTATGCCTCGTCCGTCATCGCTTCGCCGTCCACCTCTTTTTTGACGCTCGCGGCGTCTACATACAGCTCGCGGCGCTCTGCGCCCGCCGTGCAGTCCACCGTCACGCAGACAGCCGCCTGCCCTTCCTCCGCCTCGCCCACCACATAGGCAAAGTTGCGGTAGTCCTTCTCGTCCGTGCTGTAATCGCAGGTCAAAAGGTTCTCCTGTCCTCTGGAAAATACCGCCCAGCTATTTTTCTCCTGCCCCTGGGTCCTGTCCCTGCCCTGCCATACCTCAAACAAAATCTCGTCGTTTTCATAGTCATAGCGCAGCGCAAAGGACAATTCCTGCGATTGGCACAGCTCCTGCAGCTTTTCCAGCAGCGTCTCCCCGCCGCATTGGCAGGTCGTCTCCGTGCCCAGGCCCTTTTTTGCCCCCAGCGCCAGCTTTGGGATGGCGCGCGCCGGTTCGGACGGGTGAATGGCCATCTGGTCCACCAGCGTCCGGCAGATCTGCTCTGCCGTGCCGCTCAGCTCCATCCTCTGCGGGATCACCCTGCGCTCCAACAGGCACTCCAAAAACCGCCCGCTTACCGTCAGCTCCTCCTCCGTCTCGCTCTGTGTATAGGCCAGGCCCTCGATCACGCCTACCTCCGCCGCGTCGCTTCTGTATACATAACGCCCCTGCCGCAGCAGCGCATACCACGCCATATCGGTATGCAGCTCAAACGAGCCCACCTCGTAATAGCGGCGCGTCCATTGCAGCGAGAAAAACGCATCCACCACGCCCAGCGGCGCAAAGGACGCATCCAAGATCATCAGATCCATCCGCTACACCCCCAGGTATTCCGGCGTGTAATACAGCCGTACGTCCATGTTGCTCCGCCCGTCCGCCGCCTCGTAGCGCCATAGGTTGCTTCCCTGCTTCAGCGCCAGCGTCAAATCGCTGGCCCTGTCCATCCTCATCATGGCGTTTGTCCCGTTCAGCAGAATTTCCTTTGCCCTGGGCAGGGTGCTGATCGTCAGCACATCCCCCTGCGCCATGGTCAGCTTCATGCCAACCTTTTTGCCCGTGTCCTCGTTTTTCAGCACAGGGTCGCTCACAGGCCCGCGCACCGCCGTGATCACCGCCTTGATGCCGATTTCGGTATCGCCGTTGTTGTCCAGCACAATGGTGTTGCTGGTCTTTCGGTACCCCATGATGCTCTTTTTCTCCGCCGTGCAGCAAAACGGAAGCGCAAACTGCGGCAAATACGCCGCAATGTTTCGCCCGTAGCTGTCTGTGCTGCGCAGCATCGGGTCGGCGCAAAACAGCGTGATGGAAAAATCCATCGGCGCCCAAAGGTTGGCCATCTCGTCGATGGAAAAGGCCTCTACCCTGTATTCGATCTGCCGCTTTGTGCCGCAGTAGTCGATGGTGCAGCGCCCCGCCTCCAGCGGCGAAAGGAACCGGGCCAGCTTTTCACGCAGCCGCTCCAAATCATCCAGATACGCAATCGTGCCGCCCAGCACCAGGCTCCTTGCCTCCAGCCGCGCGTTTGTCACCGTGTCGCCGTGCATCCCCGCGTTGCCCGCCGAGGCAATGGTGGCAGGCGCCGCCTCCAGCCCCTGCACCGAGCGCAGCCGGTACGGCTGCCCCTTGCCCAGCGTCAGCGCCTGCCCGCCGCTTTCCAGCGTAATCGTCATATACTTTGCCTGCATCTAGCATACCCCCCTTGCCAGCTTCTGCGATTCCTTTCGCAGCGCCCGCGCCATCTGCGCCGGCGTCTGCACCGGCTGGTTAAAGTGGATGGTCTGCGTTACGCTGCCCGGCGTTTCCGCCCTGCCTGCGCCGCCGGCCCCGGACAGCCCCTGCGCCAGCGCAAATTCCAAATTCAGCTTGCTTGTTTCCGCCTTGACCGTTGCAATCATTTTTTGGAAATAGTCCAGCACTGTCCTCTCTGCCCTGGGCTTGTCCTGCTCCATGCCCAAGCGGAACCCTTCGCCTACGGCCAGGCCGATCTTCTGGAATACCTTGGACGGGGAATTTACCTGGATTCCTTTTTTCGCCGAGTCTCCCATCCCGGCAAAATAATTTTTCACGTACGTTTCCAGCTGCTCTCTCTGCTCAGCCATGCTGCCCTTAAAGCCTTCCACCGCTCCGAGCCCAGCCTCCCTGTACTTTGAGGTGGATTCATGCGCCTTCATCGCCGCCGCTTCAAAGCTTGTGCGCGCTTGCTCTATGACCTCCGGGCTCTTCTCTGCCATCCCCTGCTTGAAGCTGCCGCCCGCCTCGCTGCCGGTGCTCTTAAAGCCGCCTGCCTGCGCATCTGCCGCTCCCTTAGCGCCGTCTACCATCTGTGCCGTGTTTTCCATGACTGCGGGCTCCGCCTCGTCTATCCCGGTATTCAGCCCGTTGGCCGCCGAGGTTCCAAGTTCCAAATACGCTTGGTTGACGCTGTCCACCCGTTCCTCTGCCGCTGTGTAGATGGTATCGCCCAGGTCCACTGCGTCCTTTTCATGGATTTCATGCAGCGTATCCAAGCAGCCCTGGGCATCCGTGACCCTTTGCGCATACAGCTCCTTTACCTTGGCATTGCCTTCCTCCTGGGCATACAGCTGCGTCGCCTGCCCCTCCACGATTGCCTCGGTATCCCCCATCATCAGCGCCGTCATGTTGGCGTCGTATTCGCTGATCTTTCCGGTATACGTCTCGTAGGAGGCCAGCATCTCGTCATTGCTGGCCTGCCGCGCCTCGTTGTCCTCCGTCAGCTTCAGATTGGCCATCGACAGGGAGTGCGCCAACTCCATATTGCCCTCTGCCACCGCCTTGTCATGCGCGATGGTGTTTATCTTGATCTGCTCGTTGTTCGCCGCGATCTTTGCAGAGTTTTCCATCATTGCGTTGTAGAGCTTGGCGCTTTCAATCATCGCATGCTTCACTTCCGGCTCCATCGCCTCGACCATCATCTGCGCCTTTTTCTGCTCCAGGTACGTCTTTACATCGTCTGCGCTTTTCAAAAGCGTCATCGAGCCGTCTTCGTTCAGGCGCACCGTCTCTCCCAGCGCCGGGATCAGCTGGTCCGCCAGCACCTGCGCATGCGCTGCATCTGCCGCCGAGATTACGCCGTTGGCGTCCGCCATGGCCGCCAGCTTGCCATACAGCAGCTCTGTCATGGCGATCTCCGCCATCCCGTTTTCCACGTTGCGCTGTCTGGACGCCGCCAGGCTGTCCATCCCGGCGATGCTCTCTTCTATCTGGGCCCTGGTCTCCTTGAGCAGCTCGCTTTCCCCGCGGTATTTTTCTTCCATCCTGCCAAACCAGTCCACCACTTCAGAGCCGATGCTCACCAAAGCGCTGAAGCCGCTGAATACCGCCGCAGCCGGGCCCAGCAGGCCGGATAGCCCCGCGCCCGCTGCCGTGGCCGCGCTTGTAGAGGTGGAAAACGCCTCCGCCAGTGTGCTTGCAGAGCCCAGCAGCGTGCCCAAGTCGCCGGATAATCCCTGTATCGCGCTCGCCGTACTGCCCTGCGAGGTCGTCGCCAGCGCATCCAGCTTTCCATTCATCCTGTCAACAGAGCCCTCCAGCATCGCAAGCGATACCGCCATATTGTCCAACGACCTGTCCAGCGATGCTAGCCCTTTTGCCGCCGCGGATTCATCCACCACAACCTGTACTTCTATCTTTTCCTTTGCCATCGTTTCACCTTCCTTTCCCGCCTGGGCTTTGGGGCCGGGCCGGCGTTTTTAGCGCCGCCGCGCGCCTCCGTCTTTTTTCCGCCATTTACAGCCCCCCAGCCAATGCGTTGATAAAGTCCCTCTGCTTTTCTTCCTCGCTCCTTTTGTCCGGCAGCGCATACAGGCGTTTCATCGTCCGGTAAAATTTCTGTTCCTCCGCCGTCATCTTGGGCGAGATCGCCACGCTCCGATACCGCATGATTTTGACAAACTCATGCCGCTCCTCCAGCGCGCTGAACAGCGCCTTGAATTTCCACCAGTGTAAAAACGGGATCTCCGTTAGATCCAGCCCATACTGGCTTAAAAAGGCCGCATAAATATACGGCGCATCCTCCTCAAAGCTGTATATCCGGGGGCCGGCGCCCTGGATGGGCTCTGCCCCGCCGCCTGCTGTGCCGCCGTCCTCCATGGCCCGCCCGCATCGGTAAAACCAAAGCGCGCGGTCCACCGCCGGCCCGATCTCGTCCGGCACTTCCTCATACAGCACAGAAAGCGCCAGCGCCAGCCTCTGCCTCTGGTTCAAGCGCTCCTCCTCCAGCGCCTTTTCAAACGCCAGCCCCGCCCTGAAATCCGCCCGAATGGGCACCTGCCGTCCGCCAATCTCCACCGTGGCCGGCAGCGGCCAGGTCAGCAGGCTCACGGCCGCGCCTCCGCCTGCTTCTGGTACCGCTGCATGCGCCTTGCCCGCGCCTGGTTCAGGCTCTGCAAAATGTAATTCACCACATCCGTTGCATCCGCCAGGTCCACGGCCCGGCCCTGAAAGATCTTCTCGCTCGCGCCCTGCCCCAGCATCCTGTCAATGCTCGCCAGGATAAAGCGCGTCGCCTCCTCCAGCGTCTTTTTCGCGTCTTTGGAGGCTTTTAGGGCCTTGGAATACTCCAAAGCCCTCTGGGAAAAGTCCGCAAACTCCTCATGCAGCGCGCGCTTTCCCATATCCACCTCAAAGACATGCCCGGCAATCTTCAGCTTGACTCTGGCATCCCTAAAGGTAAACGCCTTCATGCCTTGGCCGCTCCTTCGGTAAAGGTCTTGGTGGCCTCTGTAAACGTCCCCTCCACCGGGTCGCCGTTTACATAGATGATGCCTTCAATCAAAAGGCCGTCCGCCACAGCGCCGCCGCCATCGTTGGTGCAGTCCACGACCACATTGTATTTTTTCGCCTGATAGGTGCCCGGCGTGTCCTTTGCCTCGTTCCACGCATCCACCAAAATCATCGTGGTCTCTGCGTCCGCGCCTACCTTGTCAAACATGCTGCAAAAATAGTCGTTGAACGGGTCGCCCACGGCGCGCTGGCCGCTGATCGCCTTTTGGATGGATTTTGTCGTCAGCGCCGTGCTGCCGTTTTTCTCATCCAGCCACTGCATCACCTTGGTCTGGGTGTTGGTGCTGGGCGTCGCGCTGTCAAAGCCCTTGCCTACGCGCTCATACGTCGGGCTCTCGCCCTTTGGGGTCACGTCCACAAACATCATTCTGTCCTTCGGGGTGGGAATGGTATAGCTGCTCATTTATGCTTCCTCCTGTATATAAATCAATGTAAGGTCTGTCTGGTATCGTTCTTCCTGTTCTTCTGTCCGGGCCATGGCCGGAAAGCCCTCCCACTGAAAGCCCACGGCACGCCGCCCCGGCCCCAGCGCCAAGCCCTCCTTCTCCGGCTCGGCCGCTTCCAGCCACTGCCCCAGCCGGCACAGCGCCTCCACGGCCGCCAGCCGCTGTGCCTGGCTGTCCGGCGTTAGGCAATAGCTTACGGCAAACGGGCATTGCGCCCTGTACCCGCCTGCCAAATCATAGCGGCGCTGCATCGGCTCCTTGCGCATCGTCAGCACCGCCGCCGGCCTCGCCTCTGTGCGCTCCAGCGCGATCTCCACCGGCAGCACCGCCACCTCATTCAAGTACGCCAGCAGGGCCGCTGCCACCTGCTGCGCTTCCGTCTGGCTTGTCTGCATCTCATCCTCCCTTTCATGCCCGCTGCTTGGCAAGGCCTTCTATCGCCTTTTGCAAAAGGCCCTCCGCCGCTAGGATCAGCTCCGCCTGTATATCCCGTGCCTGGCTGCTGCTTTGCGCCTGCTCCAGCTGCCTAATCCGCGCCTCCGCTTTTTCCAGCGCCGCCGCCTTGGCCTTGAATTTGCGCTTGTCCACATACTGCCCCAAGGCAAGGTTGGCCAGCTTGATGTCCTTTTGCCCTTTTAGCTTTTCCTGCACCTGCTCGTACAGCGCCTCTCCCAATACCGGCTTTAGAAACTCCATGCGCGCGCTCCTCCGCAATCGATTTTATCTTTAACCGCGCTGCCGCTCAGCGCCGTTGCGGTCCTTTGTTCGTGCTAAGCCCCCTGCGCCCTTTTTGCCAAAGGTAGCACCTGCGCCCCCTGCGCCGGCTCGTATCTTTCATTCATCCGGCCGCTTCCCTTCTCGCATGGTCATCATGCCACAGCCCCAGGTACGATGGCGTACGAATAAGAACATTCGTTCCCCTTTTATGCAAAAAAAGGACCGCCTGGGCCCTGCGCCTAGGCGGTCTCGGCCGCTTGCTTTTCCCGCTGCTCATCCTCCTCCATCGTCCTTCTCTGTATCCAAAACACCTGCTTTTCGCTATACCCCGTTTTTTGCGCCACCTGCTCCCACGGCAGCCCGTCCAAATACCGCAGCCGGAAAATCGCCTCCTTAAAGCCGGGCAGCCGCGCCACCCACTGCTCTACAGCCCGGATCTCCGCCTCCTTGTCCAAATAGCTCTGCGCTAGCTGTGCTTCCAGCCCGCACATTCGTCTCTGCGCCTTCTCGTCCTTGGCCAATACCCCGTCTCGCTGCATCTGCAAAATTTCCGCCTGCCGCTGCTTTAGCTCCGCGCGCATCGACTGCAGCGTAATGCGCCAGGCCCGGTATTGCTTTAATTTTTCCAGCGTCATCATCCTCACCTTTCTTTTTTTGTATAAAATTCCCTTTCCCCTGCCATACTAAGAAAAAAACCAGAGGTGAACCATCTATGCAAACCAGCCAAACCACAAGCCTTTTGAATACCATCTACCAAAACGCGCAGATGGGTGTGGATTCCACCCAGCGCCTGATCGAGCTGGCAGAGGATAAGCCCTTTTTGTCCGTGCTCATCGCCCAGCGCAACCGTTACCAGGACATCTACGACCAGGTCATCCAAATGGCGGACCACGATTTGAAGGGGCAGAAAACCCTTGAAAAAATCTCTACCAACATGATGATCAACTTCCAGACCATCAAGGACAAAAGCCCCTCCCACCTTGCCGGGATGATGGTGCAGGGCAATACCATGGGCGTCATCGACATCACCAAGGCGCTGCGTCAAAACGCAAATGCAGACGCCCCCGTGCTCTCTTTGGCAGAGCGCTTGCTGCAAATGCAAAAGGACAATGTAGAGGAAATGAAAACGTATCTTTGAGCCTCCCTGGCAAAAGACGGCCATGCCGTCTTTTTTCCTTTCCCCGTCTCCTCCATTGCGTTGATTCTTATCCAGACACATGATAAAATAGAAAAAAATAAAGCATTGTGGTTTCGGGCTCCACTCTCTTTTGTTGTTCCTGCTACTCTGAGCCGCAAAGATATTATACGAACATTTGTTCTTATTTTCAAGGGTCTTTCTCCTTTTTCCGAAATTTTTTCGTGAGGGGCGTTGTCTCATGAGTTTAGTGAATCGTATCAAAATGCTTTGTGCCAAGCAGCATATCTCCCTGCACCGTCTGGAGATGACCATTGGCTTTTCCAAAAGCTCCATCTCCAAGTGGGATGTCAATGCGCCTTCTGTCGAAAAAGTGCTGCGCGTCGCAGAGTATTTCGATGTGCCTGTCGATTTTCTTTTGGGGCGCTGTTCGGATTCTCTTTCCGCCGGCACATCAGGGCTTTATCTCGGCCCCCTGCTGGAAGAGGAATACAACCAGCTATCCGAATACTTAGCTTTCCTCCGCTCCCAGATCAAGCTGTAGCCCCCGGCGTTTTGCATCCATGCAATGAAAAAAGCGGCCCTCTGCAGGCCGCTTTTCCTTTTGCCTTTATAGCCAAAAGCTCATGATCAAATACACCCATATACATCCAAACAACACCATGGCGTTGAGCCCCAGCACCATCCCATTGTACCGCGATGGGTCGGTTTCGTTCTTCACATGCCGCGGGCTCAAGATCGCCGCCGCCAGCAGGAACAGGGGAAGATAATATCTGCCGTGTACACCTGCAATGCTTCCTTGTGCCACGGGCGTAAAGGATAGATACAGCGCCGTCCAGATCAGGATCACGATCCCGCCTATCGCCACCAGTATCCACCATTTTGTACTGCCTTTTATCTCTTTGGCGCCTTTGACGGCATACTTGTCGGAGAACAATACATAAAACATCGTTGCCATCGACACCAGGTTCAGCGCCCCCAGCATATAGGTCGGAGACTGCTCCGTCCATCCCTTAGATAAATACGGCAAAAACATTCTTGTATCGTCGAGCACAAAGCTATCTGCCACATCGGATACGCTCTTTATCAATACCTTGGCATACGATACAGGGTTATTCATGATATATTTGAGCTGCGCTTCCGTATTTACCCCATTGCCTCCGCGTACATCGCCTCCGCCCTTTATAAACAATACCGGTACCACAAACGACGACATCATGATGAGGAAAATCAACACCACGCCCACCTTAAAGGCAATGTGCGCCTTTCTGTCCGCAAACTTTGCCTTGGGCAAAAACAGCAGCAATAGGATCATCGGGATATATACGGCCTTGGGAAAGCTGGCCAGACAGAATGCCGCCAGCATCAGCGCCGCGCGCTTCCAGTCCATCCGCTTGTCCGGCATAGACATTTCCGCAATAAACAGCGAGCAGCCCAGCAGCGAAAACGCGATGACCATCGGATCGTAGGAATAGTTGCACGCCATGCTCATCACCGTGGGAAACAGCGCTACCGTAGCAATGACTGCCTTAAAACGCGCCGCCAGCTTGATGGCCAGATAGCAAACCCCTACAAACAGCAACATATTTCCCATCCGCCCCAGCATGAACTGTACGGAAAACGGCTGCCCCAGCGCACGGCCCAGCCAAATGCCCAGGCTTTGTGTGGCATAGCCTACATCGCTCAATTCCCAGCTGCGGTAGCTTTCTCTCTCCAAGCTATAATCCCGGCTCTGTTCGTCGACCCAGTCCACATACGCCTCCTGGTCCTCTATCGTATCAAATACCCCATCGATGGCAAACACAAGCTCCAAATATTCTGCCTCAGAGTACATGAGGTGGTTCTCCCCATAGCTCAAGGTATTGGCGTTGTCAAAGTGTATCCCGTCATCCCAGCTCAGGTCTACCGTTACCGGCGGCAGGCAAACCACCCATACAAGGCCGGCTGCCAAGCCTACGATCAAAAAGCCGATCTCCATCTTGCATCCGATGGTATGGCGGCAAACCACAAGCAAGTACGCCGTCAGCACAACGGCATAGATACATAGCATTCGGCGCATATTCAGCTGCAAGCGGTTGTCCAGCGTCGCCGATACCACTGTTGTATTGGCGTCTTGCGTTTCTATCAAAATCAAATCAACACTTTCGCCAATGTATGTATAGTCCTGTTCCAGCTCCAGCATGGCCTCTGTCTCGATCTCAGACAGCCCGTCACTTTGGCTGATCCCCTTTTTCCTGTACTTGACCGTATACGCAGCATACCCGCTTTCTTTGTCTTCATTCTTGATGCGGACGGCCAGCTTGTTGGTATACGCCTGGTCTACATAGATGCGGTAGATATGCTCCTGCGGCTCGGCTTCCCTGGCTTGCTGCTTTTCCTGCTCCGTCATTGTAAAGCCGCGCTCCTGATCGGTCAGATCCTCTCTTCTCACAGGCTCCAGTACCGCATCCAGCTCGCTCCTCTGTGCCTTTGGCAGCGAAAGCTGCCCTGCATGAAACATAAACAGCTCTGCCAAAACGACCAGCCCTGCCAGGCAGAGCGGGATCAGGCCAAACCGAAACCAGGGCCGCGACATCCAATGGCTCCATCTTTTCCATAATTGACGCATCATGCCTGCTCCCCTTCCTGTTTTCCGGTTTTTCCCTTGGAGGACGGCAGCAGCCAAAATACCGACCCTACAACCAGCAGGGCCGTAAGAGGATAATACGCCCATTGAACCCCTCTCTCCGTCTCCAATCCTTTGATCGAGACATATAGCTGCTCGTCCTCCGAATCGGTCAAGGCGTGTCCGTTTTTGGTCGCCGTGCCAACCAGCGCACTCTTTTTACTCTCCGCATCTTCCTCCGTTTCCGGCACCGGCTCCCCAGTCCAAATGGCCAGTAAGCCGGGATCCTCAAATCCATGCAGCTCTATGCGGATCGTATAGGGATGCTCCGGCTGCAGCTCCGCCGTCTCTATGCCTACATAGCTATTATCCAAAATCTCCGCACATTGCTTCTGGCATCGGCCCACCGGACTTCCCCCCTGCTCCAGCAGTGTCACCGTCAGTGTCCCTGTCTTATACTGATTCTGGTATGTCCCTACCTGGACTTGTATCTTCCCCTGTATCAACGCCAAGTCGCCTTCGGCAAACTGCACCGCCTGCTCGATCACATCCCCTTCTCCCAAGGTTGTTGCCTCATGCCTCCTTGTCAAAGAAACCGTCGAGCTCACAAACCGCTGCGCCGTAAAATAGTAAACCGTCAGTCCCAAACAGACAACAGCCAGCCCCGCAGCGATCCACCTTGCCCTTGCGTGCAAAAAATGCCTGATCCTTTCCAAATCTCTCTCCCCCTCCTGCCGAAAGCAGGCGCTCTGCCGATGACGGCGGTTTATGAGGCCCCCTCGTGCGCCGTTTCGCCATCAAAAAGGCCCCGCCGCCGCAGGGGCCCTTTGAAGCTTTAGGAAAGCTCCAGATCGTACAGCCTGCCGATCTCCGCTTTCAGATTCGGCCAGCTCCGGCCTTCCGCCGTCTCCAGGCCGCCTTGGTACAGCTTTTCCCTCAGCGCCTCATCGTTTGCAAGGCGCTCAATGGCCGCCACGGCCGCGTCAATGTCCCCGCAGGGATACAATAGGCAGTTTTCGCCGTCCCGCAGGTATTCCTGGTTGCCGCCGTTTGGCACCACCACGCTGAACCCGCCCGTCGCCATCATCTCCAGCGGCGGATAGGAAAAGCTCTCCAAAAAGCTGGATTTGATGAGGATATGGCATTGGTGGTATACCTCCGCCACCTTTTCATACGGGATCTGGTGCAAAAATTTATCCACCCGATAATGCGCCTTGGGCTTGGCGTTGTAGCTCATGTACCAGATCTCGTATTTTTCAGGGTCCAGCCTGTCCACAATGCGGAAGCTCTCGTCCACGTTTTTATAATACACGCCGCAGTCCCCCTCAATGAGGATGCGGATCTTACCCTGTGAAAAGTCCCGCTTTTTTGGCGTAAACTGCTTGGTGTCGATGCCATTTCTGGCATAGCGCGCCTGCTGCCCGTAATCCTCCGCCAGCCAGCTCTGGCACCATTTGGAGATGGTGACAAACTGCATCGGCACATGCGGGCAGTAGCTCATGTTGGCGCCCACGCGCAGCGGTACCTTGGGCTCGTAAAAATCCGTCTCAAAATTCTGCACCAGATAATACCTGTCCCCGATGTTGGGATAGGCCTCCAGCACCGCTTCCGTCACCCACATCGTCGCCACCGCCTTATCCAGCCGGCCAAAGCGCACATTTCTCGCCTGCACCACCGGAAACTCGTGCCCCTCATACTGGCACCAGCCCTCTGCCGTGCCGTTATCCACCAGCAGCACGTCATAGCCGGCGTCCTGCAGCATCGTGGCATGGCGCAGCGCCACCATGATCCCGCCGCTGATTTGCAAAGACGGCAGCACAAACGCGATGTTTTGCGTGCGGCGGCTCTTCAAAAACTCTGCCAGGCCCCGCCCTGTATACATCGTCACGCAGTGCTTTTTGCAATATTCGTACGCCTGGCTGCCGATGCGCCGCCGCAGCGCTTCATCCTCGATGAGCCGGCTCAGCGTCTCTACCCATTGATCCTCGTCCCGGCACAAAAAACCAGTTTTTTCATTTTCAATCATCGCAGCGAACGCGCCAACGTCGCTCGCCACTGTCGGCACCTTCACCAAGGCCGCCTCCACCCATTTATTTTCAGATTTCGCCTCGTTGAAGATGCTCTGCTCCAGCGGCGCTAGGTTGATGTCGACGGAGGCGATGAGCTGCGGCAGCTTTTTCCAGTCCACAAACGGACGGGACACGATGCGGCTGCGGTACGGCTCCATCTCCTTGGGCACATCCAGCTCGCCCACCACATGCAGCTCCAGCGTGGGGTATTTTTCCATCAGCCGGATCAGCGCCGGCTGGATCAGGATAAAATCGTCGTTGTGCGTCAGGCTCCCGGAAAAATACGCCAGGCTTACGCCGCGCTTTTTGCGCTCGTCCGCCCGCGCGATGGCGCGCTTTTGCAGCTTCTTTTTCTTTTTCGGCACCTTGTCCGCTTCCAAGTACGGCAATACATCCCGTTCATACGCCGCGTCCTCGCTCAAAATCAGCATGCTTTCGGAGGCCGTGTTGCGGTTAATGAACACCTCCGGCACATACTGCGACAATTCCTCTGCCAGCCGCTCCGTCGTCACGATGGCCCCGTCGCAAAGCTGCAGCGTGCGGCCCATGCGGCGCACGCCATCGTCATACAACGCGCGCTCCTGCTCGTCCATCGTGGCTAAGTATTTGATGGTGTCGGTGTATTTGGTATCCACCACCAGGTCGTCAATGTCAAAAAACACCTTTTTGTTGAGCTGCTTGGCTTTTTCAATAAAAGCGCCGATGGTATCGGTATACGGGCAGCGGAAAAAAACAAACGTGCGGTAGTGGCGCACTTGGTCCAGCTGCAGCTCCGTATAGAATACCTCATTGGATTCTATCCCATAAGCCAAGAGCTGCTCCCTTTGGTGCGTCACGCGGTATCTGGGCGGGTGGGGCACGCTTTTGTCGCAGCCGTTGATAAACAGCACATCCATAAACGCCTTATCCTTGCTTTTGTTCCCATGGCCGCCCAGGCTCGCCCCCACATAGTTTTTCGTCTTCTCCAACAAACGCCCCACGCCTTCCTCCCGCAGCGTGGATACCGTCTTTTTCGCCAATTCCGAAACGCTCATGTGTCTACTCCTCCTACGGCGCTTACAGCAGCCCCAGTTTTTTTAAGTTCGGATGATAATACGGGTCCCTCTCCTGGATCTCCCGGCCCCAGCGCTGTGCAAACGCCGCGGAATCCCGCCGGCCTCCCGCCGGCTGCCCCGCCAGCCTGCACTCTGCAAACGGGGTCCATACGTTCCAAAGGCCCTGCGCCCGGCCCGCCAGGCAGATCTCCTCCGCTTCATAGCCGTCCGCCGCCGCATGAAAGCCGCCCAGCGCCTGCCAGGACTGCTTCTTTATCAACAAGCATGCCCCGTCCAGCGCCGTCACATTCCTTACATAGCGCAGCATCGCCTCAAACCCCTGCTGGTCGCGGTGGATTCCGCGGCACAGCGGCTTTATCTTATCCTGTGCCTGGCTGTCCAGCGCTACGCCCGCGCACAGCACACAGTCCTCTTCATCGTAGCATTTTGCCCCCACGGCGCACACATCCGGCCGCTGGCAAAGCATCGCCATTTCCGTGAGCCAGTCCTCCTGCTCCGGCTCCAGATCCGCGGCAAACAGGCAAAGGTACTTGCCCTCGGCCGCGCGCGCCATCTCATCCAGGCTGTCCGCCAGCCGCGCCTGCTTTGATACCAGCTTCATCGCCACGCCCTCCGGGCAGTGTGCAGGCGCTGCCTGCTCGTAGCATACCAGCTCCAGCGGCCGCCAGTCCGTGTGCCGGGCCAGCCTGTCCGCACAGCGCTGCGCCTGCTCGGGCGACGCCGCGTCATAGAGCAGGACCGATACCAGCGCCTTGTCCACCTCGTAGCGGACGCGGTAGATGGTCTGGTACGGCAAATTGCTGCGCACCTCGCCTTTTTCCCCCGCCCTTTGCAGCTGCTCGGCCACGGCATGGATCGCCGCGTCCACCGCGTACTGCTTGGTGCTCAGATCCATCGAAACCGACTGCTCATGCACGCGCCAGTAATACAGCACCTTAGGGATATGCACAATGCAGCGCGCCCGTTCGGTCAGCCGCAGCACGATGTCATGGTCCTGGCTGCCGTCAAACGCAGGGCGGTACCACGCCCCTGTGCTTTCCAAAAGCGCCCGGCTGTAACAGGTGAAATGGCAGATATAGTTATGGCTCCGCAATTCATCCTTGCCAAAGCCCGGCTTAAAATTAAAATCGCTGGCCTTTTCAATATCCCCGTCAAACTTCACCTCATCGGTGTAGATAAAATCCGCGCCCTTTTCCTCAATGGCGCGCATCACCTCGTACAGCGCGCTTTCATGCAGCATATCGTCATGGTCCAGCAGCCCGAAATACGCGCCGGATGCCAGCCGGATGCAGGCGTTCGTGTTGTCTGAAATGCCGCCGTTTTCCTCCAAATGCCGGTAGACAATGCGCGGGTCCTTTGCCGCCTCCTCCCGGCAGATGCGCCCCACATACGCGTGCGCCTCGTCGCTGCCGTCCGCCGCGCACAGCTCCCAGTTCGGGTAGGTCTGCGCCTTGAGAGAGCCTATCAGCGCGCGCAAAAACGGCTCCGGCGTGTTGTACAGCGGCGTCAAAATGCTGATCTTCACCGGGTTTGCAAACTGCGCGCTTTTCTGGCGCGCCCGCTCCTCGTCAGAGATCATGTGCAGATCCGCCATCTGGCGGCAGGCCTGCATGCGCTGTGTCTTCTCGCGCGTCAGCCGCCATGCCGTTTTCGGCCCCTTTGTCACCGCCAGCTTTACGCCCTTTAGCCCCATGCGCACCGCCTGTTTGAAGTTTGCCATGCTATTCTCCCTTTATATCATGATAAAATACGGCCCCTTTCGGGCCGTTCCGGCATTTTTTGCATTTTATAGGTATGATAAAGTATAGCCGATTCGTCGGCAAAAATCAATGCAAACGGCGTGCCTGTGCCGATGTATGCTTTTGTGCGCTTCGTCCATACTAAGGGCGAGAAAGGATGTGTATAAAAACCATGAAAGCAACCATTGAACGCAGCGGCTGCATCGGCTGCGGCCTGTGCGCGGAAACCTGCCCGGCGGTATTCTTCCTCGCGGACGACGGCTTAGCGGACATCAAGCAGGACCCTACGCCGGAATGTCTGGAGGCCTGCGTGGACGCAGAACAGGCCTGCCCCGTCCACGTCATCCAGGTATCTGCCCAGGCCTGATTGGCGCAAAAAAACAGCCCGCCGGCAAGCGGGCTGTTTTTCATTTCAGCGGAATCGCCCTCAGCGCGTCGTCCAGCGCCAAAAGCTGCGCCTTTGTCAGCTTTTCCGGGTAGTATTCGTTGTATTTTCTCAAATAAAACGTCCGGGCAAAATCCGCATACAGCGGGTCCTCCAGCTTGGGCATCATCGTCAGCACAGCCTCGCGTACCACCTCATTTTTCCACATGCTGTCCAGCAGCACGTCGATGCTGTATGCCCCCGCCTCCTGCGCTGTCGGGATGCTGCTTTGCAGGTCAGCCGGGAAGGGATGGAACTGCGCTTCCAGCCACCTGATGCACAGCGGGAACCACGCCGCCACGCTGTCGTCGATGTTTTCCCGGTAGCCGGCCGAGCAAAACTGCTTGGCCAGCGCCAGCCCATGCTTGCCCTTTTGGAAAATATGCATTTCAAACGGTATGCCCTTTTCGCTGAGCGCCTGCCCCATCCGAATCGTGTTTTCCACCGGCACCAACTGATCCTCATACGTAGCGAACAAAAACGCGGGCGGCGTATGCGCGTCTACCTTGTCGCACAGCCCCGGGATGGGGTAGGGCAGCCCCGCGCCCTGGAGCGGCATGGTCACAGGATACCCTAAAATCATTGCGTTGGGCCGTTCTTTGCCCATCGTGCCCATCGCGCCGGACAAATGCCCGCCTGCCGAAAACCCGATGGACGCGATCTTGCCGGGGTCGGTGTTCCAGTCCTCCGCCTTTTGGCGGATCAGCGCCATGGCCTGGTCCGCATCCTCCAGCGGATGGGGAAATTCGGCATGCTCCATCACCGAATAGTTCAAAATATAGGCGTTGTAGCCCTCCGCCAAAAACGCCATCGCCACCGGCTCTGCCTCGCGGTTGGAGCAGCGCATGTACGCCCCGCCGGGCAGCACCAGCACTGCCGGCCGTTTGTCTATGTTTTCATAGTCTGCCGGCGTATCCAGCAGGTACGCCCTCAGCGTCACGTTTCTTTCTTGGTTGAGCACCACGGTTTCCAGCTTCATGGTTTTTCCCCGCTTTCTTCTTTTTGTCCCTTACGCACAAAAATGTTCTTTCCTTTAGCGTACCATAAACCACGCTGTTTTCCCAGCCCCCGGCCGAAAAAAACTAGGGGCCGCGGGCCGCTTGCCCGCCGGCACACCGCATAAAAACAGCCCGGGGAACCCTCGCCCCCGGGCTATGCGCCGTCCTTTGCCTTAGGAGATGACCGCGCGGATCTTTTCCATCGTCTTTTTCACGGACTTTTTCGGGATCGCCCCCACCATGCCGGTCAGGTCGCGTTCCTTGCCGCCTGCGGACCCCACGCCGATTTGCACCCATCCGTACAGCCGCAGCGTCTGCCCGGCATACTCCGTCTTGATAAAGTGCATCGCCGTTGCAAGGCCGGTGCCCATCTTCCACACCGTTTCCCCGTTATAGTCGATTTCCTTATACTTATCCGCCACCAAAACGCCGCGCACCGCCGTTTCCACCGTCTGCTGCTCGCCTGCAAACGGAATCTCCACCATCGTCCTTGCCATGAAAATACCTCCTTTGTTATTGGCCTATTTTACAGCGCTTCCGCAATCAAGCCGCCCATCTCTTTACAGCCTACCTGCGTCTTGCCCGGGCTCATGATGTCGCCGGTACGGTAGCCTGCCGCCAGCACCTTGGATACCGCATGTTCGATTGCCTCGCTCTCTTTGTCCATATCAAACGAGTATTTCAGCATCATCGCCGCCGCCAAAATCGTGCCGATGGGGTTGGCCAGGTCCTTGCCCGCAATGTCCGGCGCGCTGCCGTGGATGGGCTCGTACAGGCCGTTTTTCGTTTCTCCCAGGCTGGAGGACGGAATCATGCCGATAGAGCCGGTAATCATGCTCGCCTCGTCGCTTAAAATATCGCCGAACATGTTTTCCGTCACGATGACGTCAAACTGCGAAGGATCGCGCACCAGCTGCATGGCCGCGTTGTCCACCAGCATATCCACCAGCTCCACGTCCGGGTACTCCTCTGCCACGCGATGCACCACGTCGCGCCACAGCCGCGAGGAGGACAGCACATTCATTTTATCAATGCTCGTCACCTTTTTCCGCCGCTTTTGCGCCGTTTCAAACGCCGTGCGCGCAATGCGCTCGATTTCATGCTCGCTGTACCGCATCACATCATAGGCGCTCTTTTCGCCGTTTACTTCCTCTACGCCCTTGTCGCCAAAGTAAATGCCGCCGATGAGCTCGCGCACCACCACCATATCGATGCCGCGGCCCACCACCTCACCGCTCAGCGGCGAAGCGCCGGCCAGCTCGGAAAACAGCTTGGCAGGCCGCATGTTGGCATACAGGCCCATCGCCTTGCGGATGCCCAAAAGCGCCTTTTCCGGGCGGATGGCCTGGTCCACCTGGTCCCATTTCGGGCCGCCCACCGCACCGAGCAGCACGCTGTCGGCGTTTAAGCAGGCCTCCAGGCTCTCCTCCGGCAGGGGCTTGCCCACTGCGTCGATGGCGCAGCCGCCCGCCAAAATCTCCGTATAATGAAAGGTATGCCCGTGCTTTTCCGCGATTTTATCCAATACCCGCATCGCCTGGGCCACAATCTCCGGGCCGATGCCGTCGCCCTTGATGACGGTTATGTTCTTTTCCATGTCACTGCCCCTCTTTGATGGATTTCAACAGGCCGTTGGCGCCGATGATCTTCTTGATAAATGCCGGGAACGCCTGCGCCTGGTAGGTCTGGTGCTTCGTGACGTTGGTAATCACGCCGCTGTCAAAATCAATGGATACCTCGTCGCCCGCCTCGATGCCGTCGGACGCGGCCGGGCATTCCAAAATCGGCAGCCCGATGTTGATGGCGTTGCGGTAAAAGATCCTGGCAAAGGTCTTGGCAATCACGCAGCTGATTCCCGCCTCCTTGATGGCGATGGGCGCATGCTCACGCGAGGAGCCGCAGCCGAAATTCAACCCGCCCACGAGGATGTCCCCCGGCTGCACCTTTTTGACAAATTCCTTGTCGATGTCCTCCATGCAGTGGGCGGCCAGTTCCTTGTAG
>OFMJ01001268.1_pt1 | contig 19450 bp, 16 predicted proteins | sample 1541801 | NCBI WGS metagenome assembly OFMJ01 (sample SAMN04209234, study PRJEB22552) | human gut metagenome | biome: gut; material: feces | host: Homo sapiens | place: USA: Oklahoma
GTGCTTCTTCCAAAACCGTTAAGTGCTTCAACACGGAATTACCACTGTCTGCATTTACCATTCGGTGTTCTGTAAGTTTTAGAATCAAAATCCCCATAATTAAAGCTTTTGTTTCTGATGATCCTACACGGCTTAAATCAATAATCGTACTTTCGTCAAAAAGTGTTTCATTATCTACTTCGAATTCATCGCAGAAAATTTGTCCGTAGATACCATTTGTCATCGAATTAACTCGTGTAACCAAAGCACCTATATAATCGCCTTTTGTATCAGCAGAATATTCTGAGCTATTAATTATCTTAGGCAGTTCTTGTAAAACATCTATAAATGTTGGGAATACTGGTTCTCCTTCTGAAATAAATACAGAATTCAACAAATCCCATCCTTTGCTGATATAAGCTTCTTCAATAGCCTCTTTCAAAATAGCTGGCATGGCTGCATACATTTCCCAACAGCCATTAAAAATTTCCACTAAACGGTCTAAATGTTCCAATATATGGATACCATCACAAAACGCAAATGGATTTAATTTTAACATCTGATCTATCTGAGGATTCGTACTGAATAAGTTTATATTTAGAACATTGCGAAATTCGTTTCGATATTCTCCTTTTGCAGGTTCTATGACTAAAAACGGAATCTGATACGGCACTTTTGTTACTTCTTCAATAAGTTTATATACGGTATTAGATTTGCCGCTTCCTGTTGACCCCGTTACAAAGCAATGTGATGTTAAACTGTCAATATTTAATATTACTGGTGCATTTTCTTTTTGACCCATGTGAAATATATTACCGATTTGAATTGTCCTCTGATTCTGTGAACTATTTGCAAGTACATTTCTTCCAAACTCAGCCATTTCAGCAACCATTATTCCATTAACAGATTTTCTGGGAAGATTTAATAATAAAGCTAATTCTTTCCCATTTATATAACTCGTTGGAGAGAGTTGCTGAACAGAGTTTTTTCCATACGGTATCTCAAAAGAAGGAACTAAAAAAATTGGATGTTCACAATAAATTAAGCTTTCCTCAATCTCTTTTGTTTTTTCATCCACACTATCGAACAAAGTAAAATTCGGTTTTTCTATTCCGGTTTCTTCCCCCAGCAATATAGAACGATATGTATTTGCAGCAATAGCGGCAGTCTTTTTTTCCTTCGAAATGAAATAAGATGCTACTTCCCACACTCCATAAGAACTTCCCGTCTTCATCCGTTTGATATGTCGGTCTATTTTCTCAAGCAAATTTTCAATACTTTTATCTCGAAACTCAACCGTCAGATTATCCGTCGTACCGGTTGTCTGAGATGTAGATTTTTGTCGTCCAAAAACATCTGTGCTGGTTTTTGTATCAGTGTTTGTACTAACTTCATTAGAACCAGTTGACCAACCTTCCTGAGTTCCCCCCATGACTCCAAAATTAAGAAGCATATGCATTCCTATATTAAAACCCGAGTTTTTTCCATGAGTATGACCATCCGACCTTCCGGTTGCTTTTGAAAGACCTTTTGAAATTGAATTTGATATACTTTCTGTTATTCCCTCTGTAAGGGTATTACCTTCATTATGTCCATGCGAACTGGTTTTCTTTGAAAATGGGAACAATGCAGAATATAGTTCCTCAAACCCATTCATACGTGTTTCAATTTCACGATCTCCAATTGGCGAAGCTAAAATCTCACAAATATACTCGCTTCCCCTCATTGTATCAACAAACTTTTCCAGTCCTTGAACATATTCACCATGTTTATTAGTTCGTTCAGAGGGAAGAATATTTATATAAGCCACATTTGGTAATGAAGATGTTATAAGAGTATCTGTATCTTCTTCCCAAAAAATCGAAGAAATTTCATTAGATCGAACGTTTTTGACACTGCTTCCCGGAAAATTCCCCAAAAAAGAATCATGAAATACATCACCGGCCGTAGCAGCGTTGCTGATTTGAGATGCTCTTATTCCCAGATATAAATCTACTCTATCAATACCGCCTTTAAGAATAAGAACAACATTTTTACAAAACGGCATAACAGAATGAAAAATACTGACCAATTTTTCGTTTATATCCTCATCTTTATCGTATATAATTTTATCTACATGAAATAATCTTGTTAGATTATGTTTTTTTATACGTTCATCCAATGGCTGAACACAATAATCCTGCAAAGATTTTAAATAGCTTTTATCAATGAATTGATTTGTAGCCTCGATTTGCAACAACATTTGAGAATCAGTAATCATTTTTATCACCTACCTGAAGGTTTAAATAAAAAACACGGTAAAAGGCTTTTCCTCCGCATTTGAGAAGTAAAGCTTTTACCGTGCGTATTTTACAACAACACACTTGCTGATTTGTAATGTATTCGCTACAGTTCCCCAGCAAAATTATCTCAGCTTTCTTCCCTGAGAATCAACTAAGCTATTGCAAAGAATACGGATAAAATCAATCAGTTCCCAAATCCACACAATAGCAAGGGGAACAAAACCAAAAATGAGTGCTGTAGTTGCCCAGCCGATAATAGACAGTACTAACATAACCGCACCTGTACCTGCCTGTCCAAGGTAAAATCTGTGGATTCCAAACTGGCCTAAGAAAAAGCACAAAACCGCTGCCGCAACTTTGCTTTTGTCCGAAACGGTAGACTGTGTCACAACTTCTCCAGGAACTCCACTGTTGTTAAATTCATCGCTCATACTAAATTTCCTCCATTGTTATATGATAATGGAGAATAGCCGTCTTCGAGCCTTTCGTAGAGTAGTTTACTCTACGAATAAAAATATATATTTAATATTAAAAGTCGGAAAAGTTTTCCGGCTTTTTCTTTTTATCCACATAATTCTATCGCATTATTTCTTCTTATCCATTCAATATTATCATTTCAACCAAAATCACAGAAATAATAAAACGAGTCAAGATGTATTATTAGATATAATATGATAAAAGGATGGTGTGCGCCAGTTCGGTGCCGAATATATAACTGGTGGGAATCCAGTCTGGTAAGACCTAGCAAGTCGCCAGTACCGAGTCCTTGGAGCGTCAAAGGCTAACGATGATGTTTAAGCGTAGGACAGGGAACAGGAACGCCGTAATGCGAAAGCGTGAAGTGATTGAGCTTCGTTAGAATTATCGATTGTGTGGGGTGGTCTGCTACCTCTTCGGGTCACCAACAAGGAATAATCGTTAAAGCGAGATTATGAAAACACACCGGAGTCCGAGAGCACGGCATACCTGATATAGTTATATCCGGCATACCTGGGAGGCCTGGACAGTTCTGGACAGGAGCCAGTAGGGAGTATCGGCCAATGCAATGATGAAAACGAACGAAGACTGTCGAGGAGTCGGATTCATCCATAGTACCGGTGAAGGAAGTAATGACTCTGGAGGGAAGGGATGGACAATAAGTTGCTTTTGCAATCGAAACATAGAAAGCACAGGAGGCAGAGATTCTATGGAAAAAGAGAAAGCAGAAATAGCCAGTCCCGCAGAGAAATATGGCAGATTTCAGTCGTTGATGAAATATGTCAACAGGAACACTCTTAAAGAATCCTACAGCAGACAGCCGAAAGGTAAAGCAGTAGGAGTGGACGAAGTCACAAAAGAAGAATACGGAGTAAAATTGGAGAAAACATCGAAAATCTGATAATAAGGATGAAGAAGTTTTCCTACAGACCGTATCCGGTGCGCAGAGCCTATATCCCGAAAGGGAACGGGATAATGCGGGGATTGGGAATCCCGTCATTCGAGGACAAAGTGGTTCAGGGTGTCTTCAAGGAAATCCTTGAGGCGATATATTAGCCAAAGTTCAAGGAGTTTTCTTTTGGATTCCGCCCAAATAAGGGTTGTCACGACGCAATTCAGAGAGTAAATAAACACATCATGGCAGACAAGGTAAATTACATTGTGGACGCTGATATTAAAGGCTTCTTTGATAACATAGACCATGAGTGGATGATTAAATTTCTGGAGCATGACATAGCCGATAAGAATTTTATACGATACATCAAAAGATTTCTGACAGGCGGAGTCATGGAAGACGGAAAGCGGCTGGAAACAGAATCAGGAACAGTGCAGGGCGGACTGATTTCGCCAGTGCTGGCAAATGTATACCTGCACTATACTTTAGATACGAGGTTTGATTATGTAGACAGGGCACTATCGCTACTACGGAATCTATGGGAACTATATAGGACTCATAAAATATTTTGTGTATGTAAGGCAGGAACTGTGGAAGAGTAAGCGCCGCAGAGACCAGTCCTACTGGCTGACATGGAGAAAGTATCAGGAGATACTAAAGATACATCCACTGGAAGCTCCGAAGATATATGTAACAAGTCTAAGGTGACGGAATAAGTCTCTGCGAAACAAGGCGTTGGTCTGAATCCTTACGATTTTGTGCTGAATAAAGGAAAAAGGGCATAAACTGAATAATAAGTGAGGAAGACAGAGACAACATATGCAGGAAATAGTGATTGAAATTATGAATCGGTTCGGTTATCTGGGCATTGGGCTTCTGATTGTGGTAGAGACCATTTTTCCGCCCATTCCGTCGGAGGTTATCCTGACCTTCGGCGGATTTCTGACGACCTGTTCGAAGATGACCGTCACGGGGGTCATTTTTGTATCCACGGCAGCCTCCGTTGCCAGTGCCTTTTTACTTTATGGAGCGGGTTCCCTGCTGAGTCCGCAGCGTCTGGGCAGACTGCTGGACAGTAAAATCTGCAAGAGGCTGGGCTTTAAGAAGGAAGAGATTTCCGATACCCTGAAGTGGTTTGACGGCCAGGGCAGAAAAGCGGTTTTCTTCGGCCGTTGTGTGCCGATTGTCCGCAGCCTTATATCTATACCGGCCGGTATGGCAAGGATGAACCTGGCGGTATTCACGATCTTTACCGTGGCGGGGAGCCTCATCTGGGATACAGTGCTCGTTGTGCTGGGTGCGGTGGCGGGGGAATCCTGGGGAATTATCACCGAGTATCTGGATTCCTATTCCGCTTTTGTATGGATTGTTATGGGGACGGCGGCGGTTACTTTTGCGCTGCGGATATGGAAGAAAAAAAAGAAGAAGGAATGTGCGGCATAAAGAAAAGGAGGGGCGTGCGGCCCCTCCGGCTGTGTTATTCCTGCGCTTTATATACCCGTACCTTTTCTTCCGCTTCCTCCCTGGTAAGAGAGAAATGCTTCTGGAGCTTTTCACAGATCCGCTCGTCGCAGACATCTTCCTCAAGATTTTCCAGGACCATAGCGCGGATGCCTTTTTCAACGCCGTCATTAAATATCATTCTTCCCAGTGTTGTCATTGTAATCACCTCTTTCACGTTATCCAATTCATCCTTGTTCAGGAACTTATCTGCAAACGTATACAATACCGCCTGCATTTTTTCCATTTCCAGCGGAGTTATACAGTCCCTTTCCGTATACAGGATTTTCAGGCTTCGGATAATCCGCTCTTTGATTTTTATTCTGCCCCGTATTATCCTGATTCGGTACACGTTAATGCCGGTGTGTAACTGATACCGGGGATTCCTTACATTGGCGGAGCAGATACAATAGGTAACCACATCCACATTATGCGCCCGGCTGGTGGCGGCCTCGTATTCCCGGAAGCGTTTCAGGTCTTCGCCGGTGATATGATCGCTTTCAAATTCGAAATGTATCCAGCTTTTTTCATTCATCGCATAGTTGAAATCCTGATAAAAGTGCCTTGCTTCCAATTTTACGGTTTCGGTCGGCGCAATATATTCCGCTGTCCCTTCAATTCCCAGCAGCGGCATCAGCTCTGCACCAAAGTATTGGGCAGCTGTTTTCAGGGCCAGATCCTCGGAATGCCAGACTGGCTTTTCCCTCGTGCCCTGTTCCTTATTTTGCTGCGGACCGCGTTCTTTTGCAACCTTTGGGTATGGAAGCCTCTCATTTGAAGCCTTCCATACGGCAGCGTTTGCTTCTGCTTTTTTCCTGCGTCCTTCACACAGCCTCCGTTCCGTAATCCATATACCCATATAAAAGGACCGCAATATTTAGTCATCAGCAAGCTATATTTCGCAAGCCCCTTCGGGAAGGAAGCTGGTATAATCAAATCAACAGTAAAGTGTCTCCTTTTTCCTGCAGGGGAATGGTACCAAAACAGACGGAAGCATGGATGATACATGCGGAATCGGCGGCGGGAAAAGGCGCATTTGAAATCTGAAAAGTGTGAACAGCGGAGTCAAAAATAGGGCCGGGAGGAAAAGCCTCTTCCCGCTTAGAAGCCATATTTTATGCCGCAAAATAAGGAGGAAATGAATGAGAAACAGAGAAAAGGCCAGACAGAAGGCAAAAGAACTGGTAGCCCAGATGACACTGGAGGAGCGCGCGTCCCAGCTGCGTTATGATGCTCCCGCCATTCCCAGACTTGGCGTTCCCACCTATAACTGGTGGAATGAAGCGCTTCACGGTGTAGCCAGGGCAGGTGTGGCGACCAGCTTCCCGCAGGCCATAGCGATGGCGGCCGCCTTTGACGATGAGCTGCTGAAGACTGTGGGAGATGCGGTGGCAACGGAGGGAAGGGCAAAATATAACGAATATTCCAAGCATGACGACAGGGATATCTATAAGGGACTGACCTTCTGGTCACCCAATGTGAATATTTTCCGTGATCCCAGATGGGGTAGAGGTCATGAAACCTATGGGGAGGATCCGTACCTGACCTCACGTCTTGGCGTTGCTTATGTGGAAGGACTGCAGGGCAGCCAGGATGACGAATATATGAAAACAGCGGCCTGCGCAAAGCATTTTGCAGTACATTCCGGGCCGGAGGGCGTGCGTCATGAATTTGATGCCAAAGCAAGCAAAAAGGATATGTATGAGACGTATCTGCCCGCTTTCGAAGCCTGTGTGAAGGAAGCCGGCGTGGAAGCCGTTATGGGCGCCTATAACAGGACAAACGGCGAGCCCTGCTGCGGAAGCCCGACGCTGATCCGTGACATCCTTCGTGGAGAGTGGGATTTCCAGGGACATTACGTATCCGACTGCTGGGCAATTGCAGATTTCCATATGCATCACATGGTAACAAAAACACCCGAGGAATCTGCTGCGCTGGCGCTGAAATCAGGCTGCGATGTGAACTGCGGAGTGACCTATCTGCATCTGCTGAAGGCTTATCAGCAGGGAATCGTGACTGAGGAAGAAATTACCCAGGCGGCAGAAAGGCTTTTTACCACCAGATTTTTACTGGGCTGCTTTGATGAAACTGAATACGATAAGATTCCTTATGAAACAGTGGAATGTAAGGAACATCTGGAACTGGCGCAGAAAATGGCAAGAGAGAGCATGGTTCTGCTGAAAAATGACGGAACGCTGCCTCTTTGTAAGGAAAAGCTGAACACAATCGGTGTTATCGGACCTAACGCGGACAGCCGTACGCCGCTGGTTGGAAACTATCATGGCACATCTTCCCGTTATATCACCATGCTGGAAGGAATTCAGGACGCGGTTGGCGATGACGTGAGGGTATTCTATTCCGAAGGCTGCCATATTTATAAGGACAGAGTGGAAAATCTCGGCTGTAAGCAGGACAGGATTTCAGAAGCCCTTACCGTTGCGGAGCACAGCGATGTTGTTGTCCTGTGCCTGGGATTGGACGAGAATCTGGAAGGCGAGGAAGGCGATACCGGAAACAGCTACGCTTCCGGTGATAAAAAGGATCTGGAGCTGCCGGAATCCCAGAGAGAGCTTCTGGAGGCTGTGGCCGGCTGCAGTAAGCCTGTGGTATTATGCATGCTCTCAGGAAGCTCCATTGACATGCAGTTTGCGGCAGAGCATGTGAACGCTATCCTTCAGGTATGGTATCCGGGCGCCAGAGGAGGTAAGGCCGCGGCAGATATCCTGTTTGGCTCCTGCTCTCCTTCAGGCAAGCTCCCCGTAACCTTCTACAAGGATCTGGAAGGCTTCCCGGCGTTTGAGGATTATTCCATGAAAGGAAGAACCTACCGTTATCTGGAAAGAGAGCCGCTTTATCCCTTCGGATATGGCCTGACCTATGGCAGGGTTTCGGTAAAAGAGGCGGCAGTCGTGGGAGAAATCAAAGAAGGCGAAGCCTTTGAGGTAAGCGCTGTATTGGAAAATACTGGGGCTTACGACACCGATGAGGTGCTTCAGGCATATATCAAGGATCTGGAATCCAAATATGCGGTGCCCAATCACAGTCTTTGCGCATTTAAGAGAGTCACCCTGAAAAAGGGAGAAACCGTACAGGTAACAATGCAGGTTCCTTATGAGGCTCTCATGGTTGTGGATGAAGAAGGAAAGAAGTACGTGGACAGCAAGCATTTTGCATTATATGTGGGAATCAGCCAGCCCGATGCAAGAAGCATCAGCCTGACAGGCCAGGAGCCTGTAAAGGTGGATATTAATCTGTAAAAAAATAAGGTAACAGCCCGGAGAGGTTCGGGCTGTTGCCAATGAAATCATTTTTTGGGGCCAGCGCAAAGCGCCGGCTGGTAAAAAGCCGCAACAAAAGCTCTTAATCAAGTAAAATAAAGATTTTAGTCAGGGGAACCGGCAGTGTCAAGCCGTGTTCCCCTGTTCAGCGATTTGTAGGAGGACGGCGTGCAGTTTTTGGCAGTCTTAAAGATCCGGTTAAAGGTGGAAAGGCTGTTGAAGCCGGACTGCATGGCCACCTCGGTGATGGAAAGATTGGGCGTAAGCAGCAGCCGTTCTGCATAGGCGATTCTTCTGCCGATGAGGTATTCATAGCAGGATACGCCGGTAAACTGCTTGAAAAGCCGGGAAAAATGATACTTGCTGAAGCCCGCCCTGGCAGCCAGCTTTTCAATGCTCAGATCTTCCGTGCAGTGGTCATTGATATAGGTACAGATGGCCATGAATTTTTCTATATATTCCTGCTGTTTGCTGGGGGAAATATCAGGGAACTTATTCCCTTCGGCCATATCACTGCGTCCGAGGGCCACAAAAAAGCGGAGAAACAGGGAATAGACACTGGGCTCCCGATAGGGATCCTCACTGGTGTATTCTTTTTTGATTTCTTCCAGATATTCACGGAGCGTTTCGGCAAGCCCGCCCTGTTCACCGGCCCGGATAAGGCGGTAAGGGCGGAGCGTGTGCAGAAGGGAATCCATGCCCATCAGGCTGCAAAGCAGGGAGTAATCAAACTGCATAAACAGCCGTTCCCCTTCGGGCGGGGCGAAAAGCGAGTGCAGCTCTCCCGGGGGAATCAATAGTATGTCACCCGGCACAACATGGATGGTTTCTCCGTTGGTCCGGACCGTATAGTCATTTCGGACAGGCATGATAAGCTCAAGCGCCGTGTGCCAGTGGAGAGGGAAGTCTTCGGGATCTGTGTTGAGAAAAACCTTGATCCCTTTCATTTCCCGGTAGGCTACGGTTTCATGCGTTCCGTTCAGTATTTCTATCATTATGTATATCACCTCGCCCTGCGGCAGTAAATGGGGCCGTATTTTTGCTATTAGTATAGCATCTGAAATGATAACCGTAAAGTGTGAGAAAAGATGGCGCGGTGGAATTTTGTGTAAGAAAAGTGCATAAAAATACTGGAGAATATATGCGTAAAAATAAACAAAAATGTATGTGGTATGGCGAAAAAAGCTTGCGCCGACGCGTCCGAATCTGATAAAATAGGAATAGGAAAACTGGGGAAACCGTTCTGCCGGGAGAAGGCAGCATGGTTTTTTGTTTTTGAAGGCGGAAGGAGGCGCTTGCGTTAATCGAAGGGATTCCGGACATCGGGCATTTGTGGGTGGCGGATGAACGGCAGCGTGAGCAAAATTACAGGCAGGCGTTAAGCAGCTGTGACTGCAGGGAGTGGATTAAGATTATCAAGACCCTGTGGATGCGGAACCAGGAGCGTTTGTCACAGGGAAAAAAGACCACGGCCATGGACAAAAAGTATTTTAAGCTGGCGGAAGATTATCTGTATGCGGAGCTGTCTGCGAGCCTGGGAGTGCAGCAGGAGAAAATGCAGGCGTTTATTACGGAGAAGGTGGAACGGGCGGAAAAGGGCTATGTTAAGAAAGAGGAGATTAGCGCAGGAAGCCTGTAAAGAGAAGGAGCCGTGTGGTCTGTGACGGCGTGTAACAGAAAGGCAGACTGCGGCCTGAAAGGGCGTACCTATCCGGAGGTTTTTGCAGATGATATGAAAATGATGGATGCTTACCTCCAGGAAGAAATCATGGAAGAGGTTGCAGGAAGGAATTAAGATGCGGCCCCATGTAAGATGCGGCTTGCATAAGATATGGCCCCGCTGCTATGGTTGAAAGACAATAGACAGCGGGGCATTTTATTCCCTCAGATTCAGCGTGCGGAATTCTCTGGGGGATATGCCATATTCTTTTTTAAAAAGGCGGTAAAAAGAGGAATAGTCGGTGAAGCCGCAGGCTTCCCATACATCCTGGAGGGACATGCCCTGCAGGATTTTATTTTTAGCATTAATGAGGCGGCGCTGGATTACGCAATGGTAAAAGGAGACGTCCAGCTGCTTGCGGAATAGATGGGAAATGGTTGAAGTGCTTACGTGGAACTGACCGGCGACATGCTCCAGAGTGAGTTTTTCACACAGATGTGTGTCAATGTACTGGAACACATCGTCGAACAGGCTGCGGCTTTCCGTCTGGGCCACGGAGGCATTGCGGTAATAAAAGGTGCGGCTGATATGAATCATCAGATGGACAGCGCCCAGGGCAACGGCGGCCTCCCAGCCGAAACGGCGGCCCTCCTGCTCCAGCCAGAGGGTGTTGAAGCCTGCAAAAAGGCCGGAATAGGTGGCGGAGGTACTTCGCAGCAGCCCGCTGTCGGCCAGGCGGCATTGCTCCAGGGCATAGTCCAGCACAGGAAACTGGGCGGCATGGTTTTTGAAAAAATCCGGTTCTATCCATAATGCATAGCGTTCGTAAGGATCCGTCAATTCACCTGCAAAAAGAGGCCTGTGGGTTACGCCGGGAGGTATGAGCATGATGTCCCCTTTTTGAAGACGGTAGCGGTTGTTGTTCCACAGGTACTGCACATTTTTACCCTGGCAGATAAACAGAATTTCATAAAATGTGTGGGAATGCAGCTCTACAGTATCCGCGGTATAGTTGATATCGTGGTTGATCTGCGCACCCTGCTGGAACATGGGGAGCTGTTGATAGAGATTTCCATCACTGCTGTCCAGTCCCTGTATAACCTGATATAACTTTTGCATACTTATACTTTTCGTAAGCTGCTTGTTATTCAGAATGCGTTGTGAAATTTTCATAAAATTTACCTTTCTAATTTATGTATTGCATACAATGTGACTGATTTGTTTGCCGGAATCACAATGTTGTTTGCAAATTTCACAATTTTAATTGCAATTCCAATACCGTATGCTTTGAGTATACGGAAGCGGAGGGGAAAAAGCAAGCCGCTTAATAAGAAAAGGAGAGAAAAAAATGGGAAAAACATCGGTTTCATCCTCCCACAGCAGTCTGAACAAAAAGAACCTGATCGGTTATGCCATGGGAGATCTGGGCGGCTGTATGACTTTTGCCGTTATGGGGTCCTTTTTGACCCCCTATTATACGGAGGTTGCCGGCCTGTCAACGGGAGCGGTTGCTTCCATGTACCTGATACTGAAAATATGGGATGCGATTAATGATCCACTCATGGGGGCGCTGATGGATAAGATTTTCGCCCGTACCCACAGCAGCAAGGGGAAATTCCGTCCGTGGATGGTACGTGCAACGCCGCTTCTTCTTATTACATCCATACTTATGTATACAGCGCCTACCTATGCTAATGGCGCGGCTAAGGTGCTTGTGGCGCTTGTTACTTATCTGTTGTATGAGGCCAGCTATACCATGTTCAATATACCTTACGGTTCTCTGCTCAGCGCGATGGCCGGGAATGATGCGGAGCGGGCGAATCTTTCCAGTGCCAGGGGCTTTGGCTCCATGATCGGCAACCTGATTCCTATGTTTATGTTTCCGATTATCATAGACAATATGACGGCCAATCCGCAGTTGGGTTATACCACAGGCGTTACGGTATGTGCTGTAATCGGATTTATAGCATGCTTTTTAAGCTGCAAATGGACCTGTGAACGTAATTTAAGGCCCGTGGAAGAGGATATCAAGGATTCCAGCGATATTAAATTTACCGATATTCTTGTTGTATTCAGGAAAAACCGCGCTTTTGTAGCACTGTGTCTGCAGGGGCTGTTCTACTGTATTATGCAGTATATGGGGACTACACTGGGGATTTATATGTACCGTGATGTGTTGGGCGCGCTGAGCATGATGAGTATAATGACGCTGGTCAGCATGGGGTTAAGCTTTATTTTCCTTGCGCTTGTTCCCAAGGTAGTGGCAAAAGCGGGACTGGAAAAAACCGTGCGTGCCAGCCAGCTTATCAGCGTTGTCCTGTATGTTATTTTATTCCTGCTTCCCAATAATATTTTCGTGTATATGGCAGTGTCCGCTTTTGCCAGCGGCTTCGGCGGAATCACGGTGCTGATGCAGTGGGGTATGGTTGGTGAAGCGATTGATTACAATGAATATGTTACCGGAAAGAGGACGGAAGGTTCTATTTATGGCACCTTCAATCTAATGCGCCGTATCGGGCAGGCAATCGGCTCATCTGCCGCAGTTGCGCTTCTTGGTATCATTGGATATATGCCGGGGGCTGAAACACAGACCGCGGGAGTCCAGATGGGAATCAAGGCGCTGGTAGTCCTTACGCCCGCTGTGTTCCTGCTGCTCTGCTGGGTTTCCCTGAAATTCGTATGGAATATCACGCCGGAAATCCGTGAATTGATGGCAGCCTCAAAAGAAGGCGGCAAAACGGAGGAATAAAAGCGGCTGTTTTGGAGAAGAAAGGAGAAAAAAATGGAGCTTAGGAGCAGATTTTTGCCGAAACTGCTGAACAGTGAGGTAGAAGCTTATCTGGAAAATAATGATATCATCATCGTTCCGGTGGGAACGGTGGAAATGCACGGAGGCCTGCCGCTTGACTGTGAAACGGTAATCAGCGAGGCGGTGGCGCTTAAGATGGCCGAAGCCTGTGATGGGCTGGTTTTGTCCGGGCTGCCCTATTTTTATGCGGGAGCTACAGCCAGCGGGCGGGGGACCACACAGGTGAGCATACGTCAGGGGATTGATTATCTGGGAGCTATTGCACGCAGCCTGCTGCGTCAGGGATTTAGGCGGCAGATCTATATCAGCCTGCATGGGCCGGCCCATATGACCTGCAGCCCTATGGTTCGTGACTTTTTTGATGAAACAGGGGTTCCAATTCTTTATATGGATATGACTATGCAGATGTTTGGAGCGGCCAGGGATCTGTTTTCGGCAGAGGATATGCAGAAGAACCCGTTGGGATTTATGGAAAAGCTGGACGGTATGTTTCTGGGAGCGTATGATATTTTGGGAAGGCTGGAGGATGTGCCGCTTACAACGGAATTTTTCTCCATGCAGCCGCAGACGGTGGCGCCGTTTAACCGGATTTTCAATCTGGCCTATCAAAGCGGAAGCGTCGGCTACTGCTTTGGGGATCCCGGGGATCATGCCTCCACAACGCCTGTTCCCACCGCCGAACGCAGGCAGGAGCTTGCGCAGGAGGGAAGGCGGCTGATTGATGAGCTTGTAAAAAGAATAGATGTGCCTGCTGTTGTGGAGAGCCTTGCGCAGCTGAGAGCCTTTGAGGAGGATGTGATGGAACGCTTTCCATGGATGCCGGCCGCCTGTCATCGGAAGGATAGTGAAAATAAATGACAGAGGATTAGCTGGTTCAGACCGGTTGCGGGCCGGTTCGTGGAATTCCCGGAAAGGAGGAAGGAACGGCTGTTTTCCGGGGAATCCGCTATGCCAGGGCAGGACGTTTTGAATATCCTGTACAGGTGGACCATTGGGACGGCATATATGATGCCGGGCGGTTCGGAAACTGTTCCTGGCAGCCGAGGGCTTTTTATAATGAGGAGGAGGTTCCTGAGAAGGCTTTCTATTATAATGAATTCCGCAAAGGCGAAAGCTATATCTATAGCGACGACTGCCTGTTTCTGAATATTTGGGCGCCCGTGGACGCTGAAGGTCTGCCGGTTCTTTTTTACATTCATGGCGGCGGATTTAAGGGAGGCTGCGGGCATGAGAAGCATTTTCCCGGGGAAGCGTACTGCAGGCGTGGGGTGATTCTGGTCACCTGTAATTACCGGCTGGGGCCCATGGGCTTCTGCGCGCTGCCGGAGCTTGCAGAGGAAGCTGGCTTTACGGGAAATTATGGTTTGTTTGATCAGCTGTGCGCGCTGCAGTGGGTGCGTGGCAACATTGCCTCCTTCGGGGGAAATCCCGACAGGATAACCATTATGGGGCAGTCGGCGGGAGCCATGAGTGTGCAGCAGCTGTGTGTAACGCCTCTTACCAAAGGACTTTTTTGCGGGGCTATCATGCTCAGCGGAGGAGGTGTATCCAGGCAGTTTTCCACCCGGCCGGCCAGTGAGGCATATCCGTTCTGGCAGGAGCTGGAAAGGCGTTTGGGGGCATCGGATTTGGATGCATTGCGCAGGGCAGAACCACAACGGCTATTTGAGGTATTTCAGGCATTGTGCAAGGGAAAAAAAGAACGCAATGGCTAAACGGGCCGGGGCGGCGGGCACAGGACGACGGAGGCCGGAAGGCAGTGAGCGATGAATGTATAGATATGAAATAGCAGTGGTTTTTGACGGGAAGGTATGAGCTGTCGCGTGGACTTTGTTATCGTAAGGTTACAGAGTTGGGCGGCGGCTTTTTTGTGGGGAAAAGGAAGGGGATGTGAAGGAGAACGATGTGGAAAAAGGGGAGAAGTATGGTATAATTCGATTGGGGTTGTTTTAGGCGTTTACTGTAGGAGGGGGATGGCGGTGCGTCCTGGGAATATTAAAGACAGGAAAAGAGTGTGTAGATTGTTTTGATATAATAAAAAGTTTGCGAGCGTGTTTATTAGCGCAGGGAGGAGGAAATATGGATATCAGGGATTTGAGGATTGTGGATATTCAGCCGTCGCAGTTTTATATTTCAGAGGAGAAGCTGGAGCAGATTGGGCGTTGGTTTGATCCGGGGGATTTGTCCGGCTTTGAGGCGGTGCCGGTGAAGGAGCTGGATGGGCAGGTTATTTTTACAGACGGGCATACCCGGGCTTATGCGGCCTGGCTTGCGGGGCTTGAGAGGATTCCATTGGTCTGGGATGAGGATGAGCTGGACTGGGAGGCTTACAGGCTTTGTGCGGATGCCTGCAGAAAGCGGGGAATCCGCAGTGTTGCGGATTTGGAAGAGCGGGTGATTTCGGGGGAGGATTATGAACGGCTATGGAATAACTGGTGTGAGGTCCTGCATGAGGTTTTGGAGCTGCAGAGGGCAGACGGATTGGATTGATTGCAGGGGAAATGATATGGGAGGATTGTTATGGAGAGAATGTTTCAGGAGGCAAACAGGCTGGTTTGCCGTTGGGATGGAGAGACGCTGATTGTGGAGCCGTGGGGAGAAAACGGACTGCGGGTGAGAAGCGCCATGCTGCGGGAGCCGGAGGATACGGATTATGCACTTTTGCCGCAGGAGAGGGCGGAGGCTGTAATCACGGTTGGGGAAGAGAGAAGTGAAATCAGGAATGGGAAAATTATTGGGGTGATGGAAAAGGGGAAAAATTCCGGCGCTGTGCTTTCTTTTTACAACAGTGAGGGGAAATTGCTTTTGGCAGAGGCGGGAGAGGGCGGCGCGCTCAACCGGAGGAGCCGTTTTTTCAAGCCGGTCATCGGCGGGGATTACCAGCTGGCTGTGACTTTCGCATCCGATCCGGAGGAAAAGCTGTATGGGATGGGGCAGTATCAGCAGGATTTTCTGAATATCAAGTATTGCAACCTGGAGCTGGCGCAGAGAAATTCCCAGGCAAGCGTGCCTTTTCTGCTTTCCAGCCTGGGGTATGGTTTTCTGTGGCATAATCCGGCTGTGGGGCGTGTGAGCTTCGGGGCCAATACTACGGAGTGGTTTGCCCAGAGCACGAAGCAGCTGGACTATTGGATTACGGCAGGAGATACGCCGGATGAAATTGAGTGCGCTTATTCAGCGGTCACGGGCAGGGTGCCCATGATGCCGGAATATGGGCTGGGCTTCTGGCAGTGCAAGCTGCGTTATTGGAACCAGGAACAGATTCTTTCGGTGGCCGAAACCTATCATCAAAAGGGGATTAAGCTGGATGTGATTGTATGTGACTTTTTCCATTGGCCAAGAATGGGAGATTTCCGGTTTGATGAGGAATTTTTCCCGGATCCGGAAGGAATGGTGAAAAGGCTGGAGGAGCTTGGCGTGCAGCTGATGGTTTCCGTATGGCCGGAGGTGGCCTGGACCAGTGAAAACTATGAGGAAATGAAGCAGAAGGGGCTGTTGGTTAAGGCGGAGAAGGGGATTGATCTGGCAAAGCTTTTTAATGAAAACAGTACCTTTACCGATGTGACGAATCCGCAGGCGCGCGATTATCTCTGGGAAAAATGCAGGAAAAATTATCTGGAAAAAGGGATCAGGCTTTTCTGGCTGGATGAGGCGGAGCCGGGCTTTACCACCTATGATTATGACAATTACCGCTGCAGGATGGGAACGCAGGCGCAGGTGGGGAATCTGTATCCCCAGCTGTTTACGCGGACCTTTTATGAGGGGCTGCGCAGGCAAGGGGTGGAGACGCCGGTGAACCTGGTGCGCTGTGCCTGGGTCGGGAGCCAGAGGTACGGGGCGCTTGTCTGGTCCGGGGATATCCACTCCGACTGGAAAACTTTCCGCAGGCAGGTATGCGCGGGGCTGAATATGGGGATTGCGGGAATTCCCTGGTGGACAACGGATATCGGCGGTTTTACGGGAGGGGATCCGGAGGATGCGGCCTTTCGTCAGCTGTTGGTCCGCTGGTTTGAGTGGGGAACCTTCTGTCCGGTGATGCGCCTTCACGGCGACCGGCTTCCTGCAGAAAGAGTGACGGGAAAGGACGGCAGACAGCATCAGCATACGGGCGGGCCCAATGAGGTATGGAGCTTTGGGGAAGAAAATGAAAAGATATTGGCAGCTTATATCCGGCTGCGCGATGCCATGAGGCCTTATACCAGGCGGCTGATGGAAGAAGCGCATCGGTACGGCAGGCCGGTGATGCGTCCCATGTTTTATGAATTTCCCGGACAGGAGTGCTGCTGGGAAATGAAAGAACAGTATATGTTCGGAAGCGATATGCTGGTAGCCCCGGTTTTGTACGAGGATGCGACGGAAAGAGAGGTTTACCTCCCGGAAGGCCATACCTGGACGCTGCTTCATGACGGTACGGCCTATGAGGGAGGACAGACGGTTTCCGTAAAGGCGCCGCTTTCCGTGATACCCGTATTTTTGCGGGATAGCAGCTGCCGGGAGCTGATCGGCCGGATATAACCGGCTGCATGCAGCCGGAAGCCATGATTTTTACCTGTCAGGCATGCGCCCGGAAACTGTGTTTTTACCTGGCTGACATGCGGCCGAAGGCTATATTTTTTACCTGTCTGATTTTACAGGGAAATAAATGCTGTATGGCTCATAGCCCACATCATGCAGCGGGATAAAACGGATGCCCCGTTCCTGGCCGGTGGTGCGGAAGGTGAATTTCCAGCTTCCCCATTCCCGTTCGTTATCGTGGACAAGGATTTGTTCAGGACGGGAGAGGTCGGGAACGTGCAGTGTGCGCTCCTCTTCGGTAAGATTTCTTCGCCGTTTACCAGAATCTGTGCTTCGCCTGCAATCCACCAGGGGATGCGGATCTGGAGGGTCATTTCCACCGCCTTTGCCGTTTCAATTTTCAGACAGGGAACCAGACAGTCCGGCTGGGAAGGATACTTGCGGGTGTCCTCCAGTACGGACTGTTTTTCCGAGGAGGTGCTTGCAAGGTGGGAACTGCCTGTGAGCGGATCCTGTTTCTGCAGCAGGGTGACAGGAATATCCTTTATGTTAAAGGTAACCTGGCTGTCACGGTACTGGCAGACGTAGAGCGTATCCTCCGACTGGTAGTAGAGTCCTCTGTTGAAAGCGGCGTTGGCCTGCACCAGCGTGCCGTGACAGCAGAAGAAATCGCTTTTCTGGCTTGACCAGCCTTTGCGGCTGCCCGCCTGCATGGGAAGAGAATAGGTAAGAAGCCCATGGGAAGGGTAAGGGCTGGTAAAGCCGTGGCGTACATCCCCCGGTCCGTTACAGCAAGCTTCCAGTAATTCTCCGCTATGGTACGCCATTTTTCATCCCCTGTCACATCATAAGCGCGGGCGCAGCCGATGACTTCGGGGATGGTGGTGTTGGCATGCATGTTTGTCAGCACATCTTCTCCGCGAAGGAGCGGATCGAACAGACGCTCCCTGTAATAACGCTCCATCAGCGTCTTATATTTTTCTTTTCCGGTAACGGCAAAAAGCTCCACCCAGATTTCCAGCATGCCGCCGGTCTCAAAATCCAGGATATCATTCATTTCTTCCCGGCTGAAACGTCCGGTCCAGTCGTAAAACCAGTCCGCAAAATTTTCAGCAATTTCCAGCGCAGTTTCATTTCCCGCGTATTCATACATGTCCAGCAGGCCCATAAATACCTTGTGGATTGTATAATGGGGCGCCCATACCTGCTTCCCTTGGGCGATCCGGTACAGGTATTTTTCCGGAATCGGTCCGGCCCATTGTCCGCCGTTTGCCTTCTGGCATTCCGCCAGCTCGTCCACAATCGCATCGGCTTTGGCCTTGATTTCCTTGTCCCCCACAGCATGATATCGCATGGCGGCAGCGGACAGCCAGTGCCCCAGAAAGTGTCCCCGCAGCTGGCAGGTGGGAAATTCCCAGCCGCCGTGCATTCCTTCTATGACGTTGTCGGAAGTATCTCTTCCAGCCTCCAGATTGAAATTAAGCAGAAGAAAGCGGTTTTCCAGATGCATCATATAGCTTCTGTTTTCTTCTTCACGGCGCTTCAGCTCCGAATCATATAATCTGGTGCGAAGGCCGTCCAGTTCTTTTAAATGTTTGTTTGGTTTCATGGTCCCCTCCTGTGTATCTTCTTAAATGAAATCAACCGGACTCCGCCTGCCGTTCCTTTGAAACGCGCCAGTTTTTAAGTGCGGAAAAAAGCAGCAGCGCGGCGGATGTGCCAATATATTCATTATATAAAGGAAACTGGGAAGACGGAATGGACAGAGTGGCAGAAAGCATGAACAAAATGGAAAAGATACGACAGTTTAATTTATTTCTGGTCAGACGGGAAATCAAAAGGCAGGGTACTTATGCATTGTATGATAACTTATATCCGTCCCGAATAATTACAGGAGTCCCGGAGGAAGATGAGGAGATAAACAGGAAAGCCGGCCTGTATGTGAATTTGGTTCAGGAAGGGGCTGTCAAAAAAGATATACCGACATTTTATCAGCCCGACGGAAGCAGAAGCAGTAACTCTACCATCGCGATTGACGGTTATCCCCCCCCCCCC
>OFMJ01001276.1_pt1 | contig 19361 bp, 20 predicted proteins | sample 1541801 | NCBI WGS metagenome assembly OFMJ01 (sample SAMN04209234, study PRJEB22552) | human gut metagenome | biome: gut; material: feces | host: Homo sapiens | place: USA: Oklahoma
ACTCACATGCACGTGAGTATGGATATTATCCGGAAGAATGGCTGCCAGAAGCCGGAACTTTAGAGTCTGCAAAATCTTACAGGAAGAGAATATTTCCTTTGGTGAAAAAAGTTGCGAACATGATACAGGCATTGTATAGCAAATATTTAGAACTGAAAAGCAAAAATCAAAAGCTATCAGATCGAAACCTGGATCTTGAAAATCGTGTAGATCGGTTGCGAGAAGAAGTATCTGTTATAAAGAAAGAGAATGTAGCTTTGTTAAATGTGTCATATGATATGGATCGGGTTGTAGCTGTTTTGGGAAAAAATAAGGTCAAGGAAGCAATAGAAGTTGCAAAGCATTTGGAACAGGCAAATGCAAAACAAAACATCAAGAAGAAACGTATAGACAGAGATGGTAGATAGAGGGGAATGAGTTATTATAATGCTAAGTTAGAAAGAACCCAGTAAATACAAGGGTTTCGCTGACTTTTGTCCTACGAAAAAATGAGAAATACCATGATGATTTTGATGATGAGTATCGGTATCCGAGTCAAAATTGAGTGGTGAAATGGAGGTTTGCAATAATATAACTCACGGTACTTAGAATATAATATATTGATTGCCTATGTGATGTGGATTTCTTTCCCGCCCGGAAGAGTGATATGTCATGTAGCAATGATGTGAGTTGTTGTAGATGGATAAATGAATAGTTTGTTCTAGCTAACTATGCTTTCATTGTAGCGGATATAGAGAACTGTTATAATAGAAATATAAAGAAATAGGTAAATCGGAATTTCGTACATTTTTGAAATGCAATGCAGATGAGAAAGATCTGGATGAGCAGTTTGCAAAGGTATGAAACCAAGCCTGCCCTGATCGGATATACGGTGGAAGCCGAGTTTATCCGGCAAGCCATAACCGGGGCAGCCATACGTCCCATAGAGTAGTGTGATTTTCAATAATAAAACGATATAAGTTTTATTTTTGATTACGAAACGAACTTGGCATCATTCCATAGTGATTTTTGAACTGTTTATAAAAATGGGTACGGTTTTTAAAGCCAAGCTGAAATGCAATCTCAGAAATCGAGAGATCCGTTTCTTTGAGCAGATCAATGGCCTTCGTTAAGCGATAGTTCATACAATAACTAGATAAGTTTAAATTGCTGTATTTTTTGATAATCCGATTGATATAATCTCCGCTATAATGCAATTTTGTTTCTAGTTCACTACGTGAAATCAATCCGTTGGAATCTTCTATCATATGGGTTGCTCTGGAAAAAATTAAAAAGTCGTTGTTGTAATCTAATTTCACATGAGTTGTGTGAAAAGCTGTTGTATCACATATAAGTCCTAAAATATTGCAAATATATCCGTCAATCAGATGGGAACTCCCAAAGGTAGGAGAAAGCATAGTTTTTGAGATGCTTTCTCCGTTTTTATACATACAGCGATGTGCAAAATCATTTCCTTGTACCGGAAATATATCAAGGAATTGCTTGTTAGACAGAACATCATTATTTTCACTTTCTTGCAAGAATTTTAAGATTGGACTGTCCAGTATCTCCTGTTCTTCTGCAAAATAGAGATTGTGCGTCTCTTTTATCATCTTAGTGATATATTCCTTGGATAGATTGAGAAAAAATACACGGAAGTTTCCATCAAATCTTTCGGCATGTCTCAAATTTCGGTTAACGATACATCCTGAACCTTTGGGATAGATACGGATAGTATTTTCAATAGAGTTTGTTACAGTCCCGTCTAAAACATACATGAATTCATAGAAATCATGTTGATGTAACACTCGATTTTGACTTGTGAAGATTGTGCTGATGTTTGGAACAATTGTGTGTTTAATGTCAGTCGGGGTAAAATTAGTCAAACTGATATATTCATTTACTTCATCCTTATAATAGGTCTCTAATACGAAACTAAATGGTGTTTCTAAATGATAATATTGATTAAAATGACTTTCTCTTCCATAGATAGTTAATGCATTTTTATAATCTTTATTAAATGATATTTTCGGCATATAAGCACCTCGATTCCCAGATATGTTACAAAGTATATCATATTCCACCAATAAATGATATTGTTGACGAATAATAATTACGATATGATTGAAACATATCATATAGAGAGCTCATGAGCCGGCAAAATGGGCATAACATTTAAGGAGGAAGTTACAATGGGAGAGAATGCTTCGCAAAAAAAATATTTAAAGTTTTATCAAAAGTTAGCTTATGGATCTGGTGATCTTGCATCAAACTGTAGTTATGGATTAGTTTCCAGCTTTTTGTTGTTGTATCTTACAAGTGTAATGGGAATGAATAGTGCTGTGATTGGTACATTGATGTTGGTATCCAAGTGTGTGGACGGAGTTACAGATGTGTTCTTTGGGAATATAATTGACCGAACACATTCTAAAATGGGAAAAGCCAGACCGTGGATGTTATATGCACAAATTGGTGTATCAGGTTGTTTGGCACTGCTTTTCTCAGTTCCGGCAGGAATGGGAAGAACTGCACAGTATGCATATTTCTTCGTATTTTATACCTGTTTAAATGCAATTTTTTATACAGCGAATGGTATTGCATATTCATCATTGACTGCATTGATTACAAAAAACCCAAATGAAAGAGTTCAACTTGGTTCATTCCGTTTCATGTTTGCAGTTGTAACAAATATTGTATTAGGATTTGCAGTAACTTCTGCAGTAAGTGCTTTTGGTGGTGGTGCAAATGGATGGAGAATGGTTGCTATTGTATTTGCAATAATTGCACTTGTTGTAAATACCATCAGTGTTCTTGCTGTGAAAGAACTTCCGGATGAGGAAGTAACTGTGAAAGAGGACGGAAAATCAGCTGAAGATAAATTAAGTTTTCTGGATACAATTAAAGTCCTTTTGAAAAATAAATATTATCTGATGATTGTTGCTATTTACATTGTGTATTATATTATGAGCAATCTTGTTACAGGATCAGGTGTTTTCTTTGCAACATATTATCTTGGAAATGAAGGAATTTATGGATTACTAAATATGATGAAAATGTTTCCGGTAATCTTTGCATTAATTATTGCACCGTTCATTATTAAAAAAGTCGGTAATATGCAGAAGGTAAATACATGGGCATATGGCATCAGTTGTGTACTTGGCATTCCACTGATTTATGCTGCAGTAACGAAAAATATCACACTTTTTCTCATTATTCTTTTCGTAAAAGGCGTATTTGCAGGATTCCTCAGTGGCTCATTGAATGCGTTTATTGCAGAGGCCAGTGCTTACACAACAAGAACAACTGGAATTCGCATGGAAGGAACGATGTACTCTTGTTCTTCTCTCGGTGTTAAAATCGGTGGTGGAATCGGTACAGCTGCAGTGGGCTGGTTATTAGCAGTGGGCGGATTTGTAAATGATGCCGCTGTTCAGACAGCAGGAGCGACAAATATGATTTTATGGATATATCTGATCATTCCGGTTCTCATCGGTGTGCTGATTACATATTTACTTTCCAGACTTGATGTAGAAAAAGCAAATCAGAAATGGGATGAAGAACATCAGAATGTATAGGAGCAGTGTGTTATGGAAAAAATAAAGTTACTAGATAATTGGAAATTCTGTAAAGGGGTGGTTTCCTCATTGAAAATCATGGAGATGTCTGGAAAGGCACCGGAGGTTGTGACCTTACCGCATGATGCAATGATTTATGAGAAACGTACCAAAGAGACAAAGAATGGAAGCCAGACAGGATTTTATCCAGGTGGAATTTATACATACTTTAAAGACATTGATGTGCCAGAAGAATGGGAAAACAGAGCTGCTATTCTGGAATTTGAGGGGATATATGAAACAGCAATGGTATATGTGAATGGGGCATTGGCGGCTACAAACCTGTATGGATACTCAGGATTCTTTGTGGATTTGAAACCATATTTGAATTACGGACAGATGAACCAGATTAAAGTCATTGCAGATAACTCAGCAGAAGAAAACTCCAGATGGTATTCTGGAAGTGGAATTTATCGAGATGTCAATCTATATCTTGGAGGATCCACTTATATTCCGCCGGAAGGTGTGAAAATTACAACGATATCTGCAGATGAAAAAATGGCAAGGTTGGAATTAGCTGTTCAGATAGAAAACATCTCCGAAGATTCCAGAGCAGATGAAGCTCAAGTGGATATTTATTATGAAGGAGCAGTAATTTGTAGTTGTAAGAAAGAAATCACAGATGAGGAATGTGGACTAAAACAGTTCACATGGAATGTGGAGATTGAACATCCACACTTATGGGATACAGAATATCCAAATCTCTATCAAATAGAAGTTACTCTTTTGAAGAATGGAGAAATTCTTGATAAACAGAAGGAACATTTTGGAATCAGAACCATTTATGTAGATGGAAAACACGGGTTCTGCCTAAATGGAAAGTCATTGAATCTGCGGGGAACTTGTTTGCATCATGATAATGGAATTATTGGTGCAGCAACGATATATGATGCGGAACGAAGAAAGATTCGTATTATCAAAGAAGCAGGATTTAACAGTATTAGAAGTTCTCATCATCCAATCAGCAAGGCAATGCTGGATATCTGTGATGAAATGGGGATTATCGTTATGGATGAACTGTTTGATATGTGGACGGTTCATAAAAACAGCCATGATTTTGCCTTACATTTCTTAGATGAATGGGAAAAAGTTACGACCAGAATGGTAAACAAGGACTATAACCATCCGTGTGTAGCAATCTATTCCATCGGAAATGAAATATCCGAGCTCGGAACAACGCGTGGAGTTGAAATCAGCCGGATGCTTTGTAAGAAACTACATGAACTAGATGATACACGATTTACGACTTGTGGCGTGAATGGGTTAAATGCGGCAGGAGCCAGACTATTTGAAATTATGAGAGATGTGGCTCCATTGATTAAACGAAAAGATGAAGGGAATAGCGGTGACAATCAAGGGCAATCCATGGGAAGCAATGCACTCAATGGAATCATGGAGTTCATGTCTGGTGAGGCAGGAGACGCATTTGCAGCACATCCTAAATTATCAGAAGCTATTGCAGGAGTAAGTGATGCGACAGATATTGTAGGATTAAATTACATGACAGGACGCCATGTGTTAGAGGCACAGCTACATCCGAATAAAGCGGTAGTGGGAACGGAAACATTTCCAGCAGATATATTCAGATTGTGGACATTGGTAGAGGATTATTCTCATATTATAGGAGATTTTACCTGGACAGGATATGATTATCTCGGAGAAGCAGGCTGTGGTATTTTTTATTACGATGGAACAAAGAATTTTGGCAGTGTCTATCCGGATCGTCTGGCATATATTGGGGATATCACAATTACAGGGGTACGAAGACCAATCAGTTATTATCGTGAAGTTGTATATGGATTAAGGCATGAACCATATATTGCGGTTGAACGAGTTGATCGTAATGGACAGACTCCATCGAAAACTCCGTGGATGTTTAAAGATAATATTTCCAGCTGGACGTGGACTGGATACGAAGGTACTTCTGCAAGTGTCGATGTCTATTCTGACGCAGAAGAAGTAGAACTCTTTCTGAACGATGAGAGTCTGGGGAGAAAAAAAGCTGGAAAAGAAAACCAATATATGGCTGAATTTACCGTGCCGTATCAAGCAGGAACATTGATGGCAATTGACTATGTGAATGGAATGGAACGGGGACGATATTCATTGGAAACAGCTAAGAAATCAACAACTCTTGATGTGAAAATGGATAAAAAAGTGCTTACTGCCAATGGACAAGATCTGTGTTATCTGAACATTACGCTTTGTGATGAAAGTGGAAAAACGAACCAGCAAGAAATAAAACAGATTACGGTATCTGTTGATGGTGCAGGTAAATTACAAGGTCTTGGAAGTAGTAATCCGTCTAATGAAGAAGATTATTTTGACAGATGTTGTAATACATTTGATGGAGATGCGATGGCATGTGTAAGAGCCGGACATGAATCTGGAATCATTACAGTAACAATTTCAGCAAATGGATGCGAAGATGTAGTAAGAAAAATAGAAGTGAGCTAGCGGCATGAAAAAGCTATATAAGAAAATAGTTTCATTAGTAATGAGTGCGCTTTTAGCAGTAATGGTTTTGCCGGTAACAACTCATGCATCAAATCAGCAAGATAATGATATTGTATACGGTGCGGATATTGGGTGGTTAAGTCAAATGGAAAATCAGGGGATACAATATTTGAATGAGGACGGAAATGTCGATGATGCGTTGTCTGTGTTAAAGAATAAAGGCATTAATGCGGTTCGATTAAGGGTTTTTGTAAATCCGGAGACAGATTTTGTTTGGACAAAACCTGATGGAACAACATGTCTTTTGGGATATTGTGATACTCAAGGGTTGTTATATACTGCGCAAAGAGCCAAAAATCTAGGTATGAAAATCATGCTTGTATTTCATTATAGTGACCATTTTGCAGATCCTTTATGCCAGGATATACCTGAACAATGGTCGGGGGCTTCAGCAAAAGAAATTGAAAAATATGTATATGATTATACATACTATATAATGAATTTTTTGGGAGAAAATGGAATAACTCCTGAATGGGTGCAGGTTGGCAACGAAGTGAGCTATGGTGTTCTATATCCCTATGGAAGTAATCAAACGGGTGATTTCGAGCAACTTACGGCATTTTTAAATAGTGGATATGATGCAGTGAAGGCTGTAAGCCCGAATTCAAAAGTAGTTACACATTTGACACATGGAAGTGGTATTTTACATTTTGAATGGTTTTTTAGTAATTTTATTACAAAATGCGGAGGAAAAACCGATGTAGTAGGACTTTCCTACTACCCGTATTGGACAGGTGGAGATGAGATTGAAAATGTTGCAGTAAATCTATACAATATGGCAACAAAATACGAGAAAGAAGTAATGATTTGTGAAACTGGCGAGGTGGAAACTGATGCAGCTAAAACCTATGAACTGCTTCGTAAAGAAATAAATGCCTTGAATACTGTGCCTGGAAATAAAGGCATTGGCGTTTTCTATTGGGAACCAGAAGCAAATTCACAGTATTTACCAGATGGTTACACATTAGGTGCGACTGAAGAAGTTTCTTCAAATACACTTAGATTTACAGATGCTTTAAATGCTTTCAAAACGGGTACGACATTCTTATCAAATGAGTGCTCATATGAGTTTTATAACGTGAATAGTCAGAAAGCACTTAACGTATGTCAGGGGTCCCAGGATAACAATGCGAGTATAGAACAATATACGTATGGTGGATGGAACAGCCCAAAATGGATATTTGAGCAGGTAGATGGAAACTATTATATTATAAAGAACAAGAACAGTGGTCTTGTTTTGGATGTGAATTCTATGTCCACGCAGGTGGGGGCATCTATTATACAGTATGAATATAATCAAGGATGGAACCAGATGTGGGAAGTGATTGAAAAGGATGATGGTTCATATGCTTTAAAAAATCGATTGAGTGGATTGTATTTAGGCGTTAGAAATAATTCTTCAGCAGATGGTGAGTGGTGTCAGCAAACAAATTTAAGTGAAAGTGGAACATCCTGGTATCTAGTTGTGACGGAATAATAAACTATATTCATGAGATTGTTTATTGTATAAAGATAATCTTGAAGCGTCCTAGGAAGGAAAAACTTCTCAAATCATGGGGCTATCGGTTAATACCGATTTTTAGGCTCTAAATCTTAAAATATGAATCTCCCGTAGAAATCAGTATTTTTAATACTTGAACTTCTTCGGGAGATTTGTATTTTCTAGTTTCTGTATGTATTTTAGGGCGCAAAAATCCTTTAACTGCATTTTGGAAGCATTCTACAATACGAAACGAATTCATAGTCACTGTGATTATATGTCACCAAACGATTATGAAGAGCTGTATCGTAGGCTTCAGCAAGATGAATTGCAGCTGGCAGGTTAAGATGAGGAAAACCTCATTTTAACTTGTACTAAATCTTGACATAGGACCAAGAATATAATAATTTGTTATATATGATTAAGGATGATGAGTAATGCAGAATTTTCGACTTGTGGACTTTAACAACATCGAAATTTGGTGGGAGGTGTTATACAAATGAAACTGGCAGACTTATCAACTGGACCAGACTGGGTAGTATATGTTGGATTTATAATATTTGCTGTACTTTCCATAGTTTTGATTTCTGGACATGGAAGTTGGTTAATTTCCGGATATAATACAGCTTCAAAAGAAGAAAAGGCAAAATATAATGAAAAAAAGCTATGCAGAACAATGGGAATTGGAATGTCTGTTATAGCAATTCTTCTATTAATTATGGGGGTGTTTGAAAATATTTTACCGGCATTTTTTGTGTATATTGCATTGGGTATTATTTTAGCTGATGTTGTGATAATTATTGTCTTGGGAAATACAATATGTAGAAGGTGACAAATTTGAATTTATGGAGGAGGAAGTATATGAGTAACAAAGGAATTATAATTTTGGTAATTATATGGATGCTTTTTTCTTTAGTTTGGTTTTTGGCAGGAAATACTGTAAAGGGAATTATATGGCTATGTGTCGGAGTTATTGCCGTAATCATTGCATTAATAAGGAATAGTAAATAAATTTCAGCTAGCAGGGGAATGGAAGTGCTTTATGAATATTATAGTATTTAAGACTATTAGTTGATTTTAATCTATAGCATATTACTGACAATAAAATGACAATACAATTAGATGAAAACATAGCGAATCCATACAAAACAGTTCAAAAATGAACTGTTTTGGAACTGGAACAACGGGAATACACTACAAAGCAAATAGAACTTTGCGAGTTTGAGTAACAGACAGAACCCCGGAAATGCTGATAAAATGGGCATTTCCGGGGTTGATTTATGTCCTTTGGCTCTAAAATGGCTCTAATTGTTGAGAGTAATAAGATTAAATTTCTTCTACTTCAATAGCGTCAATAACCAAGGCTTCCTCTTCTGTAGTATGATGTTCAGGATTACTTAATAGAGTATCTTGTAGTGAAGCTTTTAATTTGTCGCAACATGGTTTAAAAGATAGATATGTAATACCTCCTCCGATGACACCTCCAACAACTGGGATGGCCTTTTTGAAGAATCCAGCAAATACTTGCTTTGTCATATTTACGCCAAACCATTTTGATACACTTTTTACAATGGGGTAGATTGTTCCTTTAGTAAGGGCGGTTCTCATCAATTTTTTCTCTACACCTTTTCCTAAAGCTGTCGCCATTGCCTTGAGAGCGGTATTGGTACCTTGTACGCCATACATAACACCGAGACACACAATTAACAGATTCATGGTTTCGGAATCAAATTTATGTCCTTTGCCTGTAGTGTCAATTTCTGGAAAACCATACAAGTACATAAGCTTTTGAGCTGCCCGTAGCATATAGCCATAATACTGAGCTAAATCAGCAGGGATCGTGGCGACCATAGCTACTCCGCCAGGTGCACCTAGGGCAGCGGAAATTCCAGATACGCAATTTCGCTCAAATTTAATTACCTCATCAGCAATCTTATCAATTTCATTAACTGGAATTTGGGCATAGGCAGGAGTGTGAGCAATTGCGCTATCAATCGTCTCTTGCGGATAATTTTTCATCAATTCTTTTTGAAGAAAATCTTTTCGGTTTACTTTAATGCCAGGGGTCTGTAAACCAATAATAATAAAATCTTCAATGTCGATTTCTCCATTTCCATTTGCGTCTACTACATTTACAATAGAATCTTTAGATTTTACAACAGCTGTTTTTGCTTTGTCTGTTGCTGCTGAAAAAGTTCTTCCAACATTTTTAGCTGTGTCATTAAGATTTTCTTTAAATGATTTTGTCTCATTTGACTCATTTTCATTCTTTTTCATTGTTTATTGCTCCTTTCAGAAAAGGAAATGTATTTTTTGCGAGACGATAAATTATTGAGGAAATACTTTTACAGCTATTCCAGAAACACCTTTTTTGACGACAATATTCGTATCAACTAAATGCTGTTTAATCTGCTCACAGGTTTCGTTCATCTGTGCCACTTCTTGCTGGAACGCTTCTTCGTTTGGAAATGCGTCTTTGGAGGCAAGCAGATTTTCCTGCCATTTTTTTGTTTTAGCAAATTTAGCCAGCCGGTTATTGATTGCCGGGTGCTTAAAACGGATATAGATTGTCTCTGGAATGAGATTTCCATCCTCATCTTTATCTCCGTCAATTTCCATATCTATCTGATCATCCATTTTAAAAAGTAAGGTAAGCACATCAGAAGCAGTTTCTATATCAAAATCCGTAAAAACATTGATACTTACGCCTAAAGCGTTTGCAATTTTTAAAAGCTGGTCAGGCTTGGGATTACGGCTGCCCAGTTCATATTTACGGATTGTGGTTCCATCTATGCCCGCCAGTTGTCCTAACATATTCTGTGAAATTCCTCGGATATTTCGGAATGTTTTAATCTTTTCTCCTACTGTCATAAGGTGACTCCTTTCAGAGTGAATATAAATAATAGGGACATTTGTATTCTATCATATTCAAGCGAAATAGGGAAGAAAAATTTAGAAACTATATTGATAAGGCACAAAAGAGCCTATATAATGAGAATACAAATAAGGCACAAATGTACCTAATAAAAAATAAGGAGGACACTGAATGGAGAAAACAAGAAAAATGTATGTAACAGCAGAAGAAGCGGCGGAGATACTTGGCGTCTCAACAGGTTATGCCTATAAGATTATCCGGGGCTTGAATGAAGAACTGAAAGAAAAAGGATATCGGACAATCTGCGGCAAAGTTCCAACAAAGTATTTTGAAGAAAAGTTTTACGGATTGACCGTAACAATGTAGAGAGGAGGATTTTTATGCCGGCAACAAGAGACGGAAAGATGTGGCGCAGTCAGTTTTATTACAAAGACTGGCAGGGAGTGAGCCACAAGAAAAATAAGAGAGGCTTTAGGACAAAAGCAGAAGCAGAACAGTGGGAGAGAGATTTCCTTCAGCAACAGCAGCGCAATCTGGACATCAATTTTGAAAACTTTGTTCAGATTTATTACGAAGATATGGAACACCGGCTGCGTGAAAATACCATGAGGACAAAGAAGTTTATCATTGATCTGAAAATTATTCCTTACTTCAAAAATAAGAAGATGAATGAAATCAAGGCTTCGGATGTACGAGCATGGCAGAATGCTCTTATGAAAAAGGGATATTCGCAGACCTATCTGAAAACCGTAAACAATCAGTTATCTGCTATTTTTAACTATGCAGTAAAATATTACGATTTGAGGGATAATCCATGCAGGAAGGCTGGAAGCATAGGAAAAAGCCAAGCCGGAGAAAGACAGTTCTGGACGAAGCAAGAGTTTAAACAATTTCTTGTGACTGTAGAAGATAAGCCGGAAGCAAGGATGGCTTTTTTGCTTCTTTACTGGACAGGTATGAGGATTGGAGAATTACTTGCGTTGACCTATAACGATATTGATTTGGAAAAACGCACAATTTCAATCAATAAATCATATCAGCGTCTGGACGGCAGGGATATTATCACACCACCCAAGACTCCAAAAAGCAAACGTATCGTGACGATACCGCCATTTCTTGCAGAAGAATTACGGGATTATATGTCTCATTTATACGGGATTATGGCGGATGAGAGAATGTTCCGATTTACAAAATCTTATATGGAACATGAAATTATCAGAGGAATTAAGGCCTCCGGGGTAAAGCGGATAAGGCTGCATGATTTACGCCACTCACATGCTTCTCTACTTGTGGAAATGGGCTTTACTCCATTGGCGATTGCGGATCGGCTGGGTCATGAGAAAATTGAAACCACGTTAAACACCTATTCGCATTTATATCCCAACAAACAGGGAGAACTTGCGGATAGACTGGAAATTGAAAATAACAGGGAGGACGAGGAATGAGCGGAGTTCATAAGTATCCGACAATCAGCTTTCGGATTTCACCCAGAGAAAGAGAAGAAATTGAAGCAAAGATTTTAGCAAGTGGAATGTCAAAAAGAGATTATTTTGTACGTTCCTGTATTTATAATCGGGTATGTGTAGTTGGAAAGAAAGAACTGATCTATCAGTTGGTAGAGGAATTAAAGATCATGCAGACAAATATTCGTGAAGTGGCAGAACAGCTTGAACAGGCAGAAATAACACTGTCAGAAGAAGGATTGCAGGACATGAAAAATGACTGCTTGGATATGTTGAAGGCGATTATCTGGCTGCTGGATGGCGCAAGTTACCTGTGGCAGGACAAAGAAAAAAGCCCCGACAGCGGCAACTGTTAGGGCTGTGATAACTGGGAAAATTCTGTTATCAACTATCACAATACGAGTATAACAGAGGTTCCCATTTGTGACAATCATTTTTTACGATGGGAGGACGAAATGAAGAATAGAAAATCAAAGATAGAACTTCGGTTGATTAACATGGAGGATGTTACGGTGGAGCAGGTAGAATGGCTGCTCTATCCCTTCATCCCCTATGGGAAAGTAACAATTATTCAGGGCGATCCCGGAGAGGGCAAAACGACAATGGTATTGCAGATCATAGCAAAGCTGACCAAAGGCGAGCCTGTACTTCCAGTAAAGGACGGAGAGACGGAAACTATAGAACAGAAAAGTAATCCAGTCCATGTGATCTACCAGACCGCAGAAGACGGGCTGGGAGATACTATAAAGCCCCGTCTTCTGGCGGCAGGGGCAGATTGTTCTAAAGTGCTTGTCATTGATGACAGTGAACAGCCGTTGACAATGTTAGATGAACGTCTGGAACAGGCAATCCAGCAGACAAACGCTCGTCTTGTAGTCTTAGATCCGATCCAGTGTTTTCTTGGAGCGGAAGTAGATATGCACCGGGCAAATGAAATCCGTCCACTGATGAAGCGGGTATCTGTACTGGCGGAAAAATATCACTGTGCGATTGTCCTGATCGGTCATATGAACAAAAACAGCGCCGGGAAATCTTCATACAGAGGGCTTGGTTCTATTGACTTTCAGGCAGCAGCAAGGAGTGTTCTGATTGTAGGGCGTGTGAAGAACGAGCCGGAGACCAGAGTGGTGTGCCATGTAAAAAGTTCCCTTGCGCCAGAAGGAAAATCAATCGCCTTCCGCTTGGACAAAGAAAACGGATTTGAGTGGATCGGTGAATATGATATCAGTGCTGACGATCTGCTGAGCGGCAATAGCCGTGGACAGAAGATAAAAGAGGCGAAAGAGTTCCTGCTGGAGATATTGGCGGACGGGGCAGTTGAACAGAATGTAATCCTTAAAGAGGCGGAAAGCCGTGGGATTAAAGGGAAAACACTCTGGAATGCGAAGAAGGCTCTTGGAGTCCAGTCGATAAAACCCGGCGGACACTGGTCGTGGGTATTGTCAGAACAATAAATCAACATGGCAAGATTACCATTTCTTTAGGAACAGGTAATGTTGCCACCTTGAAAGGAGTTTTGGATGAAACAGGTACAGATACCGCAGGAATTGTTTGTGCTGTTGATCCACTATCATCTGATGGAGGACGACAGCCATGTGGATGAGATAAGGATAGGATTGGAGAAGAAACTGGATGCAATGGTATTGCGTGAGTTATACGGAAAGGCTAAGACCGCACCGACAGAGACGGAACGGGAAAAAGCCCAGCAGGAATATCTGGACAGGCGGGGGATACCTGAAAGCTTCCGCTGGTAAAGTTTCCTTTGATGATATAAGACAGGAGCGTGGCACGCTCCTGTGATAGCGGACATGGAGGAAGGAGAGATTCGATGATTATCCAGCCGGAACGTGGAACACGGAATATCAATGAAAAATTTTATGAGATGGAAACGAGACAGATCGCCATGCCCAATGAAATTTTTGGAGAGGTAGATCTGACAAAGAGAGAAATGCGGACGTTGGTATGGCTTGCAGGGTGGGAGGAAAGCACAGTGGAAAATATGGTATCCGCAATACGAAAAGCGATAGCGGCGAAAGCAGGGCGGTAGGAACAGCCGCTCCGTCCATAGGACGGAAAGATCTACGCTCCGCTTCGGTCGGTGCAGAGCAGACGTCCACCGGACGTCTTGCACCCCGGCAGGGCGCAAAGGCAGCTTTTGATGGACGGAACGGCTGTCAAAAGTGCTTTTGCGTTACTTTCGGCGAAAGTAACAAAGCCTATGCGCCGTATCCGGCGCTGATTACACCCGAACAGGGAGAGAGGAGAGTTATTGAAGAGAACGATCAGTTTTATGACAGGGAAAGGTTCTGTCAACCATAACAGTAGAAAATTCCATGCGAAGAATACAGATCCAGAGAGAAGTTATCTGAATGTGGAATACTGCAACGAAAATATCAAAGACATTTATCATGAATTATTTGATGAAGCGTTAGCTCGTTATAATGAAAAACAGACACGGAATGACCGCCGGATTGACGATTATTATGAAAAAATCCGTTCGGGGAAACAGGAGAAGCCATTCCATGAGATCATCCTGCAGATCGGCGACAGAGATACAATGGGGGCGGAAACAGAAGAAGGACGGCTGGCGGCAAAGATACTGGACGAATATATGCAGGATTTCCAGAGAAGAAATCCCACATTAAGAGTATTCTCGGCTCATCTACACATGGACGAGGCAACGCCACATCTGCACATAGATTTCGTGCCGTATATTACAGGAAGCAAACGGGGGCTTGATACAAGGGTGTCTCTAAAACAGGCGTTGACAGCCCTTGGTTTTAAAGGTGGTACGAGAAGGGAAACGGAATTAAATCAGTGGGTGTCGGCTGAAAAGCAGCAGCTTGCTTCAATTATGCTGGAGCATGGAATTGAATGGGAACAGAAAGGCACACATGAAAAGCATTTGTCCTTGTTGGATTTTGAAAAGCAGGAGAGGGCAAAGGAGGTGGCTGCGCTCGAAAAACAAAAAACTGAGTTGGAGGAGCATAACGCTACTATGCAGGAAGTCAATGAAAAATGGCTTGACCAGTTGGAGAATATTGAAAAGGAAATATTTTCAGCGCAGGAAAGCCGGGAAGAAGCCGATAAGCAGGCAGAACAGGCAAAGAAAAAGGCGTTACAATATGAGAAAAAACTGACGGAAATTGCGCCTATGGTAAAAGATATGGAGCGGTTCGCAGAGAAATATTCTACAGATCCAGAGGAAGTGCTGCCGGAGGCGGGAACGCTGGAAACAGGGAAATCCTACCGAGAAAAGAAGGTAAAGCCTCTGATTAAGAAGATTGTGACAGTGTTGCGGTCAGTTTATCGGGCATACCTTGATCTTTCCAGAAGGTTCGGTGATATGCAGAAATCTTATGATAGGGCGTGGAGTAAGGTTAATTCTCTTACTGCCCGTGTAGAAGAACTTTGGAATGAAAACAGAGCCCTAAGGGAACGTCTGGGAGATTTTGACAGGGTAGAACGGGCATTAGGACGAGATACAGTTGAAACGATTGTTCAGAAGGAGAAAAGCCTGGAAGAAATACAGAGAATGCAGAAGAAGGGGCAGAAAAGGAAGATAGACAGAGGGGAGAGATGAAGCAATTTTAGATTAACTTTTGGGTTTATTTCTTGTGGATAATAAGTCGATAATATGGTAAAATCAAAGGGCAAAGATAGTGTGTTGGAAATAGCTGATATACAAGAAAGATAGCGATAATATTTTATGTTTTTATCGTTAAAAGGTTGCTGGTGTTTTGCACACTGGAAATGGATATACAATTTTCTGTATATAATTGCAGGATATTTAGGAATGCATTATGCATAGGATTAATTGCTGCAAATCAGAATAACTAAGGAGAAGGGAATTCGTGTTCAACAACAAGATAGATAAATTTGATCAATATGATAATAAAATATCTACTTTGAGCCAAGAGGAACTTGAGTTAACAAAAAAATTAGAGGATATTAAAAAAGAAAAAAAGGCGTTGCAATTAGAACGACGGGATTTTGGTATTTGCTATTATTTAGATAAGAACAAAAGAAAAGAGCTATTAGAGCAAGCTCAAAAATTGGGATATTCACCGGATAAACTTAATGATTTAATGCCATATATTGAAAACTGGAATCAGGATGTGGTAGATAATGATAAGTTAGACAGTTTTAGAATTGTTGAAAAATTTATTAATAATAATCAGGAACCATATAAGGAGAATATATTATATAAAATATCTCAGTTGTTTTCAGATAGAGGAGGTAATAAGAATGAAAATTAATATTACGGTCCCGTCTGATTATACATATAATAAAATGATTAAAAAGACTAAAATATATATGAAAGGTAAGTATAATAAGAAAGTTGCAAGTACAGTTTTTGAAGGAAAAGATAAAGGGTATTATGCATGGATAAAAAGAGGAGGTATTCAAATCGAGGTGATTAGCCAAACAAAAGAAAACATAATGGAAATACAAGATTATTTAGACTTTTTGTTTCGTCAAAAATATATTGGAATTTCGTTTGAAGATAATGAAAATATTAATTTGGAATTAAAAAATATTAGATGCATTAGGGTGTAAATGACTTATGATAGAAGAAAAAAAGCAAGATAAAATGAAAGAAGTCTTCATATTTGTATTGTTATTGGCGTTGATTATCATTAGATTTCTACCAGTGGGAGATGATAATACTTTTATTAAATCTGTAGGGTATATAGGTGTATTGTTTTCGCTAATTGATTTATATGTGGATGCAGATAGAAAATATGGCAATAAGGATAAATTTAATATATTTAAGGGAATGTGTTATTTGCTTTTGATACCTTTGGCGGTAATTTTAGTATTATTATTAACTGGTGCAATACCAATAAATTCTACATGGAGTGATGTTTTTACACTATTGGCATTATTAATTTCGCTACCAGAAAATTTGTATTTAACTTGGATTGAAAAATATTTGACTAAACGAGAGGTGTAAAGTTGATGAAAACAAATGAAAAACTTATGAATCTAATCTCTACGTATGATGGACGAGATATTGATTTATGTTATTATGTTTTTGAGAGTTTAAAAGGCTTAAGTAAACAAGATTCTGCACAGGGATTAAAACTTTTTTTTGAAGAAGTTAAAAGAGTAAAGAGTAGCCAAACATTTAAGTTAGAAATTAAAGTATCGGAAGATGACTTAAAGCAATATCATAAAATATATGCTAAGTATATAAATGAATTATTGAATACTCTAGTAAAAAAGGCACACCTAAATAATTGGACTGTAGATGAGTTTTATAATGTTTTATGGGAAATATTGATTAACGATAGGATGTTTAATGAGGATAATGTATGTGCGTTTGTTATACTGTGTCTAGCGCAAAGCCCTCTGTTACCTTATGTTGAGTTAGGGAAACCGGTTGAAATGGATAATGACAAATTTTCTTCGCTGATTCAGGCACAAATGATGTCAATTCAGAAAATTCAACATATTTTAGGGTTAGGACTGGAGCAGAAAACAGAAGTAGCTTCTTTAATTTTAGAGGAACTATTACAAGTTCAAGATCGAGAAAAGCAAATAGTGTTATTAGCAGTTATTTTTGATGAGGTACTAAAAGATAAGCTAAAAAATTTACAAAATATTATGCAAGAGGCTAAAATAGAAGAGAAATGATGATGTGTTTAAAAGTTATGTTAATGTGAAAATGGTTAGAAAATTTTAGAATATTCTTAATACTGTAAAGATTATATAATAACAGAAATCATCAATGGCTCTATTTTGGCTCTAAAAATTTGGACTGGCACAAATGCAGGAGCATTTTTTGAAGAATATGGATAATAAATCTTATAATAAACAGAGAGAAATAGCTAGTTTAAGTTATCCGCCGAGGAGTTTGAATAACGGAAAGAACCCCGGAAATGCTGATTATTCCGGGGCTCTCTGAGCCACCTGTCCGGACTTTGAGAGCCACCTGTCCGGAGAATGAGAGCCATATATTCCGGTAATTCAGAGCCACCTTATTGGGCTCTATTACATATATTTCCTTTATACTGTAAAGACACACCCTTGGTGTGAATACAGATAAAGGAGGTCGTAAGTTATGACCAAGTATCGTGAAATCCTACGCTTGAAAAGCTTAGGATTCAGTGAGAGGAACATCGCACAGAGTTGCGGCGTATCCAGAAACACAGTCGCCAAGGTTTTGAAAAAAGCAGCGGAAATCAATCTTTCATGGCCGCTGGATTTTGACATGACCGACAGTGCACTAGAGGAGCTGATGTTTCCTAAAGATAAGTCGGCAACGAATAAACGTATGCCAAACTTTGACTACATCCGCAAAGAACTTCTGCGGAACGGCGTAAACAAAAAGCTTCTCTGGGTAGAATACTGTGAGGAGTGCCGCATGAGCAGCGAAGAGCCTCTCATGTATTCTCAGTTCTGCTACTACATCCAGAAGGATGAAGAAAAACGCAGGGCTACCATGCATATCCCTAGAAAACCAGGTGAACAGATTGAAGTTGACTGGGCAGGTGACCCTGCTCACATCATTGATCCGGACACCGGAGAAATAACAGATGCATGGATATTTGTAGGTGTATTAACTTACAGTCAGTATGCTTTTGTAAAAGCATATATGAATGAGAAAACTGACAACTGGATCAAAGCTCATATCCAGATGTTTGCTTTCTTTGGCGGTGTCACACCTATGCTCGTTTCTGATAACTGCACAACCGCAGTGAATCATAAAAAGAGTGACTGGTACAACACTGCCTTAAACACAACTTATCATGAGATGGCAGAACATTACAATCTTGCCATCCTTCCGGCCAGAGTCCGGAAACCCAAAGATAAACCGAATGTAGAGGGATCGGTAGGAAAGATATCCACATGGATAACAGCAGCCCTTCGCAATGAACAGTTTTTCTCTCTTGCAGAATTGAATGCTTCAATCCGTGAAAAACTGGATGCCTACAACGCCCGTAAATTCCAGAAAAAGGAATGTAGCAGACTCAGTTTATTTCTTGGGGAAGAAATGCCATTACTGGCTCCGTTGCCTGCTACACCTTTTGAACTGTAAGTAAGTAATCATCCGTATCTGTTTTGTCATTTTTTATTCTGCTACAATCTCCTTAAAACTCAGGAGGTATTCTATACACTATGAACAAAGAAGAAAAAGCAAAACTCTGGGCTGACCGTATCCAGCAATACAAAACCAGTGGACAAACGTGTAAACAATGGTGTGCAGAAAACGATATCCCTTTATCTACGATGGGATACTGGACCCGCAGACTTGCTAAAGAAGATCCGGCATCTGAACCTGAACAGGATCTGGTCTTTGCCAGACTGCCATCTGAACAGGAAGCTGCCAGAAAGCTTCTCTCTGAAGAAACTGCACCGGTGCGTATTTTTGTCTCAGACAGTATCCGTATTGAAATATCTGATTCCTGCAGACCGGAACTGATGGA
>OFMJ01001277.1_pt1 | contig 19356 bp, 18 predicted proteins | sample 1541801 | NCBI WGS metagenome assembly OFMJ01 (sample SAMN04209234, study PRJEB22552) | human gut metagenome | biome: gut; material: feces | host: Homo sapiens | place: USA: Oklahoma
GGCTCCATCACCTCCGTACAGGCGGTCTACGTTCCGGCCGACGACTTAACGGACCCGGCTCCGGCCAATACCTTCACCCACCTGGATGCAACGACTGTTTTAAGCCGTTCCATCGTGGAGCTGGGTATTTATCCGGCTGTGGATCCCTTAGAGTCCACCTCCCGTATCCTGGACCCGCGTATCGTGGGCGAGGAGCATTACCGGGTGGCCCGGGGCGTACAGGAGGTGCTCCAGAGATATAAGGAGCTCCAGGATATCATCGCCATGCTGGGTATGGACGAGCTTTCTGAGGAAGATAAGCTGACCGTATCCAGAGCGAGAAAGATCCAGAGATTCCTGTCCCAGCCGTTCTTCGTTGCAGGACAGTTCACCGGCCTGGAGGGCCGCTACGTGCCGCTTTCTGAGACCATCCAGGGCTTTAAGGAGATCCTGGAAGGAAAGCACGACGATATTCCGGAGAACCTGTTCCTGAACGCAGGAAATATGGATGACGTTCTTGCCCGCGTGAAATAGGGGGTGGGAACATGGCGGAAACGATGAAGCTTCAGGTGATCACGCCTGATAAGGAGTTCTTCCACGGGGATGTGTCCATGGTGGAGCTGAATACCGCAGACGGCGAGCTGGGCGTTTACCCCCAGCATATCCCGCTGACCACAGCGGCGGCGCCGGGCGTTTTAAAGATCCATCAGGACGGCCAGGTGAAAAAGGCGGCGCTCCTTTCCGGCTTTCTTCAGATCCTTCCGGAGAAGATGACCATCTTAGCGGAGGTCTGTGAATGGCCGGAGGAGATCGATGGGGCCAGGGCCAATGAAGCCAGGATCCGTGCCGAGAGGCGGCTTGCGGAGCACAGTCCGGAGACGGATATCGCCAGGGCCGAGGCGGCGCTTAGGCGTGCGCTGGTGCGGCTCTCGCTGGTGGAGGAGCACTAAAAAGACCGGAATTACTGCCGGGGGCAGGCGTCTGGAAAACGGATGCCTGTCCCTGGCTTTTTTTATTGAAAAGAGAGTCCTGGGACACAAAACACTCCGCGGGGATCGCCAGGGGCCTTGTGGATATGCAGGAAAGGAGGCGCTATGAGAAAAGAACATAGTCATGAATATTACTGGGTACTGATATTTGCGGCGGCTCTGGGAATGTACCTGCTCCGTGTGCTTCTTATAGCCGGGGAGGGGAAAGCGGAGCCGGATCAGGAGACCAGGACAGCCAAGGAGCCAGATCTGGAGCACGGAACATCCAGACAGCCGTATCCGCAGACCGGGACATACAGGTACTGGTTCCAGTATGCCGGTGAGAGAGCGCCGGAGGTCATTTATGTGAAGCGGCCGCCGGTATACGTTCTCCGGGAAATGGAGCCGGTTTCCGCAGAGCTTTCAGATGAACTTCCGGTGCAGATGGAATATGGAGACGGCACAGGCTGGTTTGACGTGACAGAGGTATCCTGTGTCCAGTCCGGGGAAGGCGCTTATGAAATCCGGATCAAGGCCCATATGCTGCGGGATGCGTACCCGGGGACGGTGACACTGGCTCTTGGAGATGCAGTCCTGGAGCGGAAGCCGGAGAGCTCTGAGGATGAGCGGTACGCGGCGGCCCTGTTCGGCCGGGACCATGGGTATTCCTCGGACACGTTTGTATTTGTGTATGAGATGAAGAACGGGAGTACCTATGAAACAGTAACAGAACGGCTGAGAACGGCAGTGCTGTCTGCCGGGAATCCCTATGAGAAGCAGGAAGAGGCAGAATTGGAAGCGGAGGCAGAGAGAGGCAGCCAGGTCCGGTCCGTCTGGTCCCGGAGGCGTAGAGGCGCTGTGTGCCCGCAGGGGATCTTCCAACTCATGCTTCTGAAGCTGCGCCGGCGGGGAAACGCAGTCAAAAAATCCCCAGTACCCAAAAACTGGAGAAATTTTGGGTACTGGAGAAAAAAGTCCTGGATCCTGCCCAAACGGGCAGGCCCCAGATGGAATTCCAATGCTGGCAGACGCGGGCGAAACACTGGAAACGCCCCCGGTCCTGGCGGCCGCCGGCAGAGCACTGGCAGGCCCCAGCCCTGGAAACTCCCATTCCGCACGGCTTTGGCGGTCTCGGTCCTGGAAGCCCGGAGCAGATCCTGGCGGCAGTCGGCAGGCACAGCTTTCGGTTTACTGATCGTTGGTCAGCTTCAGCTTATCAAACACGTAGAATACCAGGCTAAGGATCATTCCGGTGACGCAGGCCAGCACCATACCGGTGAGCTGGACGTTTCCAAAGTTCACCTTAATGCCGGAGAGGCCGGTAACGAAGATCACGGCAGTCAGGGCCTGGTTCCGGTTCTTGCCGTAGTCCACCTGGGAATCCACCAGGATCCGCAGGCCGGAGGTGCCGATCATTCCATAAAGCAGGAAGGAGATCCCGCCGATGACCGGGCCGGGGATGGTCTGGATCAGGGCCGACAGCTTCCCGATAAAGGAGCAGATGATGGAAAATACGGCTGCACCGGCGATGACCTGGACACTGTATACCTTGGTAACGGCCATAACGCCGATGTTCTCCCCATAGGTGGTGGTGGGAACGGAGCCGATGAGACCGGACAGCATGGTGGAGAAATTATCTCCGAACAGGCTGCGGTGGAGTCCCGGTTCCTTTAAAAGATCCCTGTCCACGATCTTGCTGGTGACCACCTGGTGGCCGATGTGCTCGGAGGTGATGACCAGGATCACCGGAAGGATGATCAAGATGGCCTGGAGATCAAACTTCGGAGCGGAAAAGTTTGGCAGGGCAAAGACCGGGGCGCTCATTACAGCGGAAAAGTCCAGGATCCCGGTGACGGCTGCGGCTGCGTATCCGGCGACCACGGCGATCAGGATCGGGATCACAGAGAGGAAGCCGCGGAACAGGACGGAACCAAACACGGCAAAGCCCAGGGTCACAAAAAATACGATGGCGTTCCGGGGATCGATGACCTCATCCAGAAGACCGGCGTTGCTGGCAGCGCTGCCGGAGAGTTCCAGTCCGATGAGGGCGACCACAGGCCCCATGGCGGCAGGAGGAAGGACGATGTCGATCCATTTGTAGCCAACCTTGTAAATGATGAACGCCAGGATACAGCCCACAAAGCCCACAGCCACAAAGCCGCCCAGGGCGTATTCATAGCCCCAGTTGGCAATGACGATGCCCGCGGGAGCCAGGAAAGCAAAGCTGGATCCAAGATAGGCCGGAGCCTTTCCTTTGGTGACCAGGATAAAAAGCAGCGTGCCCAGTCCGTTCATAAAAAGAACGATGGCCGGGTTGATCCCAAACAGGAAGGGGACCAGCACCGACGCGCCGAACATGGCGAACATATGCTGGATGCTTAAGGGGATCAGGAGCCGGAAGGGGACCTTGTCCTCCACCTGGATGATCGTGCGGTTTTCCATATGAAACCTCCTAAATAAAATTTGTTTTTTGAAAAATCGTGAAATTTTCGAGTTTCATTTTAGCATAAGAAGGCGTTTTGTCAAATAGAAAAATCAGAGGAACAGGATGAATGGCTGCAGGATACTGTTAAAAATCTCACAGCCAGGTTGACAAAACGGCAGGGCCCCTATGATAATGGCTATATAATAGGAAGAGGATGTTCCGGGACCGGCAGAGGGAGCAGCGTTCTGCCGGATCTCCGCGAAAAGGAAACTGGATAATGGCCGTTCTGGGAATGAACGGCGGTGAAACGAAGGGGGAGAAGGCAATGGAATTTACAGGAAAACAGATCCAGGAGGCCAGGGAACGGATCGCTCCGTTTGTGGATGAGACTCCGCTTTTGAGGCTTAAGGCACTGGATGCATACCTGGGCTGCCAGGTATATGTCAAGGCAGAGTGTATGCAGAAGACCGGGGCATTTAAGTTCCGGGGGGCCATGAACCGGATCCTGACGCTGACAGAGGAGGAGCTTTCTAGGGGGATCGTGGCGGCGTCTTCGGGGAACCACGGACGGGCCATCGCTTATGGAGCCAGAATGAAGGGGGCCAGGGCGGTGATCGTAATGCCGCGGACGGCTCCGGAGGCTAAGAAAAAAGCTATTATGGAGCTGGGGGCCGAGGTGGTGCTCTGCGAAGCACCGGAGCGGTTTGAGGTGGCGGAGCGGATTTGTATGGAGAGGGGCAGCACCATGATCCCGCCCTATGACGATTACGATGTGATGGCAGGCCAGGGGACTCTGGGCCTGGAACTGATGGAACAGTGTCCGGAGCTTTCCGCAGTCATCGTCCCGGCCAGTGGCGGCGGACTCATCGGCGGCGTTTCTGCGGCGGTGAAATCCGTGTCGGATCATACAAAGGTATACGGGGCGGAGCCGTCGGCTCTTCCGCGGTATACGGAGAGCCTGAAGGCCGGGGAACCGGTGCTGGTGCCCATGAAGAAGTCCCTGGCGGATGCCCTGGTGTCCCAGCGGCCGGGCCTTAAAAATTTCCCGGTGGTGAAGGCGTATGTGGACGGCTTCGCATCGGTGGATGATCCGTTCATGCTGAAGGGGATGAAGCTGCTCCTAATGGAAGGGAAGGTCCTGGCGGAGCCGTCGGCCTGTATCGGGATCGGCGCTGTTTTAAAGGGACGGATCCCGGTGGGAAAAGAGGATAAGGTCTGTTTTGTGATCTCGGGCGGAAATCTGGGATTTGAACAGCTGGAGCTTTTAAAGGATATATAAAGGATGAAGATCCAGGCGCTTAATTTCCCCGGATGGCTCCCTTTTCTGCGGCCGCCGCTTAGGTGCGGACCTCATAGCCCAGTTCTCTCAGCATCTGGAGATCTGCGGCCGTGGAGATGCCGGAGGTGGTCAGCATATCGCCGGAGATGGCGGCGTTGGCACCGGAAAGGAAACAGCTCCGCCCCTTATCGGGAAGGAGGCCCCGTCCTCCGGCCAGGCGGATGAAGGCGTCGGGAAGAAGAAATCGGAATACGGCCACGATCCGGCGCATCTGGTCCCCGGTCAGCGGGGCCAGGTGTCCCAAGGGCGTCCCAGGAATGGGGTTCAGCATGTTGACGGGAACCGAGCGGATCCCCAGCTCCCGCAGCGTGAGCGCCATGTCCACCTGGTCCTCCGGAGTCTCGCCCATGCCCACGATCCCGCCGCTGCACACTGTAAGCCCAGCGGCCCGGGCGGCTTTTATGGCGGCCAGCTTCTGGTCAAAGGTGTGGGTGGTGCACACATTGGGGAAATTGTTCCGGGAGGTCTCCAGATTGTTGTGGATCCGGGTAACACCCGCTTCCTTCAGTTTTTCATACTGAGACTGGTCCAGGAGACCGAAGGAGGCACAGACATGGATCCCTGTTTCCTCCCGGATCCTTCGGACAGCCAGGCACATCCGGTCCACCTCCGCATCATCTAACCGCTTGCCGGAGGTGACAATGGAAAAACGCAGGACGCCCTGCTGGTGGTTCCTTCCGGCCTCCTTGACGATGGTCTCAGCGTCCAGCAGAGGATATTCCTCTGTGCTGGAAGAATAAAAGGCGGACTGGGCGCAGAATCTGCAGTTTTCCGGGCAGCGGCCGCTCTTCCCGTTGATGATGGTACAGAGGTCGAAACGGTCCTGGCAGAAATGGAGCTGGATCTGGCGGGCGGCGGAGCAGAGCTCCTCCAGGGGAGCCTCATAAAGAGCCAGGGCTTCTTCCCGGGAGATCATGCCGCCGTTTAAGATCCGTGTTTTCAGTTCCTGGATCATGGTCGTAGGTTCAGTCATGGGTGCCTCCTAAAGTAAACTAAAATTTTAATATGGTTTACAATACCATAAAAGCAGAGAAAAGTAAACCATAAAATAAATAAGGTTGACAAATAAAGAAGGGGGAACGGAAAGGAAAACTGCCTTGACAATCCGGCTGAAATTCCGCACAATAGAGGAAGAGAGGGGCCGAGAGACTGCTTTTCCGGCCCTGGGAAAATACGGAGGGATGGATACAAATGGGAAAGACCATGGAGGAAAAGGCGTTCTGGGAGCACGTTTCCTGGGTGATGTTTCTGCTCAGTATCCTGGTGATCTGGGCCCACTCCTATAATGCGGAGCTGTTTTCCGGCGGCGCCCCGGTCACAGAGGGGATCTGGCTGACGGTCCACAGGATCCAGGATTTCTTGTCCACGGCTCTGGGGCTGACGGCAGTGCCGGGATTTTTTATGCTGTCGGCGTACCTTTTTTTCCGCAGCTTTTCCTGGGAGAAGCTTCCAGCAAAATGGAAGAGCCGGGTTCGCAGCGTGGCGGTCCCCTATCTGGCCTGGAACCTTTTTTATTACCTGGGATATGTGCTGGCGACCCGCATTCCGGCCGTTCACCGGCTCATTGGAAAACCGCCGGTGCCCTTTAATGGGGAGGAGCTTCTGGCGGCTGTTCTTCATTACCAGTATGCGCCGGTATTCTGGTATCTGTATCAGCTGATGTTTCTGATCCTGCTGTCCCCGGTCCTTTACTGGATCATAAAGAACCGGACCCGGGGGCTGGTCTTTCTGGCAGCCGTTATGGCGGCCGTCCATTTTCATCTGGATACCATGCATCCTAACACCGACGCACTCCTTTACTATTCCTTTGGGATCTTTATGGCCGTCCATGGCCGGGAGCTGGCAGAGGCTTCTTATGGAAAGGGGCGGATCCTGACGGGCCTGGGGAATCTTTTTCTGGCGGCTGTTTGTTTCTGGAGGATGGGGAAGCCCGGGGCAGACGTTTTGTGGATCGTCATGTTCCGTTTTTTCCTTCCCATATCCATATGGCTTCTGTTTGACAGTGGACGGATAGGAAAGACCCGGCCATGGATGCGCCAGAGCCTGTTTTTATACGGGATCCATTTTATCCTGGTGCGTGTTTTTAATAAGGCCGGAGCCCTGGTGCTGGGACGCGTGCTGGACGGGACGGCCATGGCGGTCTTAGCGGTGGTCTGGTTCCTCCTTCTTCCAGCGGCGGTGGTAGCGTCTTCTTACGCGGCGGCCCGGATCCTGGTCCGGTATGTGCCAGCCGTGTGGCAGATCTTTTCCGGAGGGCGGAGCCTGGACTAAGGATTCCTGAAAAATGAAACAGAGAGGAAATGACAGATGATACTGGAAAAAGAAGACTGGGAGGAGCCGGAGTGCTGCTTCCGGCCACATACAGCAGCCGCAGAGACGGTGCATACAGGGAGCGCGGACGGAGGTCCCTCAGTCCGGGAGGTGATCCAGGGCTTTGACCGGCTCCTGGACCGGGATGCCAAACGGGAGGCGGCCCTGTATCTGGAGGACTGGCTGGCCCGGTATGAGGAAGCCGGGGACTGGGCGTCCCAGATCACGATCTTAAATGAAATGATGGGCTTTTACCGCAATTCCGGAGAGAGGGAAAAGGGCCTTGCGGCGGTGGAAAAGGGGCTGGCCCTGGTGGGAGAGCATGGGCTTTCCCAGACTGTTACCGGCGGCACCACCTGTCTCAATGCCGCCACCACCATGAAGGCCTTTGGAAAGGCAGCAGAGGCCATGCCTTATTACGACCAGGCCTTTCGGGCCTATGGCGGGAGCCTGCCGCCGGGAGACTACCGGTTCGGGGGCCTGTTCAACAACATGGCCTTGGCCTGGGAGGACCTGGGAGAGTATAAAAAGGCGGAGGCATATTATAAGAAAGCTATGGATATCATGGAGGCGCTGCGGCCGGGAAGCCTCCTGGAGATCGCAGTCACCTGGGTGAACCTGGCGGTGCTGTACGAGAAGGCAGGCCGGGACGGAGAAATTGACGGATGTCTGGAAACGGCGGTGGAGATCTTCCGCTCCAGAGAGGTTCCCAGAGACGGATATTATGCGTTTAATTGCCGGAAATGTGCAGAAACATTCGGACATTTCGGATATTTCAGAATAAAGAAGGAACTTACCGAAACGGCAGACCGGATCTACCGGGCAGCTGGAGAGGAGCCGGGGAGATGACAGATGGAAAGAGCAGTGGCAGAGCGGAAGATATGGAGCTTGTAAAGGGAGGCAGGGACATAGGAAACGCCATCAGGGGCCTGGAGCTTTCAGAAAGGTTTTTTGGCGAATACGGTCTGCCCATGCTCCAGGAGCAGTTTCCCCAGTATATGGATGTGATCGCCGCGGGAGTGGCCGGAGAGGGCTCCGACTGCTTTGGCTTTGACGATGCCATCTCCCGGGACCATGATTTTGAGGCCGGCTTCTGTCTCTGGATCCCGGACCGGCTGGAGCATGAGCTGGAATTTAAGCTGTCCCGGGCTTATGGGAAGCTGCCGGAGGAGTATCTAGGAGTGAGGCGGGAAAAACAGAGCCTGCTTGGCGGCGGACGCCGGGGCGTTTTGCTCACCGGAGAATTTTACCGCCGGTTCACAGGAAGGCCGGGAGCGCCGGAATCCCTGATGGAATGGCTGTATACGCCGGAGCACAGCCTGGCCTGCGCCGTCAATGGAAGGGTGTTTTACGACGGATGCGGGGAGTTTTCTGCCGTGCGCCGGGAGCTGGAGACCGGATATCCAGAGGACGTGCGTCTGAAGAAAATGGCAGCCCGGGCCGTCCTCATGGCCCAGTCGGGGCAGTACAATTATTCCCGGTGCCTGAGGCGGGGGGAATACGGAGCCGCCGCCATGGCCCTCCACGAATTTGTTTCGGCAGGGCTTTCCATGATCTTTCTTCTGAACCGCAGGTACATGCCGTATTACAAATGGTCGTTCCGGGCCGCCAGGGAGCTGCCGGTGCTCCGTGAGGCTGCCGGGGAGCTGGAGCGGCTGGCTGGCGGCCCGGTCCGGACAGAGGAGCGGATCGAAGGGGTCTGCCGGGCTGTGGTACAGGAGCTGAAGCGCCAGGGCTTAACCGGCGGGGACTGGGATTATCTGGAGCCCCATGCCATGGAGCTTACGGAGCGGATCCGGGACGGAGAGCTTCGGAACCTTCATGTGATGGAGGGGTAGGGCCCATAAAATACCAGCAATATTTTTCCGACAGGCCTCTGCGCCCGGCCCGCGGGGCAGACCGCTCCGGCGAAGCGGATCTTTCGGGTACAGACGCCCGATTTTCAGCGAAAAAACACTTGCACTCAAAAATAAACTATGCTATACTTATTTAGCTGTTCTAAGGGAACAGGTATATAAATAAACGTGACTGTCAGTCATGTACCAAAAAATAAAGAGGTGAAAATCATGAAAGAGGGAATCCACCCAAATTACTATCAGGCCAAGGTCGTTTGCAACTGCGGTAATGAATTTGTAACTGGTTCTACCAAGAAAGACATTCACGTAGAAATCTGTTCCAAATGCCATTCATTCTATACCGGTCAGCAGAAGGCTGCTTCCGCTCGCGGACGTATCGAGATGTTCAACCGTAAGTATGGTGTGAAAGCAGACAAATAAGGTTTGATAAAGCAGGGTTGAGCTTTTGGATATTTCTGAAAACTCAGCCCTTTTTGTTTACGCGGACAACGAGCCAAAGTCCGTGCCTGCACGGGACCTTGGCGGCTGCCGCGATAACCATGAGAAACCCGCAATCGGGCTTCTTTTTTGTGGTTTACCCGGAGGCAGACGGGCCGGAGACGCGCGTCTGCGGGATCTTACAGACATGGAGGTTTAAAATTGAAATATTCCGGTATCGGGGGACAGGCAGTCTTAGAGGGAATCATGATGAAAAATAAGGATACCTATGCCACCGCCGTCAGAAAGCCTGACGGGGAGATCGTGATCCAGAAAGACACATATGTGAGTATGACGGAAAAAGTGAAATTCTTTTCCCTTCCGTTTGTACGCGGGATTTTCAGCTTTGCGGATTCAATGATCCTGGGGATGAAGACTCTCACCTGGTCGGCCAGCTTTTTTGAGGACGATGAAGAGGACGAGGCTCCGGGAAAATTTGAAAGCTTCCTGATCGATAAATTCGGAGAAAAAATGGAAAGCGTCGTTATGACGGCGGTGATGATCTTTTCCGTGTTCATGGCCATTGGGATCTTTATGGTGCTCCCGCTTCTGATCGCCGGCTTTTTCCGCCGGTTCATCCCGTCGGAAACGGCCATGGCCGTTTTAGAGGGAGCGATCCGCATCGGGATCTTTATCGCTTATATTAAGATCATTTCCAGGATGGACGACATCCGCCGCACGTTCATGTACCATGGCTCCGAGCACAAATGCATCAACTGCCTGGAGAACGGGCTGGTATTAAATGTGGAAAACGTCCGGAAGAGCTCCAAGGAGCACAAGCGCTGCGGCACCAGCTTCCTTCTGATCGTTATGATCATCAGCATCCTGTTCTTTATGGTGGTCCGGGTGGACACCATATGGCTCCGGATCGTCAGCCGGATCGTACTGATCCCGGTGATCGCGGGCGTGTCCTACGAGGTGCTGCGGCTGGCAGGCACCAGCAATTCAAAGATCATGGACATCATAAGCCGCCCCGGCATGTGGATGCAGGGGCTGACCACCAAGGAGCCGGACGATTCCATGATCCAGGTGGCCATCGCCGCTGTGGAGGAAGTGTTCGACTGGAAGAAATACCTGGAGGAGAACTTTCCGGAAACGTATCCGGCCGGGTATTTTGAAGATCAGGAGAAACTGGCATGACCTGGGGGGAGCTGTTAAAACAGGGCCAGGAGCGCTTAAAGAAGGCCGGGATCCAGGAGTATGAGCTGGATGCCTGGTATCTGTTTGAACAGGCATTTTCCATGAGCCGGGCCAGGTATTTCCTGGATGCAAAGGAGGAGGCGGCGCCGGGGGATGAGGCACTTAAGGCCTATGAGGACGGCCTGGAGTGCCGGTCTGGCCGGGTGCCCCTCCAGCATATCCTGGGCACCCAGAAGTTCATGGGCATGGAGTTTTTTGTCAATGCCCATGTGCTGATCCCCAGGCAGGATACGGAGACGCTGGTGGAAACTGTGTTAAATGAGCAGAAAAACAGAAATATTTCTGTGCTGGATATGTGCACCGGCTCCGGCTGCATCGCCGTCAGCTTAAAGGCCCTGGGCGGATATGCACGGGTGGCGGCGGCAGACATTTCTCCCAAGGCCCTGGAGACGGCGGAAAAAAACGCCGGAGCGCTTCTGGGAACTGATACGGCCGGGCCGGCGGAGCCTGCTCAGATGGAAAACAGAGCATCCGGAGAGAGGCCGCATCCAGTGGAGTTTCACCAGAGTGATATGTTCGCTGCCTTTGAGCCGGGAAGGGACATGTTCGACGTGATCGTTTCCAATCCGCCCTATATCCCCAGTGAGGTGATTCGGGGCCTGGAGCCGGAGGTGCGTGACCATGAGCCTCTGGGAGCCTTAGACGGGAAAGAGGACGGCCTTTATTTTTACAGGATCCTGGCGGAGCAGTGCGGGGATTTCTTAAACCAGGGCGGTTCCGTTTATTTTGAGACTGGTCATGACCAGGGGGCGGCGGTGAAGACGCTTTTAGAGTCCCATGGATTTCAGGATACAAAGGTGATAAAGGATCTGGCGGGCATGGACCGGGTAGTGCGCGGAACGTGGCCGGGGCAGATCCGGAAATAAAGAAGGAGGTTTCCTATGTTCGACCGTTTGGAAGACATTGTTAAGCATTACGAAGAGCTGATGTTTGAGTTAAACAATCCGTCCGTGGCAGAGGATCAGAAAAGATTCCGGAAGCTGATGAAGGAACAGTCGGATCTGACGCCGCTGGTGGAGACATATAAGGAATATAAGCAGGCAAAGCAGGACGTGGAGGACAGCCTGGCCCTTCTGGAGGAAGAGAGCGACGAGGAAATGCGGGAGATGGCCAAGGAAGAGCTTTCCGACGCGAAAAAAAGGATCGAGGAGCTGGAGCAGCAGCTTAAGATCCTTCTGCTTCCCAAGGACCCCAACGATGATAAGAACGTGATCGTGGAGATCCGCGCAGGCGCAGGCGGAGACGAGGCGGCCCTGTTCGCTTCCGAGCTGTACCGGATGTACGTCCATTACGCAGAGCGCCAGCGCTGGAAGGTGGAGCTGATCAACGTCAGCGAGAGCGGCATCGGCGGCATGAAGGAAGTGGAATTCATGATCACAGGCCAGGGCGCATATTCCAAGCTGAAATACGAAAGCGGCGTGCACCGGGTACAGCGTGTGCCAGAGACTGAGTCCGGCGGCCGGATCCATACGTCTACGGCCACTGTGGCTATTATGCCGGAGGCCGAGGAGTTTGACGTGGTCATCGACGAAAAGGATATCCGCATCGACGTGATGCGCGCCTCCGGAAACGGCGGCCAGTGCGTAAACACCACCGACTCTGCGGTGCGTCTGACCCATATTCCCACGGGGATCGTGATCTACAGCCAGACGGAGAAATCCCAGCTGCAGAACAAGGATAAGGCGTTCCGCCTGCTGCGTTCCAAGCTGTATGACATGGAGCTGGAGCGCCGCCAGAATGAGGAGGCCGAGGCACGCCGCAGCCAGATCGGCACCGGCGACCGGTCCGAAAAGATCCGCACCTACAACTTCCCCCAGGGACGTGTGACAGAGCACCGGATCAAGCTGACCCTTTATAAGATCGACTCCATCATGGACGGCGATCTCCAGGAACTGATCGACAGCCTGATCGCCGCAGATCAGGCGGCCAAGTTAGCCAAAATGAACGAGAATTAAAAATGGATATGGATATTTACCGCCGCATCAGTCTGGTATGCAGCCGGATCCCCAGAGGGAGGGTGGCCACCTACGGCCAGATCGCCCTGCTCTGCGGGAAGCCGGGGAACTCCAGACAGGTGGGATACGCTTTGAAAAAAGGGCTGGCAGGAGAGAACGTGCCGGCCCACCGGGTGGTGAACGCCGCCGGGATCCTGAGCGGGGCCGCTCATTTTGCGTCCATGGATCTCCAGTGCCTTCTTCTGCGGGAGGAAGGCGTGGAGGTGCTGTGGACCCCTAAGGGATGGAAGACGGATCTGAAGCTTTACGGATGGAAAAATACCATGGAGGAGGCCCTGGAACTGAACCGGGCCTTTTTTTCTATGAACATCTGAATCCCCGGAAAATCAGAAGGATTTAAAGAAAGCTTAAAGATAAACCAATAGGTTTGTAACATCCGGCCTTTCAATCATACGGGTTTTATGCTATAATGACGCCATATATACGGGGAAGGTGCGTCCTTTTTTCAGCCGTAGGAAAATTTTAGCCTCCGCGGCGGACGCTTTTTTCCGGAAAAACGGACTAAAACAGCAGAAAATGAAGGAGAACAGGTATGAAAGGTATCATTCTTGCCGGCGGCAGCGGCACACGTCTTTATCCACTGACGAAGGTGACTTCCAAACAGCTTTTACCCATCTATGATAAACCAATGATCTATTATCCCCTTTCCGTTCTGATGAACGCAGGGATCCGGGATATCCTGATCATCTCCACTCCCGACGATACGCCCAGGTTTGAAGCTCTTTTAGGCGACGGCCATCAGTTCGGCATCACCCTCAGCTATGCGGTGCAGCCCAGTCCCGACGGACTGGCCCAGGCCTTTATCATCGGCGCAGATTTCATCGGAAACGATTCTGTGGCTATGGTCCTGGGAGACAATATCTTCCACGGCCAGGGCTTAAAGAAGCGCCTCAGGGAGGCGGCTGCCAGGGAAAAGGGAGCCACTGTATTCGGATATTACGTGGACGATCCGGAGCGGTTCGGCATCGTGGAATTCGATAAGGACGGAAAGGCTGTTTCTATTGAAGAAAAACCGGAAAAGCCCAAGTCCAACTACTGCGTCACCGGTCTGTATTTCTACGACAACCGGGTGGTGGAGTATGCGAAGAACTTAAAGCCCTCTGCAAGAGGCGAGCTGGAGATCACGGACTTAAACCGGATCTATCTGGAGAGCGGAGAGCTGGATGTGACGCTTTTAGGCCAGGGCTTCACATGGCTGGATACGGGAACCCATGAATCCCTGGTGGAGGCCACCAACTTTGTAAAGACTGTGGAGACCCATGAGCACAGAAAGATCGCCTGTCTGGAGGAGATCGCCTATACCAACGGCTGGATCACCAAGGACGAAGTCATGGAGGCCTATGAGATCTTAAAGAAGAATCAGTACGGCCAGTATCTGAAGGACGTGGTGGACGGCAAGTATATCGACAAGCTGCCGGGCCATGCAGACAGATAAAATGCCCATGCCCGGGGACTGGGATACTTCCCGGACCAGAACGCCGGGGATTTTGAAGAAAGCGAATAAGGAGAAATAAAATGAAGATCATCGTAACAGGCGGCGCCGGTTTCATCGGCGGCAACTTCATCCATCATATGGTAAACAAATATCCGGAGTATGACATCGTCAACCTGGATCTGCTCACCTACGCAGGCAACCTGGAGACCTTAAAGCCCGTGGAGGGAAAGCCTAACTATAAATTTGTAAAGGGCGACATTGCAGACCGGAAATTCGTATTCGATCTGTTTGAAAAGGAAAAGCCCGATATGGTCGTAAACTTTGCGGCCGAGAGCCATGTGGACCGCTCTGTGGTGGATCCGGAGAGCTTTGTGCGTACCAACGTTATGGGGACCACCACGCTCTTAGACGCATGTAAAGAATACGGGATCAAGCGCTATCACCAGGTATCCACCGATGAGGTATACGGAGACCTGCCTCTGGACCGTCCGGATCTCTTCTTTACCGAGGAGACTCCGCTCCACACCTCCAGCCCCTATTCCTCCAGTAAGGCCAGCGCCGACCTGTTTGTCATGGCGTACCACAGGACCTTTGGTCTGCCGGTGACCATTTCCCGCTGCTCCAACAACTACGGCCCCTACCATTTCCCGGAGAAGCTGATCCCGTTGATGATCAGCCGCGCCCTGGCCGACGAGTCCCTTCCGGTATACGGAACAGGCGAGAATGTGAGAGACTGGCTCCATGTTTCCGACCACTGCGAGGCCATCGATCTGATCATTCACAACGGCCGGGTGGGAGAAGTATATAATGTGGGCGGCCACAACGAGCGCACCAACTTAGAGGTTGTAAAGACTATCTTAAAGGCCCTTGATAAGCCGGAGAGCCTGATCAAATTTGTAACGGACCGTCCAGGCCATGACCGCCGGTATGCCATCGATCCCACAAAGCTGGAGACCGAGCTTGGCTGGAAGCCCAAATACAATTTCGACACCGGGATCCAACAGACCATCCAGTGGTATCTGGACAACGAGGACTGGTGGAAGCACATCTTAAGCGGCGAGTACAGCAATTATTTCGATAACATGTATGGAAAGAGGCTGGGTGAGAAATAATGAGGATCTTAGTAACAGGCGTCAAGGGCCAGCTGGGCCATGACGTGGTAAATGAAATGGTAAAACGCGGCCTGGAGCCCGTGGGTGTGGACCTGGAGGAGATGGACATCACCGACGCCGGGGCCTGCCAGAAGGTGATCACGGAATCGAAGGTGGACGCTGTGATCCACTGCGCCGCTTATACGGCTGTGGATGCGGCCGAGGACAACGTGGACGTATGCAGAAAGGTCAACGCAGACGGCACCAGGAACATTGCAGAGGTTTGCCGCGACCTGGATATTAAGATGATGTACATCAGCACGGATTACGTGTTTGACGGCCAGGGGACCCGCCCCTGGGAGCCGGATGACGAGCGCCATCCCTTAAACGTATACGGTCAGACCAAATATGAGGGAGAGCTGGCGGTGGAGGAGCTGGTGAAGAAATTCTTCATCGTCCGCATTGCCTGGGTGTTCGGCGTCAATGGAAAGAACTTCATTAAGACCATGCTCCGCATCGGAAAGGAGCGGGGCGCGGCCACGGTGGTGGACGACCAGATCGGCTCCCCCACCTATACCTATGATCTGGCCAGGCTCCTGGTGGATATGATCCAGACCGAGAAATACGGCCGGTACCATGCCACCAACGAGGGCTTATGCTCCTGGTATGAATTTGCCTGCGAGATCTTCCGCCAGGCGGGGATGGATGAGGTAAAGGTGACGCCGGTGCCCACCAGCGGATACCCGGCCTCCAAGGCGAAGCGGCCCATGAACAGCCGGATCAGCAAGGAGAAACTCACAGAAAACGGCTTTGAGCGGCTTCCGGACTGGAAGGACGCAGTGGGCCGTTATCTCAAAGAGATCACCTGGTAGGATAAAAATATGGACGGGACCTGCGGCAGAGATTTGCCCGCAGAGGTCCTGGCGGCTTCCATCTGCGGGGGCTGAGTCATAGAATAATACAGGGATCAGGAAAGCGGCTGACGGCGCAGGAACTGGCGCGCGGCCGCTTTTTTGACAGCGGGGGAACCCTTTTTAGGAGGATGAAAAATGGGAAAATATTTTGGAACAGACGGCTTCCGGGGAGAGGCCAATGTGGATCTGACGGTGGAGCACGCCTATAAGGTGGGCCGCTTCCTGGGCTGGTATTACGGGCAGAAGGCCAAGGGAGAGCGGTGCCGCATCGTGATCGGAAAGGATACGAGACGGTCCAGCTATATGTTCGAGTACGCCCTGGTTTCCGGCCTTACGGCTTCCGGCGCAGATGCATATCTGCTGCATGTGACCACCACGCCCAGCGTGTCCCATGTGATCCGGACCGAGGACTTTGACTGCGGGATCATGATCTCTGCCAGCCACAACCCCTATTATGACAACGGCATCAAGGTTATGAACGGCAGCGGCGAAAAGATGGAGGAATCAGTGATCCTGGAGATTGAAAAATACCTGGACGGGGAAATGGGAGAGCTTCCCATGGCAAAGCGGGACCAGATCGGCCGCACCCAGGATTTCGCAGCCGGAAGGAACCGCTACATCGGATATCTGATCTCCATTGCCACCCGTTCCTTCAAGGGGAAGAAGGTGGGGCTGGACTGCGCCAACGGAAGCGCCTCCTCTGTGGCAAAGAGCGTGTTCGACGCCCTGGGAGCCGATACCTTTGTGATCAATAACGAGCCTGACGGCTTAAATATCAATACAGACTGCGGCTCCACCCACATCGGAAGGTTCCAGGCCTTTGTGAAGGAAAACCATCTGGATGTGGGCTTTGCCTACGACGGCGATGCAGACCGCTGCCTGGCGGTGGATGAAAACGGAGAAGTGGTGGACGGCGATCGGATCCTTTACATCTGCGGAAAGTATATGAAGGAGCAGGGAAATTTAAGGAATAATAAGATCGTTACCACAGTCATGTCCAACCTGGGCCTTTATAAGGCTCTGGACCGGGAGGGCATCGGCTACGAAAAGACGGCCGTGGGCGACAAATATGTGTATGAAAACATGGCCCAGACCGGAAACTGCCTGGGCGGCGAGCAGTCCGGCCATATTATCTTCAGCAAGTACGCCACCACCGGCGATGGGATCCTGACCTCCTTAAAGATCATGGAAGTGATGCTGGAAAAGAAGGAGACTCTGTCCAGACTGGCTTCCGAGGTGACCATCCTGCCCCAGGTCCTTAAGAACGTGCGTGTGGCCGACAAGGCGGCCGCCCTGGGCGACGAAGACGTGAAGCAGGCGGCGGCCGATGTGGAGAAGGCCCTGGGCAGCGACGGAAGGCTCCTCCTGAGACAGAGCGGGACCGAGCCGCTGATCCGCGTCATGGTGGAGGCCGAATCCACAGAGATCTGCGAGAAGTACGTGGACCAGGTGATCGGAGCCCTCAGAAAAAAAGGCCACGCAGTTTCATAGCACTGCGGCCCTCATAAATAGTCCCGGCATAGCTCCCATAATCAAAAGATATGGGAGCTTTTGTTGATATAACAGAAATCAGATGCTATAATGTGTTTTACATAAAATCTGAGAAGAGGACTGATGGATATGGGGTTAGACCTAAGAGCGTAACACAGTTTATCGTAGAGAAATACAGCGTGATTTATCGACTCCGGCCTTAATATGGTTCAGAAAGTAAAAACGCCAGTACAGGACTTAAATGGAGGAAGCAGATCATGAAAAATGTTGAACGATATCAGAGAGTACCGGTGGTCCATTACCCGGAGCGGGAATGGCCCGGAAAAGAGATACAGAAGGCGCCCGCATGGTGCAGCGTGGACTTAAGGGACGGAAACCAGGCCCTGGTGGAGCCCATGGTGGTGGAGGAAAAGATCGAGATGTTCAATCTCCTGGTGGAAATGGGATTTAAGGAGATCGAGATCGGCTTTCCTGCAGCCTCCCAGATCGAATTTGACTTCTTAAGACAGCTGGTGGACCGGAACCTGATCCCCGACGACGTGATGGTCCAGGTGCTGACCCAGTGCCGGGAGCACCTGGTGAAGCGTACTTTTGAGGCCATCCAGGGGATCAAAAAGGCAGTGGTCCACATTTACAATTCCACATCCACCTTACAGCGGGACGTGGTATTCCACATGGACCGGGAGGAGATCAAAAAGATCGCCACAGACGGCGTCGCCATGGTAAAGAATTATATGAAGGACCATGACGGAGAGGTGGTACTGGAGTATTCACCGGAGAGCTTTACAGGCACGGAGCTGGACTTCGCCCTGGATATCTGCAACGCGGTCCAGAGAGCCTGGGGACCGACGCCGGAGCATAAGATGATCATGAATCTGCCATCCACGGTGGAGATGACGACTCCCAACGTGTATGCAGACCAGATCGAATGGATGAACAGGCATCTGGAAAACCGGGAAAGCATTATCTTAAGCGTTCATCCCCACAACGACCGGGGAACCGGAGTGGCGGCCACAGAACTGGCGCTCCTGGCTGGTGCAGACCGGGTGGAGGGCACCCTGTTTGGAAACGGGGAGCGGACTGGAAACGTGGACATCCTGACCCTGGCTTACAATATGTTCTCCCAGGGCATCGATCCGGAGCTGGAGATCTCTGATGTAAAACGGATCGCAGAGGTGTATGAGCGGTGTACGAAGATGCACATTGATCCCCGCCACCCCTATGCCGGAAAGCTGGTGTTCACCGCCTTCTCCGGTTCTCACCAGGACGCCATCAACAAGGGCATGCATGCGCTTTTGGAGCGTCAGAGCAAGGTATGGCAGGTGCCGTATCTCCCCATCGACCCGTCGGATATCGGCCGGGAGTACGAGCCCATCGTCCGTATCAACAGCCAGTCCGGAAAGGGCGGCGTGGCCTTTGTCATGGACACCTTCTTCGGCTTCAAGCTGCCCCGCGGCATGCATAAGGAATTTGCCGACATGATCCAGAAGATCGCCGAGCGGCAGGGAGAGGTGGCTCCCGAGCAGATCATGGAGGAATTCCAGAAAAACTATCTGGACCGGAAGGAACCGTACCACTTCAAAAAGTGCAAGATCACAGATTTCGAGTCCGCCGGAGATTTCACGACCGTGGCCGTGGTCACCTACACCGACCATGGAGTGGAAAAACAATTTGAGGGCGTTGGAAACGGCCCCATCGACGCTGTTCAGCGCGGCCTGGAGGAAGAGCTGGGCATCAACATCAAAGTCCTGGATTACAGCGAGCACGCCCTGACCTCCGGTTCCGGAGCCCAGGCGGCCTCCTACATCCACATGATGGACCAGGACCGGAAGTGTGTCACCTACGGCGTCGGCATC
>OFMJ01001288.1_pt1 | contig 19180 bp, 15 predicted proteins | sample 1541801 | NCBI WGS metagenome assembly OFMJ01 (sample SAMN04209234, study PRJEB22552) | human gut metagenome | biome: gut; material: feces | host: Homo sapiens | place: USA: Oklahoma
GGCGCATGACGGCTGTATCCGTGCGGAGATGGCGGCGGTGGTACAGGCCTGCGGCAGCTTAGTGCTGACGCAGAGGGGCCTTTATTTGGAGATGATTTCCGACCATCCGGCCTTGGTGCGCCGGATGTTTGGCTATTGCAAGAAAATGACAGGCCAAAGCGCACAGCTGCTGGTACGGCAAAACAAAAGGCTGAATCGGCGCAACAGCTATATTTTACGTCTGCTGGGCCGTGAAACGGTGCTGGGGCTGCTGGCCCGGCTCGGCGTATGGGAAAACGGCATGGTGCAGGGTGCGCCGAAAGGGCTGGAGCGGACCTGTTGCCGCCGCGCCTATATACGAGGGCTCTTTCTATGCTGCGGCAGCGTAACAAACCCGGAAAAAGCCTATCACTTGGAGTGGACGCTGAAGGAGGAATCGCTCTGCTTGGCACTGCTGGCCCTATTGGAGAGAGAAGGGATTTCGGCGCACGCCGTCCAGAGAAAAAACGCGTTTGTGGCGTATATCAAGGAGGGGGACGGCGTAGCGGAGGTGCTGGCAATGATGGGGGCAAGCAATGCAATCCTGCAGATGGAAAATGCCCGTATTGTGCGCCAGATGCGCAACAAGGCCAACCGGGCGATGAACTGCGATACTGCGAACATCAATAAAACCATGTCCGCCGCGGCCAAGCAGCAGGCCTGTATTCGGTATCTGGTAAAAGAGGATAAATTTCAGTCGCTGAGCCCGGCGCTGCGGATGGCGGCGGAAACGCGCCTGGCCTATCCGGAAGCAACGCTGGAGGAGCTGGGGGATCTTATGGAACCGCGCATGGGGAAATCCGGCGTAAACCATCGGATGAGAAAGCTTGTACAACTGGCCGAGGAACTGGGATTTGTGTTTGAGGAAGGAGTAAGCTATTGAGCAGATTTTGCCATCTACATGTACATACACAGTACAGCCTGCTGGATGGGGCGGCGCGCATCAAGGATCTGATGGCCAAGGCCAAGGAAATGGGTATGACGCACATCGCCATGACGGATCACGGCGTGATGTACGGTACGGTGGAATTTTATAAAGAAGCAAAGGCAGCCGGCCTCACGCCGGTTCTTGGCTGTGAGGTATATGTGGCAAAGCAAAATATGCACGACAGGCAAGGCCGCGCGGATCGGGAATACAGCCATTTTGTGCTGCTGGCAGAGAACCAGAAGGGGTATGAAAACTTGGTGCATCTGGTGTCTCTGGGATGGCTGGAGGGCTACTATTATAAGCCCAGGATCGATTACGATACGCTGGCGCAGTATTCCGAAGGGCTGATTGCCCTGTCTGCCTGCTTGTCCGGAGATATTCCCCGCTTATTGATGCAGGGGGATTACGAGGGAGCTAAGCAGCTGGCATTGCGGCTCAGCGGTATATTTGGGCCGGAGCATTTTTATTTGGAATTGCAGGAGCATGGCATTCCGGTGCAAAAGGAGGTCAATGCACAGATCATCCGTATCGCCAGGGAGACAGGCCTGCCGTTGGTCGCTACCAACGACGTGCATTACATCAACCAGGAGGATGCGGCCGTCCAGGATGTTTTGATCTGTATCCAGACAGGCCGGTTTTTGGATGAAGAAAACCGAATGAAAATGGATTCCGACCAGATGTACCTAAAAAGCGGAGAGGAAATGGAAGCACTGTTTTCCTATGTGCCGGAGGCGCTGGAAAATACGCAGAAAATTGCAGAGCGATGCCATGTGGAGCTGGATTTTGACACACAGCATCTTCCGCAGTTTCCTTTGCCGGAGGGGGAAACAAATGTCGGTCTGCTGCGCAGGCAGGCAGAGGAAGGCTTTGCGCGCCGATACGGCGAGAATCCGGAGGTGCAAAAGCAGCTTCAATTTGAGCTGGGCGTCATCGAACAGATGGGATATGTGGATTATTTCCTCGTCGTATGGGATTATATCCGATTTGCCAAGGAACGGGGCATCGCCGTGGGGCCGGGCCGCGGCAGCGCAGCCGGCAGCGTGGTAGCCTACTGCCTGGGCATCACGGATGTGGACCCCATCAAATACAATTTGTTCTTTGAACGCTTTTTGAACCCGGAGCGTATATCCATGCCGGATATTGACGTAGACTTCTGCTATGAGCGCAGGCAGGAGGTCATTGATTACGTCATCGAAAAATATGGGAAGGACCATGTCTGCCAGATCATTACCTTCGGAACGATGGCGGCGCGGGCGGTGATCCGCGATGTGGGGCGCGTGATGCGTATTCCCTATGCGGATGTAGACCGTATTGCAAAGACGATTCCCATGGAACTGGGCATCACCATCGACAGGGCAGTGGAGGTTTCCCAGCCTCTGCGCCGGGAGATGGAGGCGGACGAGACCATCGCCCAGCTCATTGCGACGGCCCGCAAGCTGGAAGGTATGCCGCGTCACGCAGGCACGCACGCCGCCGCTGTGGTGATCTCCAAAGACCCCTTAATGAATATCATCCCACTGCAAAAAAATGACGAGACGGTCACCACGCAGTTTACCATGGGCGCCATCGAGGAGCTGGGCCTGTTGAAGATGGACTTTCTGGGCCTGCGCAACCTGACCGTTATCCAGGATGCCTGCAATCTTGTGGAAAAGAGCACAGGCAAGCCGCTGGATATGGAAAAGATTGCGCTGGATGATCCCCTCGTATACCAGATGATCGGCGAGGGGGATACGGACGGTGTATTCCAGTTGGAAAGCAGCGGCATGCGCGAGTTGCTCAAGGAATTAAAGCCAAACTGCTTTGAGGATATCATTGCCAGCATCTCATTGTACCGGCCCGGCCCGATGGAAAGCATTCCGCGCTATATCCAGGGGAAAAGGAATCCCAGCAGCGTCAAATACATGGACAAGCGGCTGGAGCCCATTTTGCAGGTAACCTACGGCTGTATGGTGTACCAGGAGCAGGTCATGCAGATCGTCCGCGAGTTGGCAGGGTACAGTTGGGCACGCAGCGATTTGGTTCGCCGCGCCATGAGCAAGAAAAAACGCGATGTAATGGCCAAAGAGCGGCAGGCATTTATCTACGGTACGGAGGATGGTTCGGTGCCGGGTGCAGTGAAAAACGGCGTGCCGGAAGAGACAGCGAGCCAAATCTTTGACCAAATGACGGATTTTGCGCAGTATGCTTTCAATAAATCGCATGCGGCGGCCTATGGCATCGTTTCGTATCGGACAGCATGGCTCAAGGCGCATTATCCGGTGGAAACCATGGCAGCCTTGATGAACAGCTGTATGCAAAGCCCGGAAAAGATTGCGCAGTATATCGCTTATTGCCGCAAGAAAGGCATCGAGGTGCTGCCGCCGGATGTCAATGGCAGCGGCGTGCGTTTTGAGGTGCAGGATGGCAAGATCCGATTCGGCTTGTCCGCTGTAAAGAATGTGGGCGCCAAGGCGGTGGAGCTCATCATCCAGGAACGCGCGCATAAGCCTTATGAGGACTTTTTCTCCTTTTTGCGGCGTGTACCTGCGGATGCGCTGAATAAGCGTATGGTGGAAAGCATGATCAAGGCCGGCTGCTTTGACAGCTTCCATGTAAAACGCAGCCAGCTCATGGCGGTGTTTGAAAGCACGATGGACGCCATGGCCCATGACAGGAAACGCAATTTGGAAGGGCAGGTGTCCCTGTTTGAGGGGCTGCTTGGGGAGGATACGCCGCCGTTGGCGCCGGCGCAGGATCTGCCGGATCTGGCAGAATTTGATACCCGTGCCATGCTGGCGATGGAAAAGGAAATGACGGGGGTATACATCACCGGGCATCCTATGATGGAGTATGAAAAATACATGGCGCAATACCCGGTGAACCTCCTGCATATCCTGGAGAGCCGCGAGGAAGGGCTGTCATTGGACGGCAAGGAGATCACGCTGCCCTGTATCATACAATCCAGGCGCAACAGGACCACTAAGACGAATCGCCTGATGGCGAACTTGGTCGTAGAGGATTTATACGCACAGATGAATGCCATGGTATTTCCCGGCGTTGTAGAGAGGCTGAATTTTGTTTTGCAGCCTGATGCGCTGGTGCTTCTCAAAGGCAGGGTCAGCATACGGGAAGAGGAAGACCCTATGCTGATTGTAGACGATGCAAAGCCCTGGGATCCGGAAAAGCAGCAGGAGCAAACAGAGCAAAGCGGGCCAGCGCTGATCAACGGACGCGACCTGCCGCTGTACGGAGTGCAAGGCGAACCGAAAAAGCCTCAAGCGCAGGAAAGCGGTTTGGGCGAGACGCTTTGGCTGAAGGTGAAAACCTTTGGCAATGATTTTATGATGACAGGGCTATTGGCTATGCTGCAGCGTTTTCCGGGGACGGTGGGCGTGAAGGTCTACGCAGCGGAGGAAAAACGCCTGGTCAAAATGCACTGCACTGTTTCCATCGACCCTGAATTGATGGCAAAGCTGATCCTGCTTTTGGGCGAGGAAAATGTAAAAATCACCAAAAAATAAGTACTTTGGTATGCTATAATAAAATCACGAAAATGGGGCTTAGGGGCGTCCCATTGGGCTTGAGCGGAAGGAGAATAGAAATGAAAAGAATTGGTGTGCTTTCCAGCGGCGGCGATACGCCCGGCATGAATGCGGCGATCCGCGCTGTGGTAAAAGTGGCGGCCGAATACGGCATCGAAGTATTTGGCATCCGTCATGGATATAGAGGCCTGATTGAAGGGGATATGCGCGAGCTTACAACGGACGAGGTGCGCAATATCGCACACAAGGGCGGGACAATCCTAAAAACCGCGCGCTGTAAGGAATTTATGACAGAAGAAGGGCAGCGCCGCGCGCTGCTGACGGCCCAGGCGTTCGACCTGGAGGGCATCATTGCCATTGGGGGCGACGGCACCATGCACGGGGCCGGTGCGCTCAGCAAAATGGGGATTCCCACCATTACCCTGCCGGGCACCATTGACAATGACCTGGCCTATACCGACTTTAGTATCGGCTTTGATACAGCGGTCAACGGCGTGCTTACGGAGCTAATCAAAGTACGAGATACCATGGTTTCTCATGACCGTATCGGAATTGTAGAGGTCATGGGCAATAAATGCGGCGATATCGCCCTGCATGCAGGCGTTGCGGGCTCGGCAGATTTCATCCTGCTGCCGGAAATGGAATTTGATATTGATGAAATCTGCGATCAGCTCATCAAAAATAATATCCGGAACCGCAAGACCAGCATGATCGTTCTGGCGGAAGGCGCCGGAAAGGGAGACAAGCTGGCTGCGTATATCCGGGAAAAGACAAAGCTGGAAGTGAAGAGCGTGGTGCTGGGCTATACGCAGCGCGGCGGCAGCCCGACTGGAAAAGACCGCATCTTGGCCACGCGGCTGGGCGGGCAGGCTGTTTCACTTTTGGCGCAGGGTGTTAGCAACCGTGCCGTAGGGATTCATGATAATAAGGTGCAAAATATGGATATCTACGAAGCGCTGGATGCGGAAAAACAATTTGACTCGGAGCTTTATACGCTGGGGAAAATCATGTCCCGGTAAAAGGATACAAGGGCGGAACGTTTTCGTTCCGCTCTTTTCTTATGGGCTGCGGAAGTTTTCCCATGTCAGCTGCATAGGGATGTGATAAAATACCAGCAGAAGGATGCAATCAAAACAAAGGGAGTGTTTTGTATGGCTTGGTTTGGATGGGTTGTTGTGGCACTGGTTTTTGTGCTGAGCTTTTTTGTCGGCAAGGGGCTTTCGCTGAAAAAAGCGGCGCCGGCGCCAAAGGCAAAGCCTGTGGCGGTGGACCCGCAAAAGGCGGCAGAGCATTTAGCGGGGGCCCTGCGCTGCAAGACCTATGGGCTCGTAACCGAAAACAGCGAAAATATCAAGGAGTTTGAAACGCTGCAGGCACATCTTCGCGAGAGCTTTCCGCATGTGTTTGAAACGGTAACAACGGAAAAAGTCAATATATGCAGCAGGCTGTACCGCTGGAAAGGGGACGGGTCCTCGCAAAAAGCGCCGATTTTGCTGATGGCACACCAGGATGTCGTACCGATTGCAGAGGGTACGGAACAGGACTGGACATACCCGCCCTTTGATGGCCGCATTGAGGACGGCTGTATCTGGGGACGCGGCGCCATCGATATGAAAAATGCCTTGGTCGCTATCTTTGAGGCCATGGAAGCGCTCATCAAAGAGGGCTTTGTGCCGGATCGCGATGTATATATCTGTAATGGGCATGATGAGGAATTGATGCTGGATAAAGGCTCCAAGGGCGTGGCGGAGCTGTGCAAGCAAAAGGGCCTGCATTTTGAATTTGTGCTCGATGAGGGCAGCAGCTTTGCGGATGGCGAACAATTCGGATTGCCTGGCCAGCTATGCGCTTGCATCGGTGTATACGAAAAGGGATATTGTGATGTGCGCGTTACCCTGCATGACCAGGGTGGACATAGCAGCAAGCCTGGACGCCCTACTGCGCTGGCTAGGATGGCAAAGATCATCGAAGCCGTAGAAAGCAGGCCCTTCCCGGTGCGCCCTACGCGCATATTTTATGAAATGTACCGGGACGCGGCGCCGTATGGAGGCATTTGGGGACGCATCAAGGCAGCCAATCCAAGTATATTTGGCAAAGGGTTTGTCAATGAGCAGTTGAAAAGCCTGCAAGGCAATGCATCGCTGCGTACCACGGTAGCTGCCACACAGATTCAGGCGAGCGATACGCCCAATGTATTGCCGCAGACCGTATGGGCCAATTTCAACTGCCGCTTGAACCCGGGCGATACCCGCCAGGAATTGCTGGAGTTTTTCCAGGAGATTGCCGGGCCGGACTGTGAGGTAACGTTGCCCACCTCTTTTGAGGCCAGCAAAATTGCAAGAACAAATTCACGAGCATACCAGGCCATTTCTCAGTCTATTCGCCAGGTGTATGGGGAAATCCCGGTCGTTCCCTCGGTCTTTTTTGCCAGTACAGACAGCCAGTATTTCAATGACCTGGCGGATGACGTGTATAAACACATGCCTTTTATCAGCAATTTGAAATATACGACAACAATGCATGCGACCAACGAGCGCATTGATGTAGAGAGCTTTGCGCAGGGTGTGCAGTTTTATGCGCAGCTTATACAAAATGTATGCAGCCATACCGGGCAGGCGGGCTAAGAAATGGAGGGCACAATCATGGAAAAACAGATTCAGATTCCGAGCAAAGCAGAGATTGCAGCGCATTTGTCTGGGATGATTCCGTTTCGCACCATTGCATACCGGGATCAGGCACAAACGCAGGGTGAACCGTTTTTTGCTTTCCATGCTTATTTGGAGGAAACGTATCCGCTAGTGCATGAGAAAATGGAAAAACAGGTGGTTGGGACGTATTCCCTGTTATACCGCTGGAAAGGCCGCAGCAGTGAGAAAAAGCCGATTCTGCTGATGGCACATCAGGACGTGGTGCCTGTCCCGGAAGAAACGCTGGATCAGTGGAAATACCCGCCGTTTGAGGGGACGCTGGCAGAGGATAAGGTATGGGGGCGCGGCTCATTGGACTGCAAAAATATGCTTTGCTGCGAACTGGAGGCCGCAGAGGCGCTGCTAAAGCAGGGATATGAGCCGGAACGGGATATTTATTTTGCGTTTGGGCACGATGAGGAGACCGGCGGATTCAATGGCATGATGGCCATTGCTGCCTGCTTAAAGGAAAAGGGGATCACCTTAGACTTTGTGCTGGATGAAGGCTCGGGCTATGTAGAAGGAGAAAAGCGGCATTGCCCCGGCCATACGATTGCTGAGATTGGAGTATTTGAAAAGGGGTATGCCGACTTAAAGCTAACGGTGCAGTCTCCGGGCGGGCACGCTTCCAGGCCGGGGCCTTCCACGGCATTGGGCATCTTGGCCAAGGCCATCGACGCATTGGAGGAGAATCAGTTCCCTCTTTCCATACCGGATCCTGTGAAATGGCAGTATCAAGCGTTGCTGCCTTACTTGGAGGAAGGAGAGGAAAAGGCGCAGGCAGGGCAAATGGAAAAAGATCCTGCTTCATTTGCGCGCTATCTGAGCCGTACACCAAAGGGCAATGCCATGGTGAGGACAACCACAGCGCCTACGATGGCGAGCGCCAGCGTTCGGCCGAATGTGCTGCCGACCCAGGCGCAGGCTGTGGTGAATTTCAGGCTGAATCCCGATACCTCCTGCGAATCATTATTGGCACACTGCCGAAAAGCAATTTCAGATCCCCGGGTAGAATTGACGCTGCTCAGGGGAGAGGAGCCTTCCAAAATCACATCAGTAAAGGGAGAGGCTTATCAGGCTCTGTGCCGGGTCATTGAGACGGTGCATCCCGGATGCGTGCCGGTACCGGTTCCTGTCTTGGGGGCGACGGACAGCCGCAAATTTGAAGGGATATGCGAGGCTATTTTCCGCTTTACACCGTTGGACAATCAAGGCCTGGGCTATACGGTACATGGAATCAATGAAGCTATGGCTGTGGAATCCCTGGAGGAAGGCGTCCGCTTCTTTGTGGCCCTGATTCAGCAGCTATGCTAGCGCTGCAGGGATTTGGATGAGAAAAGTGAAGGAATTGTAAGAAAACGGAATTTTGTTGAAATTGATGCGCTTTTCATATACAATAAAAGAAATTCACTCTTGTGAATTAGGGAAATTAAGGAGGAGACGATGAGAGATTATATCATTGCGACGGATTCGGACTCCGAATTGTTGTATGCATATGCACAAGAAATGCAAATTCCGGTGTTTGCCATGCCCGTGAGCCTGGATGGCAAGGACTACGACTTTGATTTGGATATTGAAGGGAAATTTCCTACCTTTTTTGAGGACCTGAAGAATGGCTCAAAGGTTTCTACATCGGCAAAGTCGCCGTGGGAAATCAAACAATGGTTCTTAAAGCTGCTGGAATCCGGGAAGGATATTCTGTACATCAGTTTTTCCAACCAGCTGAGCGTGCATTTCAGCAACTGCCAGCAAGCAGTGGCAGAGATCAAGGAGGAAAAACCGGACGCCAGGATCGTGCTGGTGGATTCGCTGACCATTTCTGCGGGGCAGTCCTTGCTGATTCGCCGGGCCTTGAAGCTGCAAAAGGAAGGCAAGAGCCTGGATGAGGTAACAGAGTACCTCGAGGCCAACAAGCTGCGCAGCTGTGTATTGTTTAGCGTAGATGACCTCAACTACTTAAAACGCGGCGGCAGGCTGTCCGGAGGCGCTGCCTTTGTCGGCACGGTGCTAGACCTAAAGCCCATCGTGCATGTCACGGAGGATGGGAAGCTGGTGCCAACGGAAAAATGCAAAGGGCGCAAAAAGGCATGGCGTCGTATGGCAGAGTTGACGGCTGAACGATTTGACTATGGCGATCCCGATAACGAGATCATTATCTTATATGCGGAGCTGGAAGATGGCAAAGCATTCCAAGAAATTCTTAGACAGACCTGCGGCGATGTAAAGACGATGCTGTGGAAGGTAGGCCCGGTCATTGGCGGGCACGCAGGCCCCGGTGTGGTCGGCATGGCATTCTTTGGCAGCCCGAGATAAAAAGCAAAGACCGGCACGATGTGCCGGTTTTTTTATGGAAAGGGCGTAGCTGATTTACACCGGCCTGCCAAATATGGTATAAAAAGAACAGACAAGGAAAGGAAAAGGGAAAGTTGTATTTAGCGTTTTATCGAAGATATAGGCCCAAGCATTTCTCGGAGGTTGTCGGCCAGGAGCCCATCATCCAGACGCTAAAAAACCAGGTAGCGTCAGGGCACGTTTCCCATGCCTATCTGTTCTGTGGGTCCAGAGGGACGGGGAAAACCAGCACGGCAAAAATTTTGGCCAGGGCCATCAACTGTCAGTCGCCGATGGAGGGAGAGCCTTGCGGGCAGTGCCCGATATGCCGGATGTCGGAAGAGGAACTGGCGGTAGACATTTTAGAAATTGACGCTGCCAGCAACAACGGCGTGGATGAGATCCGTGATCTTAGGGAAAAGGTAAGATATGCGCCGGCTGTTGGAAAGTATAAGGTCTATATTATAGACGAGGTGCACATGCTGAGCATAGGGGCGTTCAATGCGCTTTTGAAAACGCTGGAAGAGCCCCCGGCGCATGCGGTATTTATCTTGGCAACAACTGAGACGCATAAGCTGCCTGCCACCATTTTATCCAGATGCCAGCGATTTGATTTTAAGCGGCTGCCGGAGTCGCTGCTTGTGCAGCAGATGGAAAAGGTGCTGTCAGAGGAAGACATACAGGCGGATCAGCGCGCGTTGATGCTCATTGCAAGCCAGGCGCAGGGAGGCATGAGGGATGCGCTGAGTCTATTGGATCAGTGTGCAGGGATGTCCGGCGGAACGATCACGCTGGAAAAGGCACAGCAGGTATTGGGGGCGGCGGGAAGCGACCAGGTGGAACGCTTGGCGGAGAGCATCGAAAACCGCCAGGTAAAACAGGCTTTGGCGCAGCTGCAGCAAATCTATGACAATGGGGCGGATCTCTCGGTATTTGTCAGAGAAATGATCGACTATTACCGAGCTCGTATGATAGAATGTTCAGAGCAGGCGGAGGGGCAATGGGCCATGCAGGCAATGCTTGTGCTGGCGCAGGCGGAAACGGATATGAAGCTGTCTCCCAGGCCAAAGACACAGCTGGAGGCCGCGCTGGTAAAGCTGTGCGTACCGAAAATGAGCCAAGGCGAGGTGCAGTTATTAAAGCGGATTGAGGCGTTGGAGCAGGCGGTGCAGCAGGGGCGGGCAAACCCGCCGGCCCATCCGGGGCCGATGCCTGGCGATAAAGAAAAGCAGGACGATGAGCAGGCGGATGAGCTTCCTCCGTGGGAGGAGGTCCCCCCTCCGGAAATGGATCTTCCGCCCTGGGAGCAGGCGCAGCCGGCCCCCGTACAAAGCGAACCAGCGCCGAAAGAAAAAACGGAAAAGCCGGTTGAGCCGATAGGGACTCAAACACAAGGGGAGGATCTGCTGGAAACGATTTTTACGATCTTTTCCAAAAAACAGCCGGGCGCCGCGTATTTTTTGAAGCGTGCTGAAAAAGCCTGGGAGGATGGTTCGTTTTTATGGCTGGCCTTTGATCCTATCAATGAAAACCTGGTGCAGGCGCTCCGGCAATTTCAGCAGGACCTGGAGCAGGCGGCAGAGCAGGCTTTGGGGCATAAGGTAGAAATTCAATTCAAACTAAATACCCATGAACAAGCAAACAAACCCAAGGTTGAGGATGTGCTGAAAAAGGCACAGCAAGCATTTGGCTTGGAAATTGAAATAGAAGAATAGAAAAGAGGAAAACAAAATGGCAAGAGGCGGAATGGGCAATATACAGCAGCTGATGCAGCAGGCACAGCGCATGCAGCAGCAAATGGCGCAGAAGCAGGCAGAGCTGGCGGAAAAGACGGTGACGGCACAAAGCGGCGGCGGCATGGTAACAGCTACGGTAAATGGTGCGCATGAGCTGCTGGAGCTTTCCATTGACCCGGATGTGATCGATCCGGATGAGAAAGAAATGCTGGAGGATATGGTCGTGGCTGCTGTAAACCAGGCCATGCAGCAGGCAGAGGAAATGGCACAGCAGGAGCTGGGCAAGCTGACAGGCGGTATGAACATTCCAGGGCTGCGCTAAAATGAGCTATGTCATAGAATCGCTGTCATTGCTGACGGAACAGCTGGCAAAGCTGCCCGGCATTGGAGGAAAGACGGCCCAGCGTTTGGCGTATCATATTTTAACAATGCCCAAGGCCAGCGCCAAGGAATTGGCGGCCAGCATTTTGACCTCCACAGAGCACGCAAGGTTTTGCAGTATATGCGGCAATCTGACCGACCAGGATCCATGCAGCATTTGTACGGATGCGACAAGAGATGGGTCGGTACTCTGTGTGGTGCGGGATGCCAGGGATGTAATGGCCATGGAGCGGGGACATGTATTCCGGGGCAAGTATCATGTGCTGGGCGGAACGCTGTCGCCGATGGACGGCATTGGGCCGGATCAGCTTCGCATCAAAGAGCTGCTGGCGCGCTTAGAAGGCGTCAAGGAAGTGGTCATTGCGACAAACCCAGATGTAGAGGGAGAAGCCACGGCGGTATACTTGTGGCGCCTGCTCAGCCCTATGGGGATCCGGGTATCCAGAATCGCACATGGCGTTCCGGTTGGCGGTGATTTGGAATATACGGACGATGTAACGCTGCAAAAGGCGATGGAAGGCCGGCGCATGATGGAATAAAAAGAAGCCCTGTTTTTCAGGGCGCTTTTTTATAAAGGACGAGCAGCAAACTCCAAAAACGCTTGATAGATGAGCTGGTATCCTTTTTCATTGGGATGGATGCCGTCTTGGCATAAAAGCTGTTGGTAGCAGCGTTTATCCAAAAAGGCGGAACGAATATCCACCAAAGGGCATTGGGTTTGATAGGAAAGCTTCAAAACGCTTTCGGAATACAGTTCCTGATAACGATAAATCATCTGTATATCACCCAGCCAGGATAAAATGGGCGTACGGTCCAGGCATCCCTTTTCGGTAAACCAGGTAAAATACCGCTCCGCATCTATGGGGGGCAGGGTCATTAGCACAGGTTTGACTTCATGAGCGCGTAGTTCCTCGATCATTTGTTGAAAGATGGCTGTGAATTTGGAAAGAGGCGTATGCGGGCGATGGTCTTGCTTTGGCGTCCGGGCCACCTCCTGCCAGCCATGATCACAGTCATTTCCGCCGTATTCCAGCAATGCGATGCTGTGAGGCCGCAGCTTTTGTAAATTGGCTTGCAAAATACGGGCTCCTTTTTCAATGGTAGAGCCAAATTTGGCGTGATTCAATACATGAAAGGGGTATTGTTGTTGGAATTTTTCCATCCACTGAGGAGCGGTAAATCGGTAACGCTGCGTTTTGGGGTCCAATAAAGTAGCTTTCATAATAGAAGTACCGAAAATATGCACGTCGGTCATCGCTGATTCCCCTCTATCTATATCTAGTTTATAAAACTATATTATCTCATATACATAAATATTTCAAGCAAGAATCGTGCAAATATTGTGAAGCATTTTTTACTATGTTATACTATTGCCAAAAAGGGGGCCAATTTATGCAAACGAAATATGATCTTGGTTTTATAGACATTGCAAAATATCATTGCTTACGCTGGGCAGAACTGCCGGATCTGGCCTTATACATGGATCAGGTGCTCACAATCCTGGAAAAGCAGCTTAGCCTCATTGCATGCGGGCCAGAGGACAAAAACCTTACGAGCACTATGATCAATAATTATGTAAAGCATAAGGTCATACCAGCACCTATCAAGAAAAAATATGAAAAAGAACACTTGGCGAATCTAACGATGGTTTGCATAGCAAAACAGGTATTGAGCCTTTCAGAAATTCAGGGCATGATGGAAAAGCTGAGAGAGACCGAGGCGATAGAAGCATTGTACGATAGATTTTGCTGTGTATTGGAGGAAACGCTGGCGCAGACTTTCGGCAAAGAAGCGCCGCGGGAAGGTGCGAAGGAAGAAAATCCGGATATGCTGGAGGCCTTGGCGGGTGCATTTGCCAATAAATTATACTTGCAAATGCTTTTGATGAAGCAAGGAAAAAAAGAAGAGAAAAAGGCTGAATGATAGATTCAGCCTTTTTTTGCTGAAGTGCGGCAGGAGAATGCCTTAAAGATAGCTTCTGCTTTTTGTGCCGTAGCGTATAAAGAAATTTTGTTTGGATATACTTGGGAAAAACAAAAGGAGGTCTTTAGATGCTAGGCAGTAAGCAGAGAATGGCAGAAAAAGAGGAGGCCGCATATCTGGAAAAGGCTTTGGCGGCCTGGAAGGATGCCCAAAACTATTTTAATAATGTTTCAGATCCCGATTTGATAGAATTTGCGATCTATGAGATGAAAGCCGCCCAGCATAAATACGAGTATATGATAAAGTGCGCCAAACGAGGAGAAATCAGATCGTGGCAGGAAAACCCTATCTTAATGCAGGCCATTCCTTTAAGCGATCCTGCCCTTGAAGAGACGAAGCGGCTGGATAAGCTGGCCATTCGCCATATGATGCAGCAAAAACAGAGGGAGCCGGAGGGGCCTACTGACATAATCGGACAAAAATAAACATATAGTAGGAACAAAAAGGAAAGGCGTGTGGCTGCATGGAGGTTTCCGTTTCTACTGTGGTGGCATTTTTTGCGGCGCTTTGTATCATTTTTCTTTTGGGAAAAATCCTAGGGAAGCCGGCACGCTGGATTGGCCGGTTATTGCTCAACGGCGTTATTGGCGGTGTCGTGTTATACCTTGTCAACCTTTTCGGGGGGCTGATCGGCCTGCACGCGGCGATGAATCCTTTTACCGCCTTGATTGCCGGCACTTTGGGCATTCCGGGGGTCGTGCTGGTGTTACTGCTGCCCTTGCTGTTAACATTATGAAAACTTTCTTGCAATTCCCCATACACTGTGGTATAGTATGTTGAAATAACGAAGGGGAGTAACTCGCCATCTTGGTTTTGCTGTTCGTCAACTCGGTCTCTGGCCCGGGCAGCAATCAGCTTTTGAGAGTAAGACCTTTGTTCCTACTGGGAGCAAAGGTTTTTTTGCGCCTAAAAAGCAAGCATAGGAGGCAAGAGAAGATATGGAACTATGGCACACTAAGACCGTAGAGCAGACAAGAGACGCTTTACAGACCACAGAACAGGGCCTTTCTGCAGAACAGGTACAAAAGGCCGCGCAAAAGTATGGCCCGAACGAATTGAGACACAAGAAACCAAAGAGCATAGGAAAGCTGTTTTTAGAGCAAATGACGGATGTTATGATCCTGGTCTTGCTGGCGGCGGCTGCAATCTCTGCGTGCTTGGGGGAAGTCGTTGATTCTATTGTCATTTTGTTCATCGTGGTACTCAATGCTGTTATCGGCGTGATTCAACAGAAAAAGGCGGAAAAATCGCTGAATGCGCTCAAGGAATTATCGGCGCCGACTGCCAAGGTAATCCGGGGGGGCAAAGAGGTCAGCGTGCCGGCCAAAGAGCTTGTACCAGGCGATTTGGTGCTGATGGAGGCCGGCGATGTGGTCCCGGCGGATATCCGGCTGGTGATGACGGCCAATTTTAAGGTGCAGGAGGCAGCCTTAACAGGCGAATCCCTGCCGGTGGACAAGGATGCAACGGCAGCTTTAGAGGAAAAAGCCCCCTTGGGGGACAGAATCAATATGGCGTTTTCTTCCAGTGTTGTTACGTATGGCCGCGGCTCAGGGATCGTTGTGGAAACAGGCATGCATACCGAGGTAGGCCGAATCGCGGATATGCTGATGAGCGAGAAAACAAGGCCGACGCCGCTTCAGATGAAACTGACAAAGCTGGGCAAGATGCTGGCTCTTGCGGCCATTGGAATTTGTATTGTTATTTTTGGGGTGGGGTTGCTGTATGGCAAGGGCATATTGGATATGTTCTTTACAGCCGTTTCCCTGGCAGTTGCGGCCATTCCGGAAGGCCTTCCGGCCATTTCGACCATTGTGCTGGCTATGAGTGTGCAGCGCATGGTAAAGCGTAATGCGATCATACGCACGCTGCCCTCGGTAGAGGCGTTGGGAAGCGCGACGGTGATTTGTTCAGATAAAACAGGGACCTTGACACAAAACAGGATGACTGTAACGCATCTGTATGTGGAAGGAAAGACAGCGCCGATGGCGGAACGGAATATGCTGCCGGCAGAGGGCGTGCAGTTGGTAAGCCGTATCGCGGCGCTTTGTAACGATGCGCGCTTTACCCAAAAGGATGGGGGCGTAATAGCAGTAGGCGACCCGACAGAGATTGCGCTGATGGAAGGGGCGCAAGCCGCAGGCATAGAAAAGCAGGATGAAGAAAAGAAAACGCCGCGCGTAGCAGAGCGTGCCTTTGATTCTGATCGGAAACTGATGAGCACGGTGCATGCGCTGGCGCCGCAACAGTGGGTGTCTTACACAAAAGGCGCGCCGGATGTGCTGCTTAGCCGCTGTACGATGATTTGGGAAAACGGACAGGCTGTGCCTATGACGGCGGAAAAGCAGCAGCAGATACTGCAGGCCAATGATGAGATGGCAGAGCAAGCTTTGCGCGTTTTGGCCATGGCCTATAAGCCAATCAATCAGTGCCCGGTAGAAGAGGAAGAACTGGAGGCGTTGGAACAGGACCTAATTTTTGTGGGGATGACGGGGATGATAGACCCGCCGCGTGAGGAAGCAAAAAAAGCGGTGGAAACCTGCCGTCAAGCCGGGATCCAGGCAGTGATGATTACAGGGGACCATAAGACAACGGCCGTTGCGATTGCAAAGAGCCTGGGCATTTTGACCGAAGGAAAGCAGGCGCTTACGGGGCAGGAGCTGGATCAGCTCAGCGATGAAGAGCTGGAGCAGCGCGTGGAAAAGATTGCGGTATATGCACGTATTTCGCCGGAGCATAAGGTGCGCATTGTAAAAGCCTGGCAAGCCAAGGGGCACATTGCTGCCATGACGGGAGACGGCGTCAACGATGCGCCGGCGCTGAAAAATGCGGATATCGGCTGTGCGATGGGCATTGTGGGCACAGAGGTAGCAAAGGAAGCGGCCGATATTATTTTGACAGACGATAACTTTGCCACAGTGGTATCTGCCGTAGAGGAAGGACGCCGAATCTATGACAATATCTTCAAAAGCATTGCATTTTTGCTTTCCAGCAATATTGGCGAGATACTGACGTTATTCGTTGCAACCATGCTTGGCTGGGAAGAGCCGTTGCTTCCGGTGCATCTGTTATGGGTGAATTTGGTGACGGATAGTCTTCCGGCCCTGGGCCTGGGGGTAGACCCAGCAGAAAAAGACATTATGCAGCCGCGGAAAAACATGCGGGATAAGCTCTTTAGCGGAGGCATGATTTACCGCATCTGCTACCAAGGTATGATGATCGGATTGCTTTCATTGGTTGCTTTCCGTATCGGAATGGCATCCAGTATTGATGTTGGACGCACAATGGCATTCGCGGTTTTGGCGCTAAGCCAACTGGTTCATGCGTTCAATGTTCGGAGTGTAAAACACAGTGTGTTTTCCAATGCAGTAGGGCCGAACAGCAAATTTATTTTGGCTACGCTTGCATCGTTGGCGATCATGCTAAGCGTGCTGCTGATTCCTCCGTTCCACGGCCTATTCAGCACGGCGATTTTAACCGGCACGCAATGGCTTTGGGTAGCGGGCTTGTCCCTGGCACCGCTGGTGATCGTAGAGATCTTCAAGCTCTTGCATATCAATGGCAGCAAATAAAAATACAAAAATAAGGACCGGGCATGCCCGGTCCTTTGTATTTCTGTATCATTCGTATAGCTCTAGCGGCAGCAGGTCGGGGTCATAAAAAAAGGTAAAACGCCGGCCGGTATAGGGATCGGTGCGAATGGGCTCCGTTTCGATGCCGCAGCTGGATAAATACGAGATACAGTCTTCCAGACAAGCTGTATGAAACGCAAGATGGCGCAGGCCCCTGGCTTCGGGATAAGAAAGGCGGGGCGGGCTGTCCGGTTTATAAAACAGCTCCAATTCACAGCCGTCCAGTGCAAGATCCAGCTTGATATCGCCTGTGTCTTCACGATGGTTTTCCCGCAAAATTTGCAGCCCCAAAATATCTACATAAAAGTGTTTGGCTTTGGGATAGTCCGATACGATTATAGCGACATGGTGCATAGAAGAAAACATAAATATCACTCCTGATTCATAAGTACCAAGTGAGCGATGCGCTGGGCAGTCTGCTCGGGAGAGAGGTTTGTTGTATCCAAAATTTGGCTTTTTGTCTGCGCATATAAGGGCAGATAGGAAAGGCCGCGGGCAATGCTGTCGGCGCTTCGGAGCCCGCAGGAAACATCCTTTTGCAGCCGTTTTTTCAAGGCATTTTCTTGGCAAAGAAGGGCAAAACGATGGAGCTGTGCCCCGGAAAGATCCAAAAAAGGAAGAATTTTTTCAAAGATTTTGTCATCCTGCAAGACCCAATTAAAGACTAAATAGGAAATATTCCGATTATGGAGATAGGAATTGAGCAAATAGATCATATGTTTAAGCGCTGTTTCTTTATTCTCTTCGCTGGGGCAAAAAGGGAATATTTGCCAGCACCAATCGCCTTCCAGCAGCGCGCTGGGCTGCAGCAAGCGACAGATATGACGGCTTACGGTTGATTTTCCAACCCCCATTGGCCCGTGGAGAATTAGGAAATTTTTCATAAAAACGAACCTCAAATCTGTTTTGTTTTTCTCTATTTTCTTCCAAGTTGAGAAAAATTGCAAACACAAGAAAAGAAAGGCTGTTGCTTACTTTGAGAAAATGGAGCAAAACATATGACAAAACAACGATGATTGTGTATTTATAAACGATGGTTGACTTTGCTTTTCATTCTTCGTTATAGTGCAGGCAACAAGAGTTTTGACACCTTTTATAGGAGGCGTACGACGTAATGAAAAAAATTGGTATTTTAACAGGCGGAGGAGACTGCCCCGGCTTAAACGCTGTGATCCGCGGTGTGGTGGAACGTTGTGCCATGCAGGATGTAAAGGTCTTCGGCTATCATGAAGGCTGGCGCGGCGTAGTAGAGCAGGAGGGCCATTGGATGGATACGGCGGAGGTGGAAAGCATCCAAGGGCTGGGCGGCACGATCCTGAGAACCAGCCGAACCAATGTGATGAAGATGGAAAACGGCCCGGCGCTTGTCCGAAAGAGCATGGAAAGCCTGGGCCTGGAATGTATTGTTGCCATCGGCGGCGACGATACCCTGGGGGTTGCCAACCAGCTGGTGGATTTAGGGCTTCCCATGATCGGGGTGCCGAAGACCATCGATAACGACCTGAACTGTACCGACTATACGTTTGGGTTTGACACGGCGGCCAATATGGCAATGCGTGCCATGGATGACCTATGTACAACAGCCTGCAGCCATTCCCGTGTGATGGTGGTGGAGATTATGGGGCGTAACACCGGATGGATCGCAGTGCAAAGTGCAATTGCGGCCAATGTAAATGTTTGTGTGATCCCGGAGTTTCCCCTGTCGCTGGAGGAGATCTGCCACCGTGTAAAAAAACGATATGATGAGGGAAAGCATTACAGCATTGTGGCGTTGGCAGAGGCAACAAGGATCAAGGGGCTGGATGAAGACCTGGAACGCTTGGAAAAGGATTCCTTTGGCAACTATAAGTATCCCGAAAGGAATATCGGGCAGCGCTTGGCAGACGCGATTGAAGAAAAAACGGGGCTGGAAACCAGGCATATTGTGCTGGGGCATTTACAGAGGTCCGGGGCCCCTACCTTG
>OFMJ01001295.1_pt1 | contig 19104 bp, 19 predicted proteins | sample 1541801 | NCBI WGS metagenome assembly OFMJ01 (sample SAMN04209234, study PRJEB22552) | human gut metagenome | biome: gut; material: feces | host: Homo sapiens | place: USA: Oklahoma
ATATACAAAAAAAGAGCTGGGCTCCCAGCTCCTTTCTTATCTTAAAAATTATTATCGTATCCGTCGTCAGCATCCACAGGGCCATAGAACACTGCCTGGTTCTCTTCAGGCACGTTTTCTTCCTCCTGCCCCGTCTGATCCTGCATCTGCTTGGTACGCTCTACACCGTTTACATACTCAGCTACATAATCCTTCTTTTCTTGTTTTTTCAGATCATCCACCAAACTATCTACGACCTCTGAAGCAGACAAGCCATCCAAATTTTCCTGTTGGGCTTCCTGTTCAGCCGTCTCCTCTTCATCAAAGGTAGGCAATATCGCCTGAATGGGCTCTGGATCATTGATCTTATCTGCAAAGTCAATAAGCTCTGAGGCATAATCTTTAACACCGGTCTTAAACTCCGCAAGAAGATCATGCAGCTCCAAAATCGCTTCCTGCTTTTCCTTCAACTCTTTTCTTGCATCGCGTACGATCCGATCCGCCTCCGCGCTGGCAGTATTTAAGATCTGATCATATTCCTTTTGTGCACGGTCCGCCATTGCATCTGCCTGTGCGCGTGTCTTTGCATACATCTCCTCGGCGTCTTTTTTAGCTTTTTCTTCGATCTCTTCAGCCGCTTTGTGTACAGTAACCATCGTATGCATCATAGAGTTTTCCATGCCCCGATACGATTCGATCTGCTTATTCAAAGCCTCTATTCTTGTTTTAAGCTCCTGATTCTCCCTGGTAAGCTTATCATAGTCTACAATAACTTCATCCAAAAAGATATCAACTTCATCAATATTATATCCCTTTTTATCCCGGGAAAAGCTCTTTTCATGAATTTGTTGTGCAGTTAACACGTTGCGTCCCTCCTAAGATGAAGAATTTAATAATCTCTGCGCTGATTGTCTAACGTATAAAAGCTTTTTCCTTTCAAATCATCTGGAATATTTCCAGAAATATCTACATTTGCAGGTACCAAGACAAATACTGCGCTGTTGATCTTTTGAATATCCCCATTGATCGCGTAAATCGCGCCAGAAATGAAATCCAGCGTACGCTGTGCTTCCTGCTTGTCCACTGCTTCTAAATTGACGATAACAGGCTTATTTCGTTTCAAATTATCAACGATGTTTTGTGTATCATCATAACTCATCGGCTGATATACAATCATCTTGATCTTTGGATTGAAACCTACTACTTTGCTGCTTTGATCCACTTCGCGATCCCTTTCCCTCGTACTGCGCAGCGAGGTTGTTGTGCTGCGCTTGCTGGATTTATTGCTTCCTAGCAATCCATTTCTACTGAGGCCGCCGTATTCATCATCGCTTTCGGCCTCATCCTCATACCCATAATCGTAATCGTCTCGACTATTTTTACGGCTATTCTTTTCCGCGCGTTTACTCGCTCTGCTCTTTCTGCTAGACTTTTTGACAGGTTCTTCATACTCTTCATCCTGATAATCATCAAAATCATCTTGATAATCGTCTTCGTAATCATCAAAACCTTCGTAGTTATCCTCTTCATCAATGGCAGATTCTTCCAGTCCAATCAAATCCAGGACCTTCCCGAATATTTTCTTTTGCGCCATTGTGCACCTCCAAATAGTTATTTGTTTGAAAATAGCGCGGAACCCACACGCACCAAAGTAGCGCCATGTTTAATGGCCAGCGGAAAATCATGACTCATCCCCATTGACAATACCTTCATCTCGGCATTATCTGGGATACGGTGGGAAAGCCCCTCAAAAAGGCCCTCCATTTTGGCAAAGCAGGCTTCCGTTTCCCTTTCCGTACGCCCCAGAGGAGCCACACACATCAACCCATGAATAAAGAGTCTGTCAAACTGAGCGCATTGTTCCAGAAAAGGAAGAACCTCCTTTGGCTGTATGCCTCCTCTGGTCTCCCTATCATCCATGCGTACCTCTACCAGGGCATTCACGGTAGTTTGTTTTGCCATGGCTCTTTTCTGCAATTCCTTTGCAAGAGAGAGCCTGTCCAACGAATGAATCAATTCCACATTATCAATAATGTATTTTACCTTATTCGTTTGTAATTGTCCAATAAAATGCCAAGAAATGTCATCAGGAAGTAAATCTTTTTTTGCTGCAAGGCCTTCTGAACGGTTTTCCCCAAAGCAAGCAAGCCCCTGATCGTATGCCTGGCGTACCTGTTTTACATCTGCATATTTGCTAGCGCCGAGTAAAGTTATTTCATCAGGATCTCGTCCTGCCTTTTCTGCAGCAGACTGGATTTGGTCTCGAATTTTTTGTACGTTTATCAATGATCTCTACCTTCTATCGTAAAAGCACCGTTTGATTTGCCGATAAAGTAGTATCGGGGTCCAATGATTGAATAATGCAGTTTTCCCCATCCGAAATCAAAATATCTACGGGGATCAAGCTTGCGACATCCCCCTGTACCAGCTTGATCAGCTTTTGATCTCCCTGGGTAAAGATCGCTTCCTCGGGGACCATCATTCCCGTAAAATCCAAATGCATTTTTGCATCTGCTGTGCGGACGCTCAGCATGGGGCCGATATCCTCCGTCATCTCCAAGACATACAAGGTACCGCCGCCGTCCACGCTGCGCACGGAGGTTGCTTTGGCTGAATAAGGCCTGTCAAAATATCCTTCAAAAGTCATATTGGCAGTCCCGCCCTCCCGCAACTCAGGGATCTCCTCATTTTTGTCCAAAAGAATCAAACAATACCATTGATAATTGTTAACAAGCCGATAAAGGGGCCTCGTTGTGCTGTCATCAGAGGTTTTGCTGCTTACAACACCTTTTTTGGCCGCTAAAATATCCGCCCGTGTCAAGGTATCCAAGTTATAGGGTGTTAGCTGCGTTTCCCAACCATCCATATAAAAGCTTACGATACCATCATCCTCTGCTTGTACATCCTGGCGCCAGTTTGCAAGTTTATTCAGCTGATCCTGCTCTGTGGCATACAGCTCGTTTAGCTTATCATCTGCTTGCACATTGGCCTTGAGAAACTGCTGCTTTTTTTCCATGTTCTCGCGTAATTTTCGCTCTAATACAACCAAATCGCTGCTGCTTTTTCCCTGCACTACGTCTATAATCTCTTGTATTGTATTTGTAATCTTTCCATTGTGCGTGTTTAGATCTTTATTGATTACTTCACGCCAAATGGTATTTTCCTGATAATCCTGGATCTGCTGCTGTGTCGTCACATAATCCGTCATCAGTTTTTCGTTGTATCCCCATTTATATACCTGTGCGATCGTTGCCCCTTTGGTCACGGTCTGCCCTTCCGAAGCAAAGAACGTCGCCGTGGAATAATTGTCGGAATTATAGACCTTTTCATCCCGAACAATCAGCGTTTCCACATCACGATCCACAAAGAGATTGCCTTCTGTAATGAGAGCCTCTTTCGGGCCCTGCAGTATTAAAAATACGGTCAATAAAATCACGCATGCTAACACAGCCACCGTTATAAAAAAACGCTTGGTAGGTCTCCTGCGGTTTTTTCGAGCCATATACGCATTCCCACTTTCTTACATTTGTACAAGTTGGTTTTGAGTATTATAACATATTTCAGCAAGAACACGCAAAATCATTCAAAAAATAAAGAATGGGGGAAATGATTCCCCCATTGCTCATTATTCTTCCAAGGCCTCTGTTGCAGAAGCTGCTTTGGGGCGTGGTATCTTTAGTACCTTTTCTCCGAAGACAAAGGAGAGGCCAAACAATACGGCGCCCACCAGCATAACGGTTGAAGTCAAAGTGTAATATCCTGTAACCCCTGTAATTTCAATAAGAATACCGCCTAATAGGCTTGCACAAATAGCCCCCATTGACATAGACATCCCTAAAAATGTTTGCGCCGAGGCAGAAAGCTCAGGCGGTGCTAAACGGTACGCATACTGCACGGACGTAAACAAATACAATCCGTTGGCCAGCCCACTCAGCATTTGAATACACAGAATGAGCGCCGGCCCCATACTAGAAACAAGGGGGGAAAGAATAGGCGAGGATAGCTGTGTATATAGGAAATGCTCCAGCGCATAAATGCATCCTGCTGCGCCAATCATAGGAGGAAGCTTAAATCTCCGTACCAAAAGGCCGCCTGCCAAAAGAAAGGGAACTTCCATCAGCGCTTTGATGCCGGTTACAGCGCCAGCCATATCAGCTTCCATGCCAACGGAACGGAAAACATACGGTAAAAACAGCATGGAAGAGTTCCCCATCATCTGAATGATAAAATGAAAAATCAAGAGTACTACAAAATAGTAATTTTTGAACAACAAGGCCGGGTTGATTTTTGTGTGCTCTTGCTTTTCTTCCTTCTTTTTCCCCTGCTGCAAAGGAATCTTATGATTCAAGCGCACACTATAAAGGCAGACGACTACGCTGATACACCCACATAACATAAAAACGATAGGAATCCCAGCCTTTTCTGCTACAAAGGATAGCAGCACACACGAGACCGCCCATCCTATGGAGCCCCAGAGCCGCATCACCCCGAACGGCACCCGTTTGGCACGATTCACTGCCAGCATGGACCAGGCATCCATTAAATTTTGCGCTGGTGTCCGGACAAAATTCGTCAAAGGCAGGGCGATGGCTAAAAATGAAAATCCTGCAATTTTCATAAGGCCAAAAATAGGCATAGATCCAACCAAAAAAGCATAGATCGCAAAAACGATGATATAAGCTTTGGCCACAGAATGCATTCGATCCGCTACATACCCCCATAAAGGCGGAGCAATGATTCCAATCGCGGAATAGATTGCCATGATTACGCCTACCTCTGCAGTAGAAAAGTTTTGGCTATCCAACAAAAGCACATTGTAAGCCGAAGAGGCCATGCCCATCCAAAACAGGCCTATGACTGTGGAAAAGCCAATTTGAATCTGTTTCCGAAATCGTATCTCTTCAGCTAAGGTCGGTTGTTGCTCCATAAAAAACGCCCCCCCAAACAAAACCGCAGCCCCTACTCTGCGGTAGCGATCTAAACATAGAAACCCCTTGAAACAACCTTATGCAAATAACTTATATTCTAAAATAGAAAACGCTCTTTTTTAATTCTCATCCCTTATGAAATTTCCTGCGCGGTGAAAGGGATGCTTCCGGGCGAGGAATTTTTAGCACCTTTTCCCCGAATGGAAAAGAGAGTACGAAGAGCGCAAAACCCGCTAAAACAACGAAGGAATTAAAGCGGTAAAAACCGCCTGCCCCGATGACGCTGATAAGCCATCCGCCCAGAAGGTTGCTCAATACCGTTCCTACCGCATTGGACATCCACATAAAGGACTGAGCGGAGGCCGTCAAAGATTTCGGCGCCAGCTTATACGCATAATCCACCGAACAAGATACATACAGGCCATAAGCCAGCCCTTGGATTAACTGGACACCGATGATCATTGCAGCGCTCGAAGCAAATGAGTATAATGACTGCTCTACAAAGTACATAAGCCCTACTGTGGCAATCATCGAGGGCATGCTGAATCTCCGGGCTAAATAAACCCCGGCAAACATCAGAGGAACCTCCATCAGAGCTTTTACACCGACAGAAGCAGCCCCTAAGTTTGGATCTGCACCGATCTCCGTAAACATATATGGAATAAAATTAAAGGAGGAGTTAGAAGAGACGGTCAAAATTAAATTAAAAAACAGAATCCATACAAAGTAATAATTTTTGAATAGCATGAATGGATTGATATGGTCAACTGGCTCTACGCTTTCCTCTGCAGGCTGGCGCAACGGCAGTTTTTTTACTAGGACAGAATACCAAAATGCAACGGAGATACATATAAGTCCGCAAAGGTAAAAAGGAACGACAACACTTGTCCAGTCTGCGATCTTCGTCATAATCAGGCAGGCCACAGCCCAGCCTATGGACCCCCAAAGACGCACTGTGCCATAAGCAACCCGCCCTCCCGTTGTGCTGACCGCTTGAATCATCCATGCATCCACCAAAGACATAGAAGGCTGGCGCACAAAATTGGAAAGCGGCATAGAGATTGCTAAGAGCGAAAGCCCTCCAATCTTTATACTCCCGCTTACAGGCAGAAAAGCAACGACAGCCCCTTGGATACAAAGCACTGTAATAAACGCCCTAGGAATAGACCTCATTTTATCCGCTAAGTATCCCCAAAAAGGTGGTGCAATGATTCCCACAATAGAAAAAACAGCCAAAATAACACCGACCTGTGTGCTGCTAAATCCCTGTTCCTGCAGCAAAAGTGTATTGAACGCAGTCGCTGTATAAGCTGTTTCAAATAAAATGGTGACCCAGGAAAATGCAACTCTGATTTTCCTGTCATAGCGCTGATCCTCAGACAATTCCCTCTTCCCCATAAAACTACCCCCCAAAAAACTATATACAGAAGATTTACAATGTGAATCTTCCAAACATTTATAATACTATATAATATTATCCTGCTTAATATTATATAGAGATTTTTTCTCTGTTCTATCTTAAAAAAAGTTAACGTAATACAGACAATGCCAACAAAGGGTCGTTTGTGATAATTGCATGGACACCTTGCTTTTTAAGAGAGCACATCATTTCGGGATCGTCTACCGTCCATGGGTTTACATCGATATTCTCTTCTCTGCATCCCTCCATAACCCCGGGAGCAAAGCAGGTCGGATAAAATGGATGGATGGCATCAGCCTTTACATGCTTTGCATAAAGGGCAGGATCCACCATCGCTTCAGAGTACAGCAATCCAATTTTCGCATGGAAATCAATTTGCTTTAAGGTAGCCAGTGAAAAATGATTAAAAGAAGAAAATAAAATACGATCTTGCATACCGAAATCGCGCACCAGTTCCCAGGTTGCTTTTTCAATGCCTTTGTATAACACGATACCGGATTTGATTTCAATATTGATCATCGCTTGTGTTGGCTTTACCAATTCCAACACTTCAGACAACAACGGGATTTTTGCTACCTGTACAGCTTCCGGCTTTGTCTTGTGAAAATTATAACTGCGCAACTGCGCCAAGGTTTGGTCTGCAACACGCCCAACCCCGTCAGAAACACGCTCTATACTTTCGTCATGCGTTACAACGATTTGTTCATCACTGGTGAAATGCACATCGAGCTCTAATCCATCTGCACCCAATGACAAGGCTGATTCAAATGCCTCTAACGTATTTTCTGGAAATTGACAACTGTAGCCTCTATGGGCCCAAACTTCTACTTCCATAACTGCGCCGCCTTTTTAGAAAGTGATCTTCCTGTTTTACAAGGACTGTAATGCGATCAATAATACGATCCCCTCATGCACTTGAATAGAAACATGCTCACCCAAGGCTTGGTTACTGATACCCAATGTCTTTCCCAGGGGCAAAGGCTGATGATATAAAGGATATTTTGCTTCTTCAATCGTTATACAACAATTTTGCTCAAACGGCAAGAGAGAAAATGTCTGCTGCGGATAAGTTTTCAGTGTATATGGCCCGCGAATCATACAGGCAAACAGATCTTTGCTGTAAAGCGCATGCGAAACGCCTTGCTTGCAAAGATTATATAGAATCTGCAGCTGTCCCAAGGAATGATCCATCCTTTTCCCCAGCCCGCCGCAAAAAGTAAGGTGTGTACAGCCATGCTCTAGCGCATAAGAAACGGCATACTCGGTGTCAGTCCAATCTTTTTCTACGGGAAGCTGTATAATTTCCAGCTCATTGTGCGTACGCTGATAAGCGTCTAACAGATCAGGACAGATAGAATCCATATCCCCTACCAGTGCCTGAAACGAAAGGCCCGCTTTGTATGCCTCCTCTGCCGCGCCGTCACAGCAGACAGCCAATTCTGCACCTAATGACAGTGCCTTTGCCGTAGCCAAGTCCGGCCATTCTCCGCCGGTGTAAATCAGCCCATTCATCCCCGTCTCAATGCATTAATGGCCAGCGCCCTGCTCTTTGCATTGAATACAGCACTGCCTGCAATGATTACATCGGCGCCATCCCGTATCACACTTTTTACATTTTCCGTATTGATTCCGCCATCTACCCCGATCCGCAGCGCTGGATTGGTCTGCATCTGTCGAATCGCACGTACTTTTTTTGCCATATCCGGCATAAATTTCTGTCCGCCAAAGCCGGGTTCTACCGTCATCACCAGTACCATTTCCACCTGCGTGAGCATATTCATTAAAATCAACTCTGGCGTAGCCGGGGAAATCGCGACCCCCGCTTTTAATCCCAGCCTATGAATAAGGTCAACACTCTTTTGCACATCTCTTTCCGATTCCATGTGGACCGTGATGATATCGGCTCCTGCCTTGGCAAATGCAGGAATAAAGCGAATGGCATCCTCCACCATCAAATGTACATCTAACGGCAAATCGGTATGCGGGCGAAAAGCAGCCACAACATCCGGGCCAAAAGAAATATTCGGTACAAAATGGCCGTCCATAATATCTACATGGATCCAGTCCGCGCCGGCCTGCTCTAGCGAAGCAACCTCCATACCCAAGCAGGAAAAATCCGCAGATAGAATGGATGGGCTTACCAAAATCTTATTCATATCGTTTCCTCCATTTTTCTTGTACTTGCAGCAATATCTGTAAATATCTCTGATATCTATTTATATCTATCGTACCTTGCTCTACGGCTTTTTTCACCGCGCAACCAGGCTCATTTTGATGCAAACAAGTATCAAATTTACATTGGTTAATATAACCATCATATTCAGGGTATAACTCCCTAAGCATTTCCGGCGCTATCAAAGGCAACTCCATCAGACTAAATCCAGGCGTATCCACAATCATGCCGCCCTTTGGGCCGCAGAGCAACTCTGCATGGCGCGTCGTATGCCTGCCTCGGCTTGTTTTTTTGCTCAGATCTCCCGTTTCATAGGACACGCCGGGCAAAAGCGCATTGGTTATACTGGTTTTCCCCACGCCGCTTTGTCCGGACAGGCAAATGATTTTTTGAGAAAAGGCATTATTCAAAACCTCCATGCCCTCGCCAGTATGAGCAGAAACCAAAACGGGATTGTATAAAGCATAACAATGCAAGAAATTTTTTCTTTGTTCTTCTAAGACCAAATCACACTTGTTCAGAACCACACGGGCCTGGATGCCTTGCATACGGCAGTTTGCCAACAATTTATCCAGCAATAAAAAATCCCCTGCTGGCTTCTGCATACAAATGACCGCCCAAACCTCATCTATATTGGCAACGGCAGGCCGCAGCATCCGGTTTTTCCTGGGCAGTATTTCCTCAAAAACGCCCTGTACCCCAGCATCTGGTTCCTCAAACCGCACACGATCTCCCGGCAAGGGCCGCTCATCCTTGTGACGGAATTTCCCTCTTGGCCTTAGTATACACTGCTTATTCTCTTCATATTGAACGGTATAATAACCGCCGATACCTTTTAAGATCGTTCCTGTTTTCATCTAGACTCCTGGCTGCGGGGTGGATGGTGCTGTGGAGCTTGCAATTACCAAATTGACCTCCGATTCCTTGGTTACCAGCTCGTCGGCGGCCGGCACCTGGCGAATAACCGTGCCATCAGGCTCCGTTGCGGAAAATTGATATTTGGTAACGCCCGTCGTCAATCCCGCTTCATTGAGCCTTCTTGTCGCTTCCTCCAGTGTCATTCCCTCCACAGAGGGAACACTGATTTTTTCAGGCCCATCACTGACATAGATCGTCACCAATGTTTTCGGGCTCACCATTGACTGCGGAGAAATAGATTGCCCATAAACGACATCTTCCGGCACATCCTCATTGATCTGATAACTAAAGGAGATGGATAGCCCTAGCTCTCCAAGTGCTGATTGCGCTTCTGCACTTGTTTTGCCGCGCAAATCAGGGATGGCAATCAAATCATCGCTGGAAGACTGCCAAATGGCCCGCCCAATCATAAACAGCGTGATCAGCACAACAATACAGCCTAGCAGAACCCACAAGATTCTATGTATATTTTTTTGCGTCTTACGGCTGCTTTCCATGCTTCTATCGTTTTTGCGCCGGGCGGGCGGCGCCTGGTAGGGCATCTCCTGCGTATCACGCGGCAAATCTGCAAATGTGCCTTCAGGGTCATTCATGGCACGCACCAGATCCCGTGCAAAATCACCTGGCGTCTGATAACGCACTTTCGGATCTTTGGCGCACGCTTTCATCACGCAGGCAGATAAGCTATGGGAGATCTCCGGGTTCTTGCCTTGCGGAGAGGGGACAGATTCCTGTATATGTTTAATCGCCACTGAAACCGTCGTATCCCCCTCAAAGGGCAGGCGCCCTGTCAGCATTTCATACATGGTGATTCCCAGGGAATATACGTCGGTTTTTTCGTCTGTTTCCCCACCGCTGGCCTGTTCCGGGGCGATATAATGCACAGACCCCAATACGTTGTCGCTTGCCATGGTCATTGTAGAAGATCCAACAAATTTGGCTATGCCGAAATCCGTAATTTTTACTTCTCCCTCTGATGTAACAAGGATATTATGCGGCTTTAGGTCTCTATGAATCACCCCATTATCGTGCGCAGTCTGAATCGCCTCGCAAAGATTGAGCATGATTTGGATGCATTGGCGTACAGGCAGCCTGCCCCTCATTCGCAGGATATCCTTTAGTGTAGGCCCGTCGATATACTCCATCACAATATAGGGAATGCCATAATCATTGCCCACTGCATAGACCTCTACAATATTATTATGACGTACGCGCTGCATGGCCTTTGCCTCACGGTCAAACCTGGAAACAAACTCTTCATCCTTTGTGTATTCTTCACGAAGGACCTTGATGGCAACCGTTTGTTTTGTTTGCAGGTCCCGTGCACGATAGATAAACGCCATTCCGCCCGACCCTATTTTTTCTTCCAATAAATATCGATTAGAGAGAAGCTGACTCATTTTGAATCCTCCTCTCTGCGGGCAAGGCACAGCGTGATATTGTCCTTTCCGCCATGCTCTAAGGCCAAATTCAACAAAGCGCTGCCTTGGCTTTGCAATGTACCTTTTGTTTTGAAAATATTTTCAATTTCTTTATCGATGACCATATTGGTCAGCCCATCGCTGCACAGCAGCAATGTATCCCCGGTCGTCCAATCGGCCTCAAAGAAATCGATCTCCAAAAATTGCTCAATGCCCACCGCCCGCGTAATAACATGCCTATATGGATGCGTTAGGGCCGCCTCTTCGGTTAATTGGCCGCTTTGGATGAGTGTCTGTACAAACGTATGGTCCGTTGTGATTTGGACAAGCCCATCCCTATTAAACAGATACGCCCGGCTGTCTCCGACATGTGCGATGCCAACGGTATGTTTTTTGCATACCGCCGCGGTAAGGGTTGTCCCCATCCCATACATTTTATCGCTTTCCGCAGACAGCATGTGAATCTTGTCGTTGGCCTCAAAAAACAGCTTCTGCATTGTTTCAAAGGGATGATCCAGCATTTGATTTTTCCCCTCCATGGTTTGCATGGAGGTTACCAAGGTGCGTACCGCCAACTGGCTGGCGATTTCTCCTGCGTTGTGCCCTCCCAAGCCATCGGCTACACAAAGAAAAAATTGAGGGTCCTTGGGACGGCTTTGGGCAGGCGCATAATAGGAGTCTTCGTTTCCTTTTCGGACCAGGCCCACATGGCTCTGTGCATAATATTCAATCATGTGCCTGCTCCTTTCTTTGCCTTTGCAGCCGCAGCTGTCCGCATGCTCCTGCTACGTCGTCTCCTTGACGCCTTCTCACAGTCGCAGAGACACCAAGATCCGTCAATGCCCTCAAAAAAGCGTGTACCTTTGCCGAGGAGGGGGGCTGAAAAGCACCCACACCCTGGTTTAACGGAATCAAATTGATATGCTTTCGGATACCCCTTGTCAGGTGCGCCAGCTCTCTGGCATTGGATAGGCTGTCATTCACGCCTTGGATGAGCGTATATTCAAATACCACTCGGCGTGAGCTCTTTTCTTCATACCGTTTCATCGCAGCAACGGTCTCCTCGATGGTGTACCGCTTGGAAATCGGCATGATAGCATGCCGTATCGTATCATTAGGAGCATGCAGGCTGAGGCACAGAGTAATGGGAAGCTGTTCCTCTGCCAATCTGTCGATATACGGCACCAAGCCGCAAGTGGAAAGCGACACATTGCGCAGTGAAAGGTTCATGCCCCTGGCATCTGAAACAATGCGCAGGAAAGAAACGACGTTACCATAATTGTCCAATGGCTCTCCGCAGCCCATCAATACCACATGAGTAAAGCTGTTTTCCCCTTCTTGACGGCGCACGGCATAAAGCTGCCCGCACAGCTCTCCAATGGTAAGATTTCTCGCCAGTCCCAGCTGTGTGCTGGCGCAAAACGCGCAGCCCATCCGGCACCCTGCCTGTGTAGAAATACAAAGCGTTCCCCCATGGTGATTCTGCATCAATACGCCTTCCACTGCATTGCCGTCTTCACATCTAAACAAAAACTTTTTAGTCCCGTCTGCGGATCTATGGGTTTGCTCGATTTGCATGCCGCCGACGCCAAGCAGCGACAATTTTTCCCGAAGTGTTTTCGGAAGGTTGTGCATCTCCTTGACAGGCACGCCCTTGGCACACCATGCAAAAATTTGCTTTGCCCGAAAAGCCGGCTCATTCCATGCCGTTAAAAGCGCTTGCATTTGTTCGTATGTATGATCATATAGCTTCAATTCGTTTTCTCCATTGCGCAGATAAAAAAGCCGTCTGTATGGTGAATCTGGGGCCATAGACGAAGCATCCCCTTTGCCCCCTCAGGCGCTTGCGGCATATCTTTTGGCAAGGTAAGCGGCGCCAGACGAAAAGCAGGGTTATTTGCCATGAACCACTGAACAACATCCTCATTTTCCGTCTTTGTAAATGTACAGGTGCAATAAATCAGCTTGCCGCCATGCTTGACGGCGTTGCTTGCATTTTGCAAAATCTCCTTTTGCAGATGCGCCAACGCCTCTGCATCTTTCTGCTTTTTATTCCATTTTACATCCGGCCTATGGCAGGCAGTGCCCAATCCAGTACAGGGAGCATCCACCAATACACAGTCTGCTATACCATCAAATCCTGCGAAGGATCGTGTGGCATCATGCTGCGCTGCAATGATATTGGATAGCCCCAGCCGCTCTGCCTGCGCCGAGATCAGCGCTACCCGATGAGGGTGGATATCAAAAGCATACACCTTGGCATCAGGACACTGCTCTGCAATATTACAGGATTTTCCGCCCGGCGCAGCACAAACATCCAGAATAATGCCCCCTGGCAAGGCCGCTTGGTTTGCCGCCACCATACTCGCTAGGCCTTGCAGGCTAAATTTCCCCTGTCGGTATGCATCCATAGACGGCACATCCTCCGCTTCCTCTATGGCATAGGCCCTTGCATCTGCCCACATGCTCCGTGCAGTCATTCCCATCGCCTTGAACATCGTCTCCGCTTCTTCGCAGGACACTTTTGCAGGGTTTATTCTCACTGTTATAGGCTGCGGTGTGCGATACCGCAGAAATTCACAGGCCTGATCTGCCCCCAATAGCGCAAAAGCCTGCTTCACTGCAAATACCGGCCAACTATACCGAACCGCATAAAAGCCAATGGGGTCGCTTTGCTCCTCCGGCCATGGAATCTCGTCCTTTTGGCGCACCAGATTCCTCAAAACGGCGTTTACAAATTTTGCTTGCTCTCTCTTGCCCCATGCTTTGCACAATTCCACGCTCGCATGTACCACCTGCGCATCCGTATTTTGCCCAAATAGAATTCTTGCTGCGCCCAGTCTCAAAATATTTCTGACAGTGCGTTTGGCTTTATTCAACTTGGTAACATGAGAAAGGGCAAAATCGACGGCCTGCCGGTTTTCCACCGCTAATTTAGAAAAAGCAACCGCCGCAGCGCGGTCTGTGCCGGTCAGCTTTTGTCTGCGCAGTACTTCCGAAAGTGCCTGTCCCATATACGCCTGCTCTGTATCCATATACTCCAAGATCGCAACGGCAGCACGTTCTCCGGCACGAACGCTCATTTCCCAAACCTCTTTGTCATATCCAAGCGGCGCCCGCGGAGAAAGTCCCGTGCATCCATTCTCTTTTTCCCGGGCGCTTGAATCTGCCCAAAGCCCACCGCGCCTTCGCCGCAAGCAATTACAAGTCCCTGTTTTTCATCCGCCGCCAATATGGTACCAGGCGCTCCGCTTCCGTCTGCTAAATAGGGCGCTGAGAGTTTATACGTCTGTCCGTCCAAAACAGCAAAAGCCCCTGGCCATGGCGTAACGCCTCTGGTACGATTGCATACCATCTCCGCAGACAGTGCAAAATCCAGGGCGCCATCTTCCTTGCAAAGCATAGGCTGTCTGGATGCCAGCCTTTCATCCTGAGGCGTACGAGGGGCCTGTCCCTTTTCCACCAGCTCCAACGTCTGCACCATCAGATCTGCTGCCATATAAGAAAGCCTTTTCAGCAAGCTTTCCGCCGTATCCTCGGGGCGTATATCTTCTTCCTGCTGCAGGATCATATCCCCATCATCCACCCCGATATCCGTATACATCGTCGTGACCCCCGTCTTTGCTTCCCCTTGGATCAGGCACCAATTCACGGGCGCTGCTCCACGATAAGCAGGCAGCAAGGATGCATGCGCATTGATGACACCTTTCGGAGGCAAAGACAATAGCTCTTTGGATAGAATCTGTCCATACGCCGCAGTTACCCAAGCCTCCGCACCCAGATCTGCCAACACACGGACAGCCTCAGGCTGCTTGACCCTTTCAAACTGCAATACTGAAAGGCCCAGCGTCTGTGCACAGACCTTAACCTCCGGCGGCATCAATACCTTTTTTCTCCCCCTAGGCCGGTCCGGCTGGGTCACCACAGCAAGGATTTCATGCCCCGCTTTGTGCAGCGCCTGTAAGACAGGCACGGCAAACTCCGGGGTACCAAAAAAAACAAGCTTCAAGGATTACGCCTCCTCCGGCTCTACTTCGTACTCCATAATATCCAAAAATACCTGTCCCTTAAGATGGTCTATTTCATGGCAAAAGGCCCTGGCCAAAAGATCCTCTCCGGTATATTCGACGGGTTTTCCCTCTCTATCCAGCGCGCGCACCTTGACCCACTGCGGGCGTTTTACCATGGCCCAGCGGCCAGGGGCAGACAAGCATCCCTCTACATCTTCCTTTTCTCCGGCCACCTCTACGATTTCCGGGTTGACCAATTCAAATTGCTGGCCGTCCACATCAATGACGCACACATTTCTCAGCACGCCCACCTGCGGGGCCGCAAGCCCTACTCCATTTGCATGGTGCATAGTCTCCATCATATCATCCAGCAAACGTCGAATATAGTCATCCACTTCCTTGACGGGTTTGCATTGTTTATGTAAGTTTTCATTTTCTACAGTAATGATCTCTCGTATTGCCATTGTTAAAATGCACTCCTCTCCGGCTATCAAGTATATCATAAATCCCCTAACGCTGTTTGGCGATTAAAGCAAATTTGTCGGATCTGTTTCCATAATCATAGTACACCCATCAAAAATACAGCCATCAAATAGCCGATAAAGCTTTTCCACCTGTCCATCTTGAATGACGGACAAATCCAATTTCAGCAGAATCTGCATTCTTGTCTCACCTTTGATGCGCGCGATAGGCGCTGAGCCATAATCGAATTGCAGCGGCTGTATTTGCTGGTTGGCAAAGTAAGCGGAAAGTGTTGCAACGCTGTCCAAGCATGCTTTTTTTACCGCATCCTGTACGCCGCGGAACAAAAGCCTGATAAACTGTGCATAGGGTGGAAATTGGGCCATCCTTCGATGCTGTATCTCCTGTGCATAAAATTGCCGGTAATCCTGTTTGACCGCCGCCTGTATTGCAAAGTGATCCGGGTGATAGGTCTGCACAATCACCTTCCCTGGTATATCCCCCCTGCCAGCACGCCCGGCCACCTGTGTTATCAACTGAAAGGTTCGTTCCGCGCTTCTGTAATCCGGCACATAGAGCGAACTATCCGCTGCCAGCACGCCGACCAGCGTCACGTTTTCAAAATCATGCCCCTTAGCAATCATTTGCGTGCCAATGAGTACATCGGCCTGTTTTTTTGCAAAGGCCTGCAAAATCTTCAAATGAGCATCCTTTCCCTGGGTCGTATCCGCATCCATGCGCAACACGCGGGCCTTGGGAAAATGCAGCTTCACCTGTTCTTCTACCTGTTGTGTACCAATGCCAAATTGCTTTAGGTACGGTTTGCCGCATACAGGGCACACGCTTGGCAGTGCCTCTGTCTTACCGCAGTAATGGCATTGGAGCAGTTCCTTATAAGCCGTTCTGTGGTATGTCATAGATACATCGCAATCCTCGCATTGTATCACATAGCCACATCCCCTGCACATTAGGAAAGTAGAGTATCCACGCCGATTGATAAACAGCATCATCTGCTCTTGCCGCGCCAGGCAGTCCTCCATGGCTTTAGAAAGCGCGCCGCTGAAAATAGAGCGATTCCCTCTGGCCAGCTCTTCACGCATATCCGATACATATACTTGCGGCAAACTCTGCCCCCCGGCCCTCTCTGGCAGCGATAGATACTGTATCTCTCCCTCCATACATCGATGATAGGTCACAACAGAGGGGGTTGCGCTTCCCAAAACAAGCGTTGCACCGGTCAGAGAACATCGCTTTTCTGCTATCTCATGGGCTGTATACTGCGGCTTATGCTCGCTGCGGTAGGACTGCTCGTGCTCCTCATCAATAAGAATCAATCCCAAATTGTATACCGGCGCAAATACAGCCGACCTTGGCCCAATGACCATACGCGCCTGCCCTGTCAAAATCCTTTTCCATTCATCGTATCGTTCTCCCGCTGAAAGCCTGCTGTGCAAAACAGCAACAGTTTCTCCTAAGTGCGCACGAAATCGCGATACCATCTGTGGCGTAAGAGAAATCTCAGGTACAAGCATGATACATCCTTTATGGTCCGATAGCGCAGCCTGGATCGCGCGCAAATATACCTCTGTCTTACCGCTTCCGGTAATTCCATGCAAGAGATAACGCCCTTTGCTTGTAGAAAGAGAGGATACTATTTTCTCCACAGCCTGCTTTTGATACGGGGTCAGTACATGTTGTTCATTTTTATTGGCCGCTCCCAATCCGCGATACGGCGCCCGGCGCACTTCTACCTGCTCCGAACAAACATAGCCCTTCTTTTTGAGCTGTACTAGGGCGGACCGTGCCCCTGGAAAGGCCTGGCACAGTTCTGTGGCGGCAATCCTCCCCACCTGTGCAATCAGATTTAACGCTTCCGCCTGCGCAGGCGCCTTTCTTCCTCCGCATTCTCCCCGCAAAAGCGCCATGCATGCCTGCCAATCCAAGTCCGGCGCCAAGGATAGAACCTCCACGCGCTTTTCCGTGACACGCCGGCCGCGCAGCTGCGCAGGGATCATCAGTCTCAGGGCATCTACGATAAAGCAATGATAAGAAAGCGCCATCCATTTTGCCAATTCAATCTGTTCAGGAAGGAATGCGGAAAAGGAATCTTCTTTTCTTAAAATCGTTTTTGTTTTTTCTGCTTGATAAGCATTTTCCTCGGTGATGCAAATGATATATCCTTCTTTTGGCGTATTCCCTTTCCCAAAAGGCACCACCACACGGTCTCCTGGTGCAATCTCCATGTCTTTCGGTACTCGATAGGAAAAAACATGGTCTATCTTGGCATGTGCAATATCAATGATGACCTGTGCGTACAAATTTCTTCCCCTTCACTGATGTCTAAGAAAAAAGCACCAAAGGTGCTTTTAAGGGCTGTTCAGACTACTTCAAATAGGATTTTGCCTGATCCAAAATAAAGTCTGCAATTTCTTCTTTAGGCGCAATATCATGCGGGCAAAGACGTCCATCCTCATGAACGACCGTTACAATGTTGGTGTCTGTTCCAAACCCGGCTCCCTTTTGTGTAACATCATTGGCCACAATCATGTTCAATCTTTTTCTGTGAAGCTTGTCTATTGCATAATTTTGTACATCGTTGGTTTCTGCAGCAAAGCCAACGACCGCTTGCCCGGGCCTTTTATCAGGCAATGCTCCTAAAATATCCTGTGTCTGTTTTAGCTGCCAGACCATAGGCTGCCCTTCCGTCTTTTTAATTTTTCGCTCGCTCTGCTTTTCTATGGTAAAATCCGCCGGAGCAGCTGCCATAATCAATAAATCACAGTTTGGAAATCTTTGCTGCACTGCTTCCAGCATATCCTGTGTGCTTGTCACAGGGCAGCCCTCTACCCCATAGGGCAAAGGCAACGAAACAGGCCCATGAACCAATGTGACCTTTGCCCCGCGCCGTTTGGCTGCTTTTGCGATGGCAAAGCCCATTTTTCCACTGCTGTGGTTTGTAATATAGCGCACAGGGTCTACCGTTTCTTGGGTTGGGCCGGCTGTAACCAGAACCTTTTTTCCAGAGAGATCCTTCTGCGTGAAGGCATCATGCACCGCTTCCACAATCTCTCCTGGATCGCTCATGCGTCCCTGTCCTGAATCTCCGCACGCTAAATAACCGCTGTCCGGGCCTACCATGAAAACACCGAAGGACTTTAACACTTCCACATTCTTCTGGACGATCGCATTGTTCCACATGTTGGTATTCATCGCCGGCGCCAATACAACAGGCGCTTTGGTAGCCAGCACCGTCGTCGTCAGCATATCATCCGCAATTCCGTTGGCATATTTCCCCAGAAAATTAGCGCTGGCGGGCGCTACCAAAAAAACATCCGCGCGCTTTGCCAAGGCAATATGCTCTACCTCCCACGGCGTTTCCCTTGTGAACATATCCACCACTACCGGATGGTTTGTTAGCGTTTCAAAGGTCAAGGGGGCAATGAATTCAGTGGCATGCTTAGTCATGATCACATAGACATCATAGCCCTGCTTTTTCAGCTGGGACGCTATCTCTGCGCTCTTATAGGCTGCAATGCCGCCCGTCACACCCAATACTACGCATGACATAGTTAAAATTCCTCAAATCCGCTGTCTACATTGAATTTCCCATCGTACATCTCTTTTGCAGCGATCGAAACTGATTTTTCATCAGGATCAATATCAATCAAAGGTGCATCCCCTGATACCAATTGGCGGGCGCGTTTCGATACGACAACCACCAAAGAATACCGACATTCTACCTTGTCCAATAATTCGTTGATAGGCGGGTCAATGATCATTCTTATTCCTCCCA